>VYKW01000073.1_pt1 | contig 43296 bp, 40 predicted proteins | sample 5114451 | NCBI WGS metagenome assembly VYKW01 (sample SAMN12291784, study PRJNA351875) | freshwater metagenome | isolation source: freshwater lake | place: USA: Michigan, Gull Lake | collected 2013-08-08
GCACCCCGGATCAAGCCTACTTCGATCTTCCTCCGCTCCGCGCGGCGGCCTAACCCCGGCAGAGGCTCCACTTATCGACGCGGAAAATCTGTTCAGACAACCGGGACCACCTCAATTCACCCTCACCCGTTCCGGCATTGCAAGAAGCCTCCCCCGCACCACAGTGAGATGGCATCGGCAAGTGACGTCGGTGCAACACAGCTACGAGGTCGATCGAGCGTGGCGTCCGCTTTTGGATTGGGCGTTGCGTTGAGTCTTCCGTTGAGACGTGGCCTGTCCGTCGGATGGCCAGCGAGCCGTAAGGTGGCCGCGCGTGCCTGCCGAGGTTCGGATACGACAATTCAAAGAAGATTTTGTGAAATGCGGTGCCGGGCAGCTGGCGCCCGGGCACAATCAACCGAGACTTTGTGAGGTTCGGGATCATCGCTCACCTTCCCGTCGCCGGACGGCCGGGTGAGCGAACGCGGTCATCTACAGGCCGCCAACGCCTCCACGGCTGCCGCGGTCGCGGCTGATTTCAACATGTGGTGGCAACTGCGATCCAATCGCGTAGCGTGGAGCGGTGTTGCCAGCGGCGGTACTGCCCATAGCTCTTTCATCAGGGGTTGGGACGCGCTTCGCTACCGCACGACGTTGCGGCGGGAAACGCGCTCGTCCCCTAGGCTCGCTCTGAAACGAAGTCAAGCAAAAGCAGCCGATCCTCCCCGGAGGATGCTCGAATGGTGGTTTAGCTCGCGCCTCGGCTTCTGGCAGATCGCGCATCCCGTTGGGCACGTGCGGCGATCGGATTGGCGCTGCCGAGCGCCGGTTAGCGACGACTCGGGCCGGATCATCGGCCAGGAGCGTTCCTCGCCTGTTGCGAGACGCTGTCAACTCGAACCGATGGTGGATCCTGTACTTCCGCCGCATTCAGGATTAAGATTTTGTCGAGTCCGCCTGCAGGAATTGCAACTCTATGCGTCGCATCAGCTACTTGCTGTCGATCGTGGCTGTCACGGCAGCGACCGGATCGCAAGGCGAGGCTGCGGGATCGTTTCAGACCAAGCCAGCTTTCCAAAGCGCTGCGACGACCGGTGCGGCGTCTTCGGCATCAAGCATGCCCGGGTCCACTGGATCCACGAGCGAGCTCGGTTGCGGTAGGGGCCGCGTTCGCGATCCCCAAACGCGCGCTTGCCGCGGCCCGGCCGATATTAGATAGTTCCACGGACCCAGGTTCGCACCATTGTTCAATTGTGCCAAGCCCGCCAGTCACTGACGCTATTGGTGCTTGAATCCCATGCCAGCTCCCAATCCGGGTCTCGGTGCAGAGGGGCGGATGAAGGCTTGATCAATTGGTGTGGTTACTTCGAAGACCTCGCTCTGCTCGCTTCCGCCGATGCCCGAGAGCCAACCAAGCTCCAAGCCGCTCCAGCACGCGTGTTCCCGATAAGATAGCCAGCAGACCGCCGTGTGAAATCCGGTGAGTTCGATGAAGCATCATTGCGCAGCGGAGTATTCGGCTGGCCAAGCGAAGCATACCGATCGCTCCCCAGCGTCGCGCCTCCAAAATGGCTGCGTTGATCATCTTCGGGCCTCACAGCTTAGGCCAACGGCCAGGCCGGATCGAGGGAGCGTGACCTAGGCGGTAAGCTCCGCGCGCCGGCGCTGGGAACCAACCGGCTTGTATCGTGCAACCGTCTTGAAGGTCACTCATCTCCCCTCCGCTTCCTGCGGCAGGACCGTGAGCTAAAGGCCCGCTTTTCTACGGCGCGCCGATTCTCACGTCTATGGCCGTCGCAATAGCGACAAGCTACCACGCAGGCCGGGCCGGATAGATCAGGGACGCGCTACCATTGCGAAGACTGCCACGGACCACTGTATGCAATGATGGCGGCCGCAATGGAACGTTCCTTATCGCCCGATCGCCCATATGCGCGCCCCTCATCGCGAGTCAAGTGCCCTCCTATCCCCGCGGGAGGATGAATGTTATACCCTTACAACGATAGGAGCGAAAAAAACAATGCGTGACCATTCTCATCTTGCAATTGCCAGGCGACTGAAACGCGCCAATGGTCATCTCGAGAGCATCATCGAAATGGTCGAAAACAATCGACCTTGTGCTGAGATTGCCCAGCAGCTGCAGGCGGTCGAGAGCGCGATCGAAAGCGCCAAGAAGACGATGATCCATGACCACATCAGCCACAGTCTCGAACGGTCCTTCAAGACGCACGGCCAGAAGGGACAGGCTGCGTTGAGAGATTTCAAGCTGATTTCGAAATATTTGTAAGGCAGGCCGCAGCTCGCCGCTTTGATGTCCGTTGACAGCAGGCTCATTCGGCCGCGATGGGCATGGGTCACATCGTTTTTGGCGATCGCACTCTAAGGCGAATGTTGCCGCGTCCGCATGAGCCTCCGATGGCGGCCTTCCGGCCATGGCGCTATCCCAGGGTGGCGTAAGAACGTCCGACTGGGAGACCTAGCGGCCAAACCAAATCAGCAGCGTACCTCCGAGAGCAAGGAGAAAAGCGCCCTCGTGCCAACGGGTAAGACCAGAACCGGCAAACTTCTCTCTCTCGATGTAGGCGATCCACAGCACGACAACTCCAAGCAAACAGCTGAGCAGGCTCGCCGCTCGCGCAGGTGCGTCTCCAGACCAGAGCATGGACAGGGCAAGTATGACCGCCAACCGAAAGGCCAGTCGCCCCAACGTGGCAGTAGAACCCTGAGTGTTAAGCATTTTGCGTCACGCATCGACTCGAACAGTAGGGGTATGTCAGAGGCCCCACCTTCGTGTGAACCAGACTTTGACGAAGTGCGTAAGGACTGCATACATCAGCAGCATGGCGGTCACCAGCGGCCAGTAGGTCCACGGCAAGGGCACGAAACCCAGGGCAGCTCCAGCCCAAGTGAAGGGCAACGTCATGCCGATCGTACAAATGATGATCGTCGTCGTAATGAGCGCGGGACTTGCGCGACTCTCGATGAAAGGAATCTTGGCCGTCCTGATAATGTGAATGATCAGCGTCTGCGTCAGCAGCGATTCGACAAACCAGCCGGTTTGAAACAACGGCGCGTTATTCCAGGCATCGAACACAAAAAGCATCATGCCGTAGGTTGCGTAATCGAATATCGAGCTGATCGGTCCGATGAAGATCATGAACTTGAATATGTTGCCGATGTCCCATTTTCGCGGTGAAGCCACATACTCATCGTCGACATTATCGGTCGGTATCGTCGTCTGTGAAAAATCGTAAAGCAGATTGTTCGTCAGGACCTGGATCGGCGCCATCGGCAGGAACGGCAGGAAGATGCTTGCCCCGAGCACGCTGAACATGTTCCCGAAGTTCGAGCTCGCGCCCATCTTGATGTATTTCGTGATGTTCGCGAACACCTTACGACCTTCCGTTACGCCTTCCTGAAGGACGAGAAGGCTCTTTTCGAGCAGGATGATGTCTGCTGACTCTTTGGCGATGTCGACCGCGGTATCCACCGAGATGCCGACGTCAGCAACTTTCAGGGCTGGACTGTCGTTGATGCCATCGCCGAGGAATCCAACCACGTGTCCCTTGACGTGAAGGGCTCGTACTACCCTTTCCTTCTGCTCGGGGTTCAGTTTGGCGAAAACGGTCGTGCGGTCGGCGACCTCGGCCAGTTCGGCATCGGTCATCTGGCCGATCCGGCTGCCCAGCACAATTTCACCTGCCTCCAGTTGAACCTCGTGGCAGATCTTGCGCGTTATGACCTCGTTATCGCCCGTGAGTACCTTGACCTGCACGCCTTTCCGCGCGAGCGCCGCGATCGCCTCCATTGCGCTCTCTTTCGGAGGATCCAGAAAGGCAATGTATCCAAGAAGCGTCAGGTCCGCCTCGTCCTCGACCGAATACACCGTCTTCGACGGCTCCATTTCCTTGTAGGCTACCGCGACGACGCGAAATCCGTCGGAATTGAGGCTGCTCGTCTGTTCTTTGGCTGCCACGAAATGAGTTCCGTCGAGCCGGCCCACCTCGCCGTTCAGGCAGTATTTTGAGCAAACGGCGAAAATCTCTTCGACGGCGCCCTTGCAAATGAGCAGATGCTTCGTGCCGTCGCGCCTGACGACCACGGAGAGGCGCCGGCGTGTGAAGTCAAAGGGGATTTCGTCGACTTTCGAATAGCCGCCGTCAACCCGCAATCGTTCATCGAATTCAGCGTGTGCAAGCACTGCCTTGTCGAGCAGGTTCTTCAACCCGGATTGGAAATGGCTGTTCAAGAACGCGTACAGGAGCACTTCGTCTGAGTCATTTCCCTCGATATCGATGTGCCGTTTGAGGATAATTCGATCCTGGGTGAGCGTGCCCGTCTTGTCGGTGCACAAGACGTCCATCGCCCCGAAATTCTGAATGGCATTCAGCCGTTTGACGATCACTTTCTTGCGCGACATTGCGATCGCGCCCTTGGCGAGATTAACCGTCACGATCATCGGCAACATTTCGGGCGTGAGGCCGACGGCCACCGCCACCGCGAAAAGCAACGCCTCCAGCCAATCGTGCTTGGTCAGGCCGTTGATCAGGAAAACGGCAGGAACCATCACAAGAATGAAGCGGATCATCAGCCAGGTGAACCTGTTGATGCCCTGGTCGAAGGCGGTCGGAACGCGGCGTCCAGCAATCTCGTGGGCGAGCTGGCCGAAGAAGGTGTTCCGACCGGTCTGCAAGATCACGCCGGTGCCGTACCCGGAAACAACGTTCGCGCCCATGAAGCAGACGTTCAGGAGGTCGAAGGGGTCCTCGCACGCGGACGTGCTGGATTGGCCGTGTTTTTCCGCAGGCATGGATTCGCCGGTCAGGACGGCCTGATTGACGAACAGATCCCTGGCCTCGAGCAAGCGCAGATCCGCCGGGATCATATCCCCGGCTGAGAGCCGCACCACATCCCCCGGCACGAGTTGATCCATTGGAATCTCTGTGAAGGGGTCATCCGCTCGGACAGGTCCGCGCCTGACACTTGCGGTCGTGTGAACCATGGCGCGCAGCCGGGCTGCGGCCTCGTTCGACCGGTGCTCCTGGATAAAGGCGGTCGTGATCGCCAGCACGACCATCGCAGCGATCACGACGGCAGCGCGAACGTCTCCCAAGAGAAAAGAGACCACCGCGAGCGTCAAGAGCAAGGCGTTCAAAGGGTTGCGCGCGCGGTTCCAAATCTCCTCGGGAATGGTCGGTTTGCGTTCCCGGGCGACCAGGTTAGGTCCAAGCTTCTTCAGCCGCGTCGCAGCTTCAGTAGCCGAGAGTCCTTCCGGCGTCGAACCCACCTTCGTGCAGGCTTCGCTCGGCTCAAGGCGGCTTATTGCCGCGAGCCAGCCGTCGTTTGCCGCCACACCAGCACCATGGCGATCAATCGTCTTCGTCGGCTTCGATAGCAAGTGCATGGGTGTATCCACCAGCCGGGACAGCGGGAGCCATACAATCATGATGGGGTCTGGCTCTCTTGCGGGAGATCAAACAGATGGAGGCTTCAGCTATCCCGCGGCTTAGCGGCATGTGGCCGGTGGCGGAGGCGTTCCCGCATGGAAAGTGAGCGCGGGGCGCGGCGGGCCTTGTCGTCCAGATTTGAGAGGATGTCGCGGTGAACGGATGGTCTCGACGTGAGGCATGAAGGTTTGGTGCTCTTCTGATCTGCCCTTTGGCGGTTCGCCGCGAGCTGAGTTGGACCTGCCTGCGCGGGTGCAAAAGCCAGATCGGCCCAATGTGAACCGTATCGCTTCGTCCGGCCGCCGACTGCCTGTCCGCTCGTCGCAGTCGTATCGACAATTGTTCGCAGATGAGCAGCGGTCCAGACGGTCCAGTCGCCTCGCAAACGATCCTCCATGGCGGATGCGGCCTATCCTCCAGGGGGGATAGCCAAATTGCTTGACAGGGTCCGACAACAGGCGTACGGGCCGATCTGTGGTTGGAACCAGATCGTTCTGGACCGCATTGAGGACCAAAGGCAATCCGAGCGGAGTCGAGAGACTCCTGAAAGAACCATGGGCAGTAGCATCTCTGGCATGACCCGCCCCGTTACGGGGCCCGTGATGCCGCAGAAATTCAGAATCGATCGTGTCGGCTGCGGCCGCGTGAGGATTGCCGGTCGCGCCTAGCGACCCGCCATGCTCACCATCCCGTCGCCGAGCGCGGGGTGGAGGTGAGCGATGTTCGAGAAATTCGCAAAAATCCGGCGTGGCGTGCAACGGCCGAACGGCCTGCGGAGCGCAGCGGTTGGTTTTTCCCCAATCTATACCAACGACAACCGGCTTGGTTTTGGTCGCCCGCAGGCCCAGCGTCCGCGCGAGGCGCTGGTCTGCCGTTGGTCGCTTACCTCTGATGGAGGGCGCCTGGAGTGCCGGTGGGAGTTCGCGGCCATTGCGGACGAGCCACCCGGCAATCAAGGCGAGCTGCCGTATTTAAGCGCTCCGCGCCTCGTTCCGGGCGGCGGGCAAGTGGCTGCGCTCGAGCAGATCGCCGTTTAGTCGAACATCGATCCCGCCAGTTCAGGGGATGCACAATGAACATCATGAATCCTGCTCACAAGGAGGTCAGCCGGGCCGCCGTGCTCGACGAGGCCCATATCGGCGATATCCATGGCGCACTCGGCACCATCCGGCACCATGATCATGGGCCGCGGAGGGGATTCTGGGCGCGATGGAGAACGCTGATCGCGATCCTAGGACCGGGCCTCATCGTCATGGTGGGCGACAACGATGCCGGCGCATTCGGCACCTACACGCAGGCCGGGCAGAATTACGGAACGACCCTGCTATGGACGCTGATGCTGCTGATCCCGGTGCTCTATGTGAACCAGGAGATGGTGGTGCGCCTTGGCGCGGTGACCGGGGTCGGTCATGCACGGCTGATCTTTGAGCGCTTCGGCAAGTTCTGGGGTGCGTTCAGCGTGATAGACTTGTTCCTGTTGAACGCACTGACGCTCGTCACCGAATTCATCGGGATCAGTCTGGCCTTGCGGTATCTCGGCCTGTCGCAGTTCTGGGGCGTGCTGGCATCTGCCCTGATCGTAATGCTCGCTGTCAGCACTGGAAACTTCCGCCGTTTCGAGCGGTTCGCAATCGTCCTGGTCTTCGGCAGCCTGCTGCTGGTGCCAGTCGTCTTGATGGTACATCCGCCGGTGGAGCAGATCGCGGCTGACTTCCTGGTTCCGAAAATGCCAAAGGACGGCAATCTCAGCGAGGTCATGCTGCTGATCATCGCCGTCGTCGGCACTACGGTTGCGCCCTGGCAGCTGTTCTTCCAGCAAAGCTATCTCATCGACAAACGGATCACGCCGCGCTTCATCCAATACGAGCGCTGGGATCTTTGCCTGGGCATCGCGCTCGTTATCCTGGGCGCGGTGGCGATGATCAGCTTCTCGGCGGCGATTTTCACGGGACGACCTGAGTTCGGCAATTATACCGATGCGTTGGGTACGGCGGTCGGCTTGGAGAAATATGCCGGTCGTCTACCAGCAGTGCTATTTGCGCTCGCCCTACTGGACGCCAGTATTGTTGGCGCTGCCGCGGTCTCGTTGTCCACTGCTTACGCAATCGGCGACGTATTTTCCTTGAAGCATTCACTGCATCGCAGGCCGTCGGACGCGAAGGGTTTTTATGGCGTCTATTTCGCACTGATCATCGTGGCCGCTGTCCTCGTGCTGACGCCGGGAACGCCGCTCGGGCTGTTGACGAACGCAGTCCAGACTCTGGCTGGCGTGTTGCTGCCGAGCGCGACGGTGTTCCTGCTGCTGCTATGCAACGATACGGCGGTCCTAGGCCCCTGGGCGAATTCGCGGATGCTGAACCTCTTCACCGGGGCCATTATCGCGGTGCTGGTGCTGCTGTCGACCATTCTTACGGCTTCCGTGCTTTTTCCGGACATGGGCGAGCAATGGATCGTGGGCATCCTGGTTGGCGGAAGCATTCTTGGCGGCCTACTGACCATCGGCGCAAAAATATTCGAGCTTTCGCGTCGCCCGTCTGCCGCGCGCGCCTGGCCAAAGCGAGCCAAACGAAAGGTTGACGTGTACGACAATTGGCGAATGCCGCCGCTTAGTGAGCTGCCTCCGGCCCAACTCAGCGTGCTCAGTCGGGTGTGGATGATCGTCCTGCGCGGCTATCTCCTCGTCGCCGGCGGTTTGGTGCTTGTGCGGATATTCCAGCTCGCCACCGCGGGGGCTTAGCGATTGCAAGAGGTGAGGTGCAGAGCGGATTCCGCGCCTCGGTTCTGGCGTGCTCGCCCTTGCAAAGATCGAACGGCTACCTCGAAAAGCCGTTGCCGTTCCATAACAGCCTGGAGGCGCAGAAATCGCCACAATTCACGTTGACGGCAGCCCGTCCCGCCTTGTCATCCATATCGATTTCGTGCGTTTGGGCCTGCCACACCTCACGGGTCTGCCCCCTTTCATCGGTCAAGAAGATACGATGCATGCACCCCGCAGAACTGCACAGTGCAGAAGGTTGCGCACAATGGAATTGATCGAAGTGGAGCGACACAAATTGCTGCCCAATCTCTGCTCGGAGATATCGTAGAAATCCGGTTCGAGCCCTGGGTTCGTCATCTCCGCAAGCCTTCTGAGCTGCGCGGATGGCAGAGCCGATTGGTGCGGGTAAATGCTGAAGCTTGTCAGCGGACAATGTCGACCAGTCGTTTCGCGTGCTGACTGAGCCTCGGGCCGAAGCCGGGGGGGTCATCGCGAGGACAATGAGTGTTATGATAAGCGCCAAATTTTTCATGGCTGGGTTCTCCTGGACTCGTGCCCCCGACGTCGTCAGCGCTGCTTAAAATAATCATATCACTTTCGGACCTGAGCCATTGGCGCAAGCGCCTGGGTGACAAGCTTGAGCTCCTGCTCGCGGAGAGTCTGCGTGTGGCGCATGACACAGGCGCATTGCGTCCGCGCGACCTCAAGCGCGTCACGGTGGACACCACGGTGCAGCCCAAGGCCATCACGTTTCCGACCGATGCCAAGCTGCTGCATGCGGCTATCGAAGGGCTCAACCGGCTGGTCCGCAAACACGGCGTGCAGTTGCGGCAGTCGTACCGACGTATCGCCGAGCGAGCTGCGATGATGGCTGCGCGCTATGCCCATGCCAAGCAGTTCAAGCGCCATCAGCGGCAATTACGCCTGCTGAAGAGCCGGCTCGGCCGCATCATCCGTGACATCCGCCGCAAGATCGAAGGTCGCCCCGAGCTCGAAGCGGTGTTCGAGGCCCCGCTGGCCCGCGCGAGCCAGATCAGATCGCAGCAGCAGCGCCAGCGGGGCTGGAAGCTCTATTCCTTCCACGCTCCCGAGGTCGAATGCATCGGCAAGGGCAAGGCGTCCGCGCCTTACGAGTTCGGCGTCAAGGCGTCGATCGTCACCACCAACGGCCGCGCCCCGGGCGGCCAGTTCGTGCTCCACGCTCGATCTCTCCCCGGCAATCCCTACGATGGCCATACGCTCGGCAGTATCATCGAGGCGACCGAGAAGCTGACCGGATGCGCCATCGAGCGCGCCTATGTCGACAAGGGATATCGCGGCCACACGACGGAGCGCCCGCGTCGCGTCTTCATCTCCGGGCAGAAGCGCGGTGTCTTCGGCGCGATCGAACGTGAACTCCGCCGCCGCTCCGCCATCGAGCCGATCATCGGTCACATGAAGAGCGACGGCCATCTCGGCCGCTGCCATCTCAAGGGCCGTGACGGCGACGCCATCAACGTCATTCTCACTGCCGTTGGCCACAACCTCCGCCGCGTCCTCGCATGGCTGAGGGATCTGCTGGCCTCAATTCTGATCGCCCTTTGGCGCTCCGCAGCTGGCCACCCGGCCCGTCAAACAGGCTTCTTAACGGACGACTAGATTAGCCTCCTGGGAGGATCGGCAGCGGCCCCCAGGGGTCTGGCCCGCTGCTCATCTGCGAATAATTTTCGATACGAACAGCCAGACAGCGTGGGCGGCCGGGACGATACGATACGGTTCAACATTGCGGCCGCCGATCCGGCTCGGCACCCGCGAAGGCAGGTCCGGCTGAGCCCCCGCGGCGAACCGCAGCAGAGCGATCAGGCACTGCGCCTTCATGGCCCACGTTATTCGTTCAACGGCTGCGTCCTCTCAAATCTTGACGATAAGACCCGCTACGTCCCGCCCTCACTTTCCATGCGGGAACGCTTCACCGAGCGGCGACATGCGTCACGCCGCGGGATAACTGAAGCCTTCCATCCTTTTGATCTCCCGCAAGATTGCCCGACACGATCATTATTGTATGACGTGCCTCCACTGTCCGAGTTGATGTGTGACGCAAAATGCTTAACGCCCAAGGTTCTACGGCCACGTTGGGACGACGGGCCATTCGCTTCCTTTCGCTTAATGGTCATCCTTGCCCTGTCCATGCTCAGGTCTGGAGACACACCTGCGCGGGCGGCCAGTCTTCTTAGCTGCCTGCTTGGAATGGTCGTGCTACGGACCACCTACACAATGGGAGAAAGGTTTGCCGGCTCTGGTCTCACTCGTTGGCACGAGGGCGCTTTTCTCCTTGTTCTCGGAGGTGTGCTGCTGATTTGGTTTGGCCGATAAAATGAGATTTCTTGTCAATGGGCGCAAAAAGCGGCAAGCTGCGGCCTGCCCTACACCAGAACCAAAGGTAACCCACTGACTTTCAGGCAGCGGCGGCACCCCAGCTGTCGCGCGTTCGATCCCGGAGTCGGCCGGAAACTTCATACCAGCCGAATATGCTCTCCGGAGCAGTTCGGCAGAAATGCTCAAGAGAACCCGGGCGGACGTATGGCGCCCTCGGGATCCGAGTCCTCTTCGGGCTCCTCCCGAGGATCGCTTTTCAGATTCCGCAGCATGTCACGGCAATACCCGGCGACGTAATCCGAGATTTGCTGGTAGACCGGCGACTTCTTCAACGTGTTCAACTCTTCGACGACGGACGGCAGCGCATCGAGGACGGCCTGAGACAATTCGGCGACCCGGCGCCTTACCTGCGCGCCGGAAAGCTGGTTTTCCCGGGCCATCCGATCCCAATGTCGGACGTAGATGTAGTGACCGCGGTTCTGGCCGGCGATCTTCATCGCCAGATTTCGCGTCACGTCCGGATAGATGTCGCCATTCATGACGTCATAGAGCGGCGCCATGGAGATGGCGCCGCTTGGCTGCAGCAGCAGCGAATAGTTCTTCGAATGCGCGTCGACGTTTCCACAGAGAACATTGAAGACAAGAAAATCGACGAAGCGGGCGACGTTGAAGGCGCCTGCCTGCGTGTTCCGCAGGACATCAAAGCAATCTTTCAGGGTCGGCCCACGCAGCTTGTTCGTCGAATTGGATTCGTATTTGGTCGACGGGATGTGCCCAGCGGCCTGACAGAAATCCTCCTGATGGATTCTGCGGAGGCTGCGCCCGTGGGGCTCACGATCGTAGCGCTTCACCAGCAGGTAATCGAGATCCTCCGCCTTTCCGATCGTACATTCGGCGACGGGCAGCTTCGTCTTGGCCGCCAGGCGAAGGCAGAAGGCCTCGTTCTCGACGGCGTTGCTGAAGTGCTTGTTGGCCGGCTTGAGGATATGTGTCGTCGGCGCACCGTCGAGCGCGAGGCCGATGCCGCCGTCCGGATACAGGACTACAGGAAGCTTGTCCTGCGCGCCGGCCAAAGACATGTGGATGCCCTCCTCGCCAACGAGAAGCGGCCTCTCCGGAAGGCGCCGGATGGCGGCGGCGAGCTCCGCTTCGGTGAGCCGCTTGTAGCGCGGCGTCCGGTTCGGTCGCTGGTCGGCGGACCGGCGGACTTCGAGCGCACCCGGAAGGTCCTCTCCCAACTCCTCAAGGAGCGCGAACACGTTCGCCTCCGGAATCTTGAGGATGGTGCCCACGGTCCTCAGCGTCCGGCCTTCTGGCAGTAGGTTCAAAAACCATCGGTACACGACGTCCGGCTCGTGAACGCGCTGGGCGAGTGGCATGCGAGTCGAGACGGCGAACGCCCGAGGATCCTTCACCCACGCTTCGTCGTAGACGAATTCGATGTCCTGAATTTCGTCCGAGCGCCGGCGCAGCAGCCCAACGAGCTTGTCGCCGTACCGGACCTCCAGGGTCTCGCCGGCGCTGCCGGCCTTGGGCTTGCTCGTCATGACGGCGTGAAGTAATCAGGGTCGAAGGTTTCAGATTCCTCGCTCGCCAACCGAGCCGCCGGCGCTGGGCTCATTTCCGCCGTCAGCCGGATGCCTAGCGCTTGCAGCAGGCGGAGGACCAGACCGACTTGGCTTGTCTCCTTGCCATTCTCGACGTCGACGATGAACCGGACGCCGACGTTCGCTGCCAAGGCAAGGTCCCGCTGCCGGAGACCTAGGGAGGTCCGCCGGTTTCGGATCGTCTCGCCGAGCTCTGAGGTGGTCGTGATGGTCATGTCAATTTCCCGAGCGGGAATATTAATGCCCCAAGAGCGTCTTAGCAAGACTAGATTTCCCGAGCGGGAAAATAATAGATCAAAATGTCTCCTGAGAGTAAAATTTCCCGAACGGGAACTTCCCTACTCAGAAACTACCACGACACACAAAAATTCCCGATCGGTAAATCAAATCCAGGCACCGACTCGATAACCGCCGCGATCATCGGAGTGATCACGTTTCTCGTATGCTGATCTTAATCGGTGGCGCAGCGCAGGAGTGTCGGTCCTCTGGACGATCGCGGATCGGCTCGATATCGTATAAAGAGTACGCTTTCGACGACAGCGCACTCGCAGTTGCTGGCAAATGCCCGTCTGCCAGACAGCGCACCGGCCCGTCGTAAGCGCGGCGAGTTCGAGAAGGCTGGCGTATCGTTCGCTCCAGCGCTTCGACAGGCCGCTCCGGCAGGGTCGGTACCCGCGTCCCTTGCGGCAGATGCCGCAGGAACTCCGCCCTCCATCGGCGGGACCGACGGGCCAAAACGCTCGATCTGATCCGGTCGGCGGAGACGCCATGCGCGAAGTCCGATTTAGCCTCAACAGTAGGAGGCCGGCCAGCACAGGTAGAAGACGCCATCGAGAAGCATGCCGGCGCTGAGCAGGACCAACGACGCGTCCTCGGCGCCGAGCACGAAGGCCCCCTCGCCGCGCCGGCCTCGATAGTGCCCCATCGCCCGAGAATGTTCGCCGCCAGGGATCTTGCCGGAAGCAGCGGCCCTTGCGGTCGCGGACGTGCTCGCGTCATCGTTGACACCTGCCCCGAATACCCGGCGACTGACTGGGCCTGACCAGCGACTTGCCTGACAAGTTTCTGTACAATCCAGGCATGCCCGAGTCCGATCCGAAGCATGGCGCATCGGGAGCGCCCCGTCGCAAGATCATCCACATCGACATGGATGCCTTCTACGCGTCCGTCGAACAGCGCGATAATCCGGGGTTGCGCGGCAAGCCTGTCGCCGTTGGTGGATCGAAGGAACGCGGCGTCGTGGCCGCGGCGAGCTATGAAGCTCGAGCATTCGGCGTCCGCTCAGCAATGCGATCGGTGACCGCAAAGCGGAACATGCAGGACATTCCCGTCGCCACCGATATCGCCACCGCGATCAGGGCGAAGATCCTGCGCGAGACCGGCCTGACCGCCTCCGCCGGCATCTCCTATAATAAGTTCCTGGCGAAGCTCGCCTCGGATCACCGGAAGCCAAACGGCCAATTCGTGATCACCCCTAAGATGGGACCAGCCTTCGTCGAACAACTCCCGGTTGGGAAATTCCACGGCATCGGTCCGGCGACCAATGCGAAGATGAACAGGCTCGGTATCTTTACCGGCATGGACATGCGCAATCAGACCCGTGGGTTCATGAACGCCCATTTTGGAAAGGCCGGCGCCTACTACTACTGGGTCTCTCGCGGCGTTGACGAACGGCCGGTTCGCGCTAACCGCATCCGAAAGTCTGTCGGTGCCGAAAACACCTTCTCCGGCGACCTCACCGGGTTTGCGGCCTTGGTCGCCGAGCTTGAGCCTTTGATCGACAAGGTCTGGGGTCACTGCGAAAGCACCGGCAATTTCGGCCGCACCGTGACGTTGAAGGTGAAGTTTTCCGACTTCCAGATCATCACCCGTAGCCGGTCCGTCGCATCCCCCATCTCCAGCCGCCAAGACCTGAATCGCTTGACCCTTGGTCTGCTCGAATGCGAGATGCCGATTCCGAAGTCGGTCAGATTGTTGGGCGTATCGCTCTCATCGCTGCAGGCCGAGGCGGAGGGCGAACCTCAATTGGACCTGCCGATCTGAGACGCGCTGCTTGTTTTCGGCTCAGATCCCCGCTGCGGATCGGCATCTCCAACGATCGCGAGCTTCTTGCCGTTCTGCCAGGCCGAGCACCTCTTCGGAGTCGATCCCTTGCCGTCTGAGAACGCCACTGCTTGCTTCCAGTTCCTTGCGTACGGGACCGTCCGGTACGCCGAGGCCCGCGAGGCGATCCGGCCGAAGATGACGACGGACCGGTCTTTCGAAGGAAAGACGAAGCTATCGGTGTCGGGCCGGCTCACTGGAAAGCAGTTGATGGCGAATTCGCCGTTGTGCGGTAATGCCGTTTCCCGATCAGCGCGCTCCCGACCCGAGCTTGCGATCACCGATCCATTTGATAACGTGCCGATGTTAAGATAACATATTCTCGAACAGGAATCCCATGAAAGCTGGATGCTAAACCAAGTAACAGCTCGCTTGCGCAAATTCCTCGGACAAGCCAGGGAGGGTCATGACCTACACGCTCCGTTTCGCGTCACGACTCGCCACGGCCATACCATGCAGTCGTTTCAGTCCCTCGAAGCGGCGCTCGAAGCCGCTGAAACCTTGGGTTCAGATCATTACGTAATCGACCGGCACGGCTTGCAGATCTGGAGCCCGCAAAGAAAATTACTTCGCAATGAGGAATAGCCTTCCCGGCGTTAGTGGCTCGCGCTTCATGAAAAGACGATTGCCCACTGTCAGTACGTCGCGGCTCGCCATCGACCCTCCGAAGCCAAACACTTGACTTACGTCAACGACGCCAAGCGTGAGAAGCTTAGGATTTTGAGCGAGCAAGCGAAAACGGGCAATGGCGGACGCATCGCATGACACGCAGGTCTCAGGGCACCTGACCGCGATCCATGGCTCGGTCGTCGATGTCCGGTTTCCCCAAGGGGTTTTACCGGCCCTCAATGAGGGCATCGTGATCGATCGTGATGAGCCCACGCCCGTCCTGGCGGAGGTCCAGCAGCATCTTGATCCCGTGACAATCCGGGCCGTCGCGCTGGGCAATACGGCCGGGCTTAGCCGCGGCGTGTCCGCGCGCGCCCTGGGCACACCAATCCAGACACCGGTTGGCGATGCAGTGCTCGGGCGTCTGCTGAACGCCGTCGGTAAGCCCGCAGACCGCGGACCCGAGCTGCCCCCAAGCACAGTTTTTCGTCCCATTCATGCATCCGCTCCTGCACTGAACCGGCTCGGCGCCTCTCAGGAAATCTTCCACACCGGGATCAAGGTCATCGATCTGCTCGCCCCGCTCGTCAAGGGCGGCAAGGCAGCGATGTTCGGCGGCGCTGGTGTCGGCAAGACCGTGCTGATCATGGAATTGATCCGTACGACGGTCGAACGTTACTCTGGAATCTCAGTGTTTGCCGGCATCGGCGAGCGTTCGCGCGAAGGGCACGAGCTGCTGCTCGAATTGAAGCAGTCAGGTGTGCTTCCGCGAACCGCGCTCGTTTTTGGTCAGATGAACGAACCGCCCGGCGCGCGCTGGCGCGCGGGTCTCACGGCGTTGACCATCGCAGAGCACTTTCGCGACGTGCAACACGAAAATGTGCTTCTGCTGATCGATAACGTGTACCGCCTGGTGCAGGCCGGTGGCGAAGTATCGGGCCTCCTCGGGCGTCTGCCCTCGCGCGTTGGGTATCAGCCGACGCTCGCCAGCGAGATCGCCGAACTGCAGGAACGCATCGCCTCGGTTGCCGGCGCAGCGATCACCTCAATTCAGGCTGTCTATGTTCCGGCCGATGATTTTACCGACCCTGCCGTCGCCGAAATCTTCAGCCATCTCGATTCATCCATCGTGCTGTCGCGCCAGATGGCCAGCGAGGCCATGTATCCCGCCGTCGATCCGCTCGCCTCGAGCTCGACGCTCCTCGATGCCCGCCTCGTGGGCGAAGGGCATTACCGGACCGCCCAGGAAGTGCGCAAAACCATCGCCCACTATCGTGATCTTCAAGAGATCATTGCGCTCCTTGGGATCGAAGAGCTGAGCGCCATTGATCGTCAGGCCGTCAAGCGCGCGCGGCGCCTCATGCGATTTTTGACGCAGCCCTTCATGGTCACAGTTGCCTTTACCGGGAAGGAAGGGCGAACGGTCGAGGTTGCCGACACACTGGCCGGATGCCGCGCCATTCTCGATGGTGAAGCCGACAACTGGGCTGAGAGCTCGCTTTATATGATCGGCGTGCTCGAGGAAGCACGAGAGCGCGAGCGTGCCAGCGCCAAGGCGATGTCATGAATCTCACGGTCACCACACCGCTGGCGATCATCGCAAAGGCCGACCACGTCGTGTATGTGCGCGCCGAGGACGACACCGGCGCCTTCGGCATTCTGCGCGGGCATGCTGATTTTCTCACGGCATTGGCAATCTCGGTCCTGAGCTGGCGCGATGAGGGCGGCGGCGAGCATCACATCGCGGTGCGCGGCGGCATGCTTGCGGTGCACGACGGGAACGCAATCACCATTGCGACGCGCGAAGCCGTGGCTGATGATGATCTGCACCGTCTCGAAACCGAAGTGCTCGCAAGCTTTCGGCGGCGCAGCGAAGATGAGGTTACGGCGCGCACTGATGCGCAGCGCCTCTATCTCGCAGCGATCCGGCAGATCTACCGCTTCCTGCGGCCCGACCGTCCCGTCCCCGTGCCGCGGCTGGCCGGCCCGATGTCACAAGAGGGGCTGGAGTCATGACGCAGCCCGAAAATCACGAGCGGCTGGGACAGGCGGTCAGAAGACGGCAGGAACGCCGCGAGCGCTGGCAGCGCGAGGGCGAACGGTCGCTGGGCCAGAACTTCGCCATGATCGGAGCACTGGGCTGGACCATCGTGGTTCCGACACTGCTCGGCATCTTCGCCGGTCGCTGGCTCGACCGGACCTTCCATAGCGGGATCTTCTGGACCTGGGCCTGCTCGTGGCAGGTCTGGCAGCGGGCTGCACATTTGCATGGAAGAGGATGCACAGCGCATGATCCGCACGAGTTTGATCACTCATCCCGAACTCACGCTGTTGACGGCATTTGCGGGTCTGATGTTTGGGCTGGCGTATTTTGCGGCTCTCAAGCGCAGCGTGACGCTGCTTGTCCGCAGCGATAGCTGGCTTGGTCCAGTGGCCTTGACGCTGGGACGTGCTGGCGCTGCGGTCGGCTTTCTGCTCATCGCGGCGAAACTCGGAGCAGCGCCGTTGCTCAGCGGCTTTGCCGGGTTCCTGGTGGCGCGCGCGTTGGCGCTGCGCGCGAAAAGGAGGGCGGCTGATGCAATCCTCGCCCCTCACTAGCACGCTGCTTTTTCATATTGGTCCGGTGGCGATCACGCGTCCGGTGGTGACGACGTGGGTCATCATGGCTGCGCTGGCTCTAGTCTGCCGGTTCGTCACGCGCCGCCTGGCAATCCTGCCCGACGGGCGGCAGGCGCTGCTTGAGGGCATCGTCACCAGCGTTGCCGGCCAGATCGAGGATGTCATTCGCAAGGATGCGCGGCCGTTCCTGCCCTTGCTGGGCACGTTAATAATCTTTCTGGTGGTCGCCAACCTCTCCGGTGTACTCCCCGGCGTCGAGGCGCCAACCAGCAAGATCGAGACGCCGGCGGCCCTGGCGCTGATTGTCTTTTTCTCGGTGCATTACTTCGGGGTGCGCGAACGCGGTTTGCGCGGCTATCTCGCCAGCTTCGCCGAGCCTAAACTGATCATGCTGCCCCTCAATATTCTCTCGGAAATCACGCGCACCTTTTCGCTGATGGTGCGACTGTTCGGCAACATTATGAGCGGCGAGTTCATCATCGGTCTCGTGGTGGCGCTCGCCGGCCTCTTTGTCCCGATCCCGCTCATGGCGCTCGAGATTCTAGTGGGCCTCGTACAGGCCTACATCTTCACCGTACTCGCAACCGTCTTTATCGGCGCCGCGGTCGGCAGCGTCGCGAAGGGCTAAGGAGGCTCAATGGATCCCAAGCTCATTTCGATCATCGGCGCTGTCATTGCGGTCTCGATCGGATCAATCGGCCCGGCGCTGGCGGAAGGCCGCTCTGTTGCTGCAGCCATGGACGCCATCGCGCGCCAGCCGGAAGCGGCCGGAACGATATCGCGCACGCTCTTTGTCGGCCTCGCGATGATCGAGACCATGGCGATTTACTGCCTTGTCGTCGCGCTGCTGCTGCTGTTCGCCAATCCATACGCCTGGTGAGTGATGCACCTCGACTGGTGGACCATAGGTCTCCAGACCATCAACTTCGGCATCCTGGTCTGGCTGCTGTACCGGTTTCTGTACAAGCCGGTGCTGACCATGATCGATGCGCGGAAAGCGGAGGTCCGCCGCCAGTTCGACACCGTCAGGGATTTCGAAGCGAAAGCGAACGCGGAGCTGGCGGCGGTCGAAGCCGAGCGCGCTGGCATCGCGGCCGAACGAGAGGCAGCTCTTAAGGCGGCAGCGGCCCAAGCGCAGGAGATGGCCGAAGCGCGGCGCGCACAGGCAGAACGCGACGCACAGGCCCTGATGGATTCAACGCGCAAGACGCTCGCCTCCGAGCGCGAAAGCGCGCTCGATGAGGCGCGCCGGCTGGCCCTCGATCTCGGCGCCGACCTCGCCCAGAGGCTGCTCGCGGAGGTACCCATGCAATATCGCGCGGAAGCCTGGATCGAGCGGATCGAGCAGCATCTGAAGGCAATGCCGCAAGCCGAACGCGATGCTTTGGTGCGTCAGCTCGCCGACGGCAAACCGCTGACGATCGTCACCGCCTGCGCCCTGCCCCCAGCGACGGCCGATCAGTGGAACGCGCGGTTGCGCCAGTCCCTTGGCGTCGCGGGCGCCATGACGTTCGCGGTCGATCCCGCCCTGATCGCGGGCGCAGAACTGCATTTTCCGACCGCGATTTTGCGCTTCTCCTGGCAGAGCGCGCTTGCGGCGACGCGGACCGAGGTAGGCTCCCATGGCGGCCCTCGTTGAGGAGTTGAAAAGCTGGGCACAGGAGAGCAGGCAAAGGCTCGCAGCATTGCCTTTGGTCCCGCATCTCGAACATATCGGGCGTGTTCTTCAGATCGGCGACGGCGTCGCGATGGTCGGAGGGCTCCCGCAAGCGCGACTGGACGAATTGCTCATCTTCGAAGGCGGCGTACGCGGCCTTGCCGTCGATCTTGGGGATGATGCCATCGGCTGCATCCTCCTTGGAGACACCGCCGGCATTGCGGCCGGCAGTGTTGTCCGTGGCACTGGAGAGGTGGCCCGCGTTCAGGTGGGCCAAATGCTGCTCGGTCGCATCGTTGATGCGCTTGGGACACCACTTGACGGAAAGGGTACGATTGAAGGCGCGCAACTCGCGCCCGTGGAACAGGCGGCGCCCGTCATCGTTGATCGCGCGCTGGTAACTAAGCCTCTTGCGACCGGGCTGCTCGTCGTGGATGCGATGATTCCGCTTGGCCGTGGACAGCGCGAGCTCATTATCGGCGACCGCGAGACGGGCAAGACCGCTATCGCGGTCGATACGATCATCAACCAGAAATCCAGCGATGTGATCTGCGTCTATGCGGCCATTGGACAGAAGGCATCGTCTGTCGCCCGCGTTATCAACGCCGTGCGCCAGTATGGGGCGCCGGAGCGATGCATCTTCGTCATCGGCGAAGCCGATGCCCCGCCCGGACTGCAATGGCTCACGCCCTATTCGGCCTTTTCCATGGCGGAATATTTCATGATGCGGAGGCGCGACGTGCTGGTCATTCTCGACGATCTGACCAAACACGCCGCCTGTTACCGACAGGTCTCGCTGCTCTTGCGCCGACCACCGGGCCGCGAAGCCTATCCGGGTGATATTTTCTACATCCATTCGCGGCTATTGGAGCGGGCGGCGAAGCTGGGGCCGGAGCTCGGCGGCGGTTCGCTGACTGCGCTGCCTATCGCCGAGACGCAAGCCGGCAATATCAGCGCATACATCCCCACCAACCTGATCTCGATCACCGACGGGCAGATCTATCTCGATCCGCGCCTGTTTTACGAAGATCAAAAGCCGGCGGTCGATATCGCCAAGAGCGTCTCCCGTGTCGGCGGCAAGACGCAGGCGCCCGTCTTGAAAGCCCTCTCCGAGAGTCTGCGCCTCAAGTATGCGCAGTTTCTGGAGCTCGAAGTGTTCACCCGCTTCGGCACCATGGTGGACGAGCGCACCCGCAAGGTCATCGAGCACGGACGGCGCATTCGCGCCGTTCTCGGCCAGCGGCAGTTCGCGCCGCAGTCGCTGGGCGAACAGGTGGCGCTGCTGTGCGCCGTTGCCGACGGCGCGCTGGATATCCTGCCACTGGATCGCATCGACGCGCTTCGTGCCGGCCTGGCCCCCTGGCTCGCGGAACACTGCCCCGAGATTCGGGCGCTCGACGACGAAGCCGAGCCGCTTCCCGATGCCGTTCGCGCACGGCTCAAGGAGAGCTTGATCGCCCTGGCCCAATCGGTCGGCGAATAGATTTCGCAGGAGGGAGCCCAATGACGCGTCTCTCGGAAATCCAAAACCATATCGCGAGCATGGACGAATTGCTCGAGATCGTGGGCGCAATGCGTTCGCTCGCCGGGATACGAGTGCAGGAAGCGCAGCATGCACTGCCCGGTATTCGTAGCTACGCCGACTCGATGGCCGCCGGGATTGGTAGCGCGCTTCTGCTCATGCCGCAGCCCGTCCCAGAGACGCATCAGGAGCTGAGTCGCCGCGCCCTCATTTTGTGCGCTGCCGAGCATGGCTTCGTTGGCGGCTTCAATGAGAGGATGCTTGAGACGGCCGAGGCGATTCTCGAACCCGCTGATCTGCTCTTTGTGCTGGGGAGCCGCGGGGCGGCGCTCGCTTTCGAGCGTGGCCGCAAGGTGGCCTGGACAAGGCCCATGGCGACTCGTCCGTCGGGAGCGCCCGATGCGGTCAATCATCTAACGAGCGAGATTTACGGGCGCATCGCGCGCGGTGAGATAGTACGAGTGGACGTCATGTTCGGCCGTTACCGTCAGGGCGCCGCATCGACGATCGAGCGTCGTCTGCTACTTCCACTTGACACGGCGACGCTGGTTGCAAAGCCAGCACGTCAGGTCCCCCTCCACAATCTGCCGCCGCGTCCCCTGCTCGAGAAGCTGATGGCCGAATACGTCTTTGCGCTGCTGACCGAGGCTGCGGTCGAGTCCATCGCGAGCGAGAACGCCGCGCGCTTCGCTGCCATGGAGTCGGCACACGACAATGTCAGCAAGAAGCTCGCGGGATTGCAAGAAAACGCGCGTCAGGCGCGTCAGACCGAGATCACCTCGGAGCTGCTCGATTTGATTACCGGCGCAGAAGCTATGCACGTTGACTCGAGACGCGTCATTCGCTCGTCGAAAGCGCCCTAACGATTGGCCCGCTATATGGAGCACCCCTGCAGAACCGCGCGACTTAGCAGGAAGTCGTAGGTTGCCGTTGGAAACGCAGCGCGGGGGTCCGCTACATCGCTAAACCCACTATTATCAAAAAAGACCGTCAGCCTCGATGGTAAAGCTCGACTGGATGACAAAGTCCACCATCGGCTACGGCCTTGCGGCTCAGGCTCGAGCCTCGATGAATGTCTGTATGCGGTCCGCCACGATCCGCCCTGCGTGGCTTGTGAATCGGCGCGGCTTTTGCCCCCCAACCGGCGCCCAACATCGGAGCCGCGACACATTTGGCTGGCCTGTTTCAGCGATGGTTGGACTTCAGCCCTAGCTAGGCCCGTGAAGCCAAGGTCGCGCAGCGCGCCCGCGGAGCGCTCTGTCTTTCGATTCATTCTTAGAACGAGCCGAGCGCTCCGGCATCCGTGAACACGAGGGCGTAGCCATCGACAATCGCCCGCGCCCGGTGAACAAGGCTGTCGAATTATCCGACTCGTCGCACCGCGTACGACGTACGACCACTAAAAGCGTCGCACGAGACCTGGTTTGTTCTGCCGATGAATTTAAAAAAGCCCTTGTGGGCCAATCTCTTAAAGGTGGTGGGCGCACCAGCGCTCGAACCTGCGACCCGCTGATTAAGAGGCAGATGATCTCCTCGATAAATCGAGGGCCCCTCCGACAGACGCCTCTTCAAACATGCATTGAACCTGCAACGGATTTTCCCCTTGTCGGAATGGACCGCTGGCAGCCCTCTCGAACGAACCGCCAGAATGTCGGGGTCGAGTCGCTGGTTGGCAGGCCCCACGGAAAGAGAGCTACGCTGAAGGGCTTCAATCGCGCGTGGCCCTCGTACAGGGTTGGATGGTAAGACGGTAGACGATCAGCTTGCTACCGTCGAAGACCTCCAACGAGCTGTTGCAGACCGGACAGCGATACTCGCCTCTTTCCCCAGTCTGGGAGCATAATTCGATACGACGAAATCCAGCACCGCACTCGGAACAGATCACATCGCTCTTTTTCATACCTGCGACCTCTCGCTGTGAGCTGTCGCAATTCTTTAGCATGGGGTTTAGTTGCAGCGCCACGAAAGAGTTTCCAATGCCAGATATCTTGACCCGTTGCCCTTTTACAGCCGTGTCTACTGGTCTGAGCAGACGCTCCATTGGAAGCCCAAGGATGCTTGGATGACAAAATTCACCGATCCGACGCGGCGCTGAGCCCCTTCGGGCAAAAACGACCGAAACGTTGCTTCATCCGTTTGGTTGACGGTTCGAGTCCTGCCGAGCCCGCCAGTCAGCGGCTGTAGATCCCAAGCAGGACTAAGCAGGAAGCTGCCTCGGCCGCCGTTTCGCAATCGCTCCCTTGACGTCATCTCGGACCGACGCGGCGCCTGAAGCTCGCGATCAGACCTACACGCTCGACATGCCCCTGCATCGAGCAAGTTCTGACAAAAAGGGCGTCACACTCGGCGGCCGTGGGAGGCGTCGCGGCTCGCTTCTACCAGGTCGCAGAAGCCACGGGATCGCCCATGACGCAGACGCCTCTGGTTCTGGCGGGCGCGCCAGAACCAGAAGCCCTCGATGCTCTCAGTGGTGAGAGCGCATATGCGCCTTCGAGGCGTAGGCATAGGATGCGGTCGGCTCGTTGCCGACGGGGTTGCGGACACAGGTTCCGCCACGACCCGAGATCATGGCGACGCACTGCTCCATCGTATCGAAGGCGCAGTTCCGCATGCCCGATCCCCAGTCCTGTCGGCAAAATTCGTATTCCTTTGCTGCGGCCGGCTGGGTCGGCATCACAAGCGCTGCGGCTGCCAATGCAGCGGCGACGATCATGCCGCTGGCGAAGACCTTGTTCATACTTCTCTCCGTGGTCCGGTTTCGGTGCTGAAACCAAGGGAGAGCTAACGCAACGCCCGTTTCGGAAAAAGCAGACGGGATGCAAAACACCGTCGCGCAATTCGTGCCAATCGGATCAGACGCTCCGCGTGCTCCGAGTCGCGGACACGCGAGGCAGATAAAGGAAGATCAGAGGATGCTCTCATCGGAGGTGGCCGCGAGCGCGCCACGCATTTGACGGACCTGCTCGATGATGAATTCCATTACCACTCGCGTACGAGGCGCCAAATGACGCCGTGATGAGTAGGTGAGGCTTAACGGCAGCCCAGGCGACGGACGGTCGCCCAACACGCGAACCAGGGCGCCGCTGCGGAGATCGTCGACCACTTGCACAAGCGGTAGAAACGCGATGCCGTAGCCCGCACGCGCCGCCAAATGAACGACGGCACCATCATTGGCGCGAATACTGCCGGACACCCGGACCTCCTCGGCGCCGTGCGACCCGCCAAAAGTCCACATATCCGAATCCGGCCCGACGTCGTGAACGATGCAAGTGTGGCGTCCAAGCTCCACGGGCGTGCTGGGGTGCCCGCGGGCTTCAATATAACGTGGTGCTGCGACGACCACGCGCGCTGCAATCCCGATCCGCCGCGCAACGACCGACACGTCGGTGATTTCGCCTGCCCGCATCGCGAGATCGAGTCGGTCTTCGATCATGTCGCCAAAGCGGTCGTTCACGATCAATTCGACCTGTAGCCCCGGATTGCTTGCGAGCAGCGTCGGCAGACGCGGCGCGAGAAAATGGCTCGCCGCGACCATGATCCCGACCCGCACCAGACCGACAGGCGAGGTGCTCTGCCGTCCGAGCGTGGCCTCCATCGTCTCGACACCCTCGAGCACCGGCCTTGCCAGATCGAGCAGCGTCCGACCGTCCTCGGTGAGGCTGAGCTTGCGCGTCGTCCGATGCAGAAGACGCACGCCGAAATGCTCCTCAAGGAACGCGATCTGGCGCGTGACGGCAGCCTTGCTGACGTCGCGCTCACGCGCGACGGCCGAGAACGAACCTGTTTCGGTAACCCGCACCAAGGCGGCAAGCGAACTGACGATATCCATCGTTGCGCCCTCAAGACCGCGTCGGCATGTCAGGCCTGCGGCTCGAGGACCGGCTCTGGCAGGTCATGCGTGGATAGGCATTGCGCTGCAGACGGGTCGTGCGCGGCAGCCTTGGTCCCCGTCTCCGGCCGAACGTGATCATCGCCGTGATCAGGGTGAATTTTGAACCACGCCACATAGAGCGCTGGCAGGAACAGCAGCGTCAGCAGCGTTCCGACGATGATGCCGCCCATCATGGCGTACGCCATGGGACCCCAGAAGATCTCGCGCGCGATCGGAATGAGCGCGAGACTCGCAGCGGCCGCGGTCAGCAGAATCGGCCGCATCCGGTGCTCGGTCGCTTCCACCACGGCCTCCCAGGCCGGCCGCCCCTCCTTCTTCAGATCCTCGATCTGCACGATCAGGATCACGGAGTTGCGGACCAGGATGCCGATGAGAGCGAGCACACCGAGGATTGCAACGAAGCCAAGCGGCGCCCCGCTCGGCAGCATGGCCATGACCACGCCGATGACCGCGAGCGGCGCGACCGCAAACACGAGGAACAGGCGGGCGAAGCTCTGCAGCTGTACCATCAGCACCGTGGCCATGACGAACAGCATGAGCGGAACGACGGCGATGATCGGCGCCTGGCTTTTGGCGCTCTCCTCCACGGAGCCGCCGATCCTCACCGAATACCCGGCCGGCAGCCCTTTGGTGAACTCGGCCACTTTGGGCGCAAGCTGGTCCACGACGGTCTTCGGCTGAACATTGCCGACGACGGCCGCCTTGAGAGTGATCGTCGGAATCCGCGCGCGCCGCCAGATCGTCGGCTGTTCGAGCTCATAGCGCAAATTGGCGATCGCCCCCAGCGGGACCGATTGACCGCCGAGCCCGACCAGCTGCAGATCGCGCAGCGTATCAATCGAGGCGCGCTCCGGCGCGGTCGCGCGTCCCATGACATTGACGAGATAGATGCTGTCGCGCACCTGGGTGATCGGCGAGCCTTCGAACACCGAGTTCAGCGTGGTTGCGATATCTTCGGAGGTTACGCCGAGTTGGCGCGCCTTGTCCTGCAGGACATCGACCTTGACGACGCGGGCAGGCTCCATCCAGTCGAACACCACATTGCCGAGATCGGGACTGCTCCGAACGATGCCGGCAAGCTTCTGCGAAAGATCCCGGACCTTGGCGATATCCGGCCCGCTGAGACGGTATTGCACGGGGCGTCCCACCGGCGGCCCAACCTCAAGCAACTTCACGTAGGTGTCGGTGCCGGGGAACGTCGTCCTCAAATAGTTCTCGAACTGAGACTTGAGACGATCGCGCGCCGCGATGCCGCCCTTGGTCACGATGACCTGCTGACCGAACCAGGTGTTGGTGGTCTGCAGATCGAACGAGAGCACGAACCGCGGCGCGCCGGTGCCGACATAGGTCGACCAGTGATCGACGGAGTCGTTGGCCTGCAGCTGTTCGCGCTCGAAGCGCGCCATCTGCGCGTTGGTGTCGGTGATCGAGGCGTTCTGCGGCAGGTTCCAGTCAATCACGAGCTCAGCGCGATCCGATGAAGGGAAGAACTGCTGCTGCACGAATTGGAGACCGACGACTGCAAGCAGGAAGGCGGCGACCGTTACACCGATCGTGCTCCAGCGGTGGTGCATGCAGAAGAGCAGCAGGCGCGAGAACATCCGCGCCAAGCGTCCCTTGTCCTCGTGATGGCCCTTCATCTGAGATGGCAGGATAGTGACGCCGAGCAGCGGGGTGAACAGCACAGCGACGATCCACGACACGATCAGCGAAACCGCGATCACCACGAAGAGCGTGAAGGTGAACTCGCCGGCGTTGCTGCTGTTCAGGCCGATCGGAATGAAGCCGGCCACGGTGACGAGGGTGCCCGTCAGCATCGGGAACGCGGTCGACGTATAGACGTGGGTCGCCGCCTTTTCCAAGGGGTCGCCGATCTCGAGCCGGGCCACCATCATTTCAACGGCAATCATCGCGTCGTCGACCAGGAGGCCGAGCGCAATGATCAGGGCGCCGAGCGAAATGCGCTGCAACGAGATGCCGGAATAGGCCATGACCACGAACGTGATCGCAAGCACCAGGGGGATGGCGATGGCAACCACGAGCCCGGCGCGCAAGCCAAGGCTGAGAAAGCTGATGCCGAGCACGATGATCACGGCTTCGAACAGCGCCTCCGTGAAGCCCGACACGGCATGCTCGACCACAACGGGCTGGTCGGCAACCAAATGTACACCGATGCCGATCGGCAGGTCGGCGATGACCTTGTTCACCTGTTCTTTCAGCGCCTTGCCGAACTGCAGCAGGTTTGCGCCGGACTTCATGCCGATCGCGAGCGCGATCGCGGGCTGACCGTTGTACCTGAACAACGTCCTGGCCGGATCGAGGTAGCCCCGCGTGATGGTTGCGACATCGGTCAGCGGGAAGAAGCGGTCATTGATGCGAAGATTGACCGCCTTCAGGCTGGCCTCGGAGGTGAACTGGCCGTTGACGCGGACGCTGATCCGCTCGGGCCCTTCCTGGAACAACCCTGAGGGGGCGACTGCGTTCTGGCCTTGGAGCGAATTCATGATCGCGTGCACGTCGAGGCCGAGGGCGGCGATCTTGCGTGTCGAGAACTCAAGATAGATCACCTCGTCCTGCGCCCCGAGAATGTCGACCTTGCCGACAGCGGGCACGGTCAGCACCTTGGCGCGGATGTCCTCGACCTGATCGCGGAGCTGCCGCTGGCTCAGCCCATCGCTCGTGAAGGCATAAACGTTCCCGAACACGTCGCCGAAGCGATCGTTGAAGCCTGGGCCGATCACCCCTTGCGGGAAATCGCCCTTGATGTCGGCAATCATGTTGCGGATCCGCACCCAGGTCGGCTTCACGTCGATCGCCTTGGTGGAGTCGCGCAGATAGACGAACACGGTGGTCTGGCCCGCGACGGTGACGCTCTTCGTGTAGTCGAGCGACTCCAGTTCTTCGAGCTTCTTCTCGATCCGGTCAGTGACCTGGCGCGTCATCTCCTCGGGCGAGGCGCCTGGCCACTGCGCCTGGATCACCATGGTCTTGATGGTGAAGTCCGGGTCCTCCTGACGTCCGAGCTGAAGATAGGCAAACAGGCCGGCCACCATGAAGGCGATCATGAAATACCAGACGAGCGAGCGGTGCCCGAGCGCCCAGTCGGAAAGATTGAAAGACTTCATGGCTCTTGATCCTGTGCGATACGGATTTGCTGTCCTGCCTTGAGGCTGTGAACTCCGGCGGTCACGACGCGTGCGCCGGGAGCGATTCCGGCGGTGACGCGGAATCCGCTCTGGTCGGGAATGACATCGATCTTGTGCAGCGACACAGTTTCGGCGGGCTGATCGACCAGCCAAACGAAGCTCGCGCCATCCTTGGCAAGCACCGCAGATGCGGGCAGACGCAGCACCGGGCTCTGGTCCTTGCCGAGCTTTGCCGTGACGGTCGCGCCCAGGCGGAAGCTCTCAGGCGGATTGTCGAGCGCGATTCGAATTCGTCGCAGGCGCGTCACGGGATCGGCTTGCGGTGCGACCTCGCGTATTCTGCCCCCGATTTGGACATCCGGAAGGAGTTGCAGGCCGACGGTGAAAGGCAAGCCGACTTCGAGCGGCACAGGAAAATCCTCTCCAATATCGACGACGGCCTCGCGAATCTCAGGCCTCGCGACCGTGACCACGCTTTGACCGGGCGAGACCACCTGGCCGACCTCCGCGCCGACTGCGATGACCACTCCGCCGAAGTCCGCCTTGATCTGGGCATAGCCGAGCTGCTCGATCGCCTTCGTGAGGTTTGCCTGTTCCTGCGCAACCGTGCCTTCCGCGCCGGCACGCGCCTGCTCGGCGTTGTCCAGCGTCTGCTTCGTTGTCGCATCGCTGTTGATGAGCGTGCGCTGCCGATTCTCCGTCGCTTGGGCAGTGGCAAGCTGGGCCTGGGCTTTTGCAAGCTGCGCTCGTGCTGAACGGACGGCGAGGTCAAGAGCCGTCGGATCGATCGCCCCGACAATCTGTCCTTCGCTGACAAGGTCGCCGACATAGACGGGGCGCGACGTCAACCGTCCTAGCACGCGGAAACCGATATCGGTCTTGTAGCGAGGCTCGATAACGCCAACGGCCACCGCGCGATCTCCCCGATCTGGCTCGAGCCGCATCGACAGGACGGGACGCACAGGCTCCGGCGCCTTCGTCTCCTGCTGACAGCCGGCGAGCAGCAATGTCGACGCCACCGCGCCGGCGATCATCGTGACCTGCATTTTCATGACCGGTCTCCCTCATAAGTCACCAGCTGGCCTACGCTCAGAAGCTTGCCGCCATCGATCACGACGCGCTCGCCGGGCTCGAGCCCCGCTTTGATCAACACTTCACCCGCCTCGTAGCCGCCAACAGTCACCTGTTTCAGCGACGCCGTGCGCGTGGCCGGATCGACGGTCCAGACCGCCGACTTTTCACCGGCCGCCATCAATGCGCTCCACGGCAACGCAATCTCGGTCTGCGCCGTCGCCTTGACCGTTCCGGCGACAGCGCTGCCGAGCGTCATCGCGGCCGATGGATTCTCGATCGATACCTTGACGCGGATCGTTGAGCTCTTCGCGTCAATGACCGGCGAGACTTCCCTGACATGTCCCAGCGCCGTCACCGCGGGGTCGGAGACCAGCGACAGCGCGACGCCGCGACTGTCGGTCTGGCCAAGGAAGACGGATTCGTAGACGTCGAACACCGCATCCCGCTCTCCGTCTCGTGCCAGCGAAAATACGGGCTGCGCGGCCGGCACGACCTGGCCTGCTTCCAGGTTGCGTGCGGTGATGACGCCGTCGGCTTCGGCGCGCAGGGCCGTGTAGCCGAGCGCTTCCTTCGAGGTGCCGAGTTGCGCTCGTGCGGCCTCCAGCGTGCTTTCCGCCAAGCGCAAGCCCTCCTGCGCCTGATCGTAGGCCGGGCGGGTCGTGAAGCCGCTTGCAATCAGCGACCTCTGCCGCTCAAAGGTAGCCATCGCCACCCGCAGCTGAGCTTCCGCGGATGTCACCGCCGCGGTCGCGGCATCGACGTCGGCCTGTTGCTCGGCGGGATCAAGAACCGCCAGCACCTCTCCGGCCCTGACGTGGGAGCCGACATCGGCATAGCGCGCCAGCACGCGGCCGCTGATTCGGAACGACAAATCAGCTCGGAAGCGCGCCTGGACCTCCCCGGTCAGCGTGATGTCAGCCCGGCGGTCGCGCGGCTGCACGAGCGCGGTCCGGACGATCGCCGCGCGCGTGACTGTCGATGCGCTGTGGTCATTGCAGCCGCTGAGCGTGGCCGCGACCAGCGCGACGGCCGCGACGAATAACTTCGGCGCACGACCGGTTTGAGGCGGATTGAACGAGTGGGATGTCATGGCGCGTCCATATGATGGCTGGGTGACGACAGCTCGCCGAGCACATTCACGGAGCGGCAGGACACAGCCAATTGGCCCTGGCGCCGGCGAGGCGGTTTCTGATCCGGTTCGTTTGCGACAGCACGGCCGCGACTGACCGCCGCTCTCGCGGCGAGCGTCGTATCATTGGAAACGATCGCTGCCGTGCAACGACGCGGCTTCATCTGGCGCGCTGCAATCGTCCAGTTCACTGCCCGCTCCCGCTCAGTCAGCGGGAACGACAGGATCATCGACGTGAAGTCCTTGCCGAAGGCCCGCTCGATGCTGCCGCCGAGAGCTCGGACGAGATTCTTTGTGGTTCGAAACTCGCGATCCGAAACGTTGCGCACCGAACGCCAGCCGTTATCCGCGATGACGCAGTTCGCCATCGCGCCGTTGCGGGTCAGCCTGACCTCTATCTGGCCGGCCCGCGCTTCGAAGCAGGCGTGCTCTGCCGCGATCATCACGAGCTCATGGACGATCAGGCCGAGCTGCCAGCAGCGCTCGGGCTGGAGCACCAGAGAACGGGTCGCGAATGTCAGCTGAATGTTCATTCGGTCCAGCAGCGCACGGCGCATGCCGTAGCCCAATTCGTGGATATAGGACTCGGCGTGAATCAGCATCTCGGCGCGCGGCATCTCCAGCGTCCGATGGACGTCCGCATAGCCATGCAGCAGTTCGACGACCTCGCTTAGAGCATGCTTGGCCTCTGCCCCCTCGGCGCCGATGGCCGCAGCCGAGACCAGGTTGATGGCGGAGGCGAGCCCGCCAGCGACCCTCTGATGCAGCTCGCGCAGCAGGACGCTGCCCTGCAAAGCGGGCGGGTCACAGGTAAACACAGTCACGACAATCTCCTCAGCGGTCGGGTAGTCAGGTACAGAACGCCCATGTTGCAAACCGTCATCCGGAAGCAGCCGCTGAGTTCGCCACGAAAGCGGCACCAGCGGCGTTAATAAACTAAACCGTATATTTTCTTTTTCTTGCCTTTTCCGACCGCTCGTGTCAAGTGGGAAGGAGACGCGCACAGACTCGTGATGGGAGATCGAAAATGAAGAAGCCCACCGGCCCCAAAAGGGGCAGACCGTCCAAGGATCTTGCCGGCGACGTCCAGGCCCGGATCCTCGATGCGGCGCAGCAGTTGTTCCTGGAAAAGGGTTACCGAAGCGCGAGCATCGACGACATTTCCGAGATGGCTCCCGCAAGCAAACCGACGATCTATGCTCACTTCCCCGGGAAGGAGGCACTATTCGCGGCGGTGGTTGCCCGTACCATCAGCGGACTCACGGATTTCGAGGGCTTCACACCCGAGGGTCGCACGATCGAAGACAAGCTGATGAGCCTCGGGACAGTCATCATCGAGCGAGTCTTCGAAGAGTCGCTGGGCATGGTGCGCGCCACGATCGCCGAGGCGCCGCGCTTCCCCGAGTTGAGCCGCAACGTCCACGACGCTGCGCGGGATCGCTCGTTGACCGCCGTATCCCAGCTCCTGAACGACGCGACACAGAAACTCGCGCGGGCTCCGAAGGGCCCTTTCAGCGCAAAACGAAGCCGCACCACGGCACAGATCTTTCTGGATCTTATTCTTCTCCCGATGCTGTTCCGGTCCCTTCTCGGGGAGACGCCGAAAGATCTGAAGAAGGAGCTTTCTGTCTTCCTGCGCGAGCGCGTAGGCTTTTTTCTCGCCGCGTGTGAGACGGATTGGTCTCACTAGAGCGACGAAACAGAAGTTCTGATCGGTCCATCCATGCGCGCCTTGTCGGGGTCTAAGCCGAGCACCAAGCGCCGGCTCTTCCCGATCGCATAGCCAGCGAAGGCCGTCTATCTTTCTCCGACGGCTCTGAGGCGCGCTTCATTTGCTCCGCCGGCTGCCGGCGCTCGACGCAGAGCATCCCCGCAGAAATGCATCATTTCCTCGAAGCTCGGGCGAATCCCGGTCTGATCGGCAGACAACGATGGCCGAGTTCTGAAGGACTACCGAGACCAACAGGTCGTGGAGCTTCGGGTTCCTCGCCCGACGCTCTTCATTGAGCTGAACGGCGGCTTTGAGGGTCGCGGCCAGGACGCGACAGAGCCGAGCCGCCGTTGCGCGCTGTTTCTGTCGCTGCGTTGGCCGTCTCCTCGAGCAATTGCTTCACGACGAAATCCTCAACCGCTTGCCTCGCCTCAAGGAAGCGATAGATGTTCGCTGAGGACATCGACGAAATTCTTGCGATGTCGGCGACGGTGGTCTTCTTGTGACCGATCTCGCGATATAGATGAAGCGCTGCCTGCACGATCCTGCGGACGGTGCGCGCTGATTTGGCGTGGTCCCCGGTGAGCTCTTGCATGGTCCTACTCAACGCGGCGGGAGATTCAACAACTCGCACCGGCAGGCTTCGCCGAATGCGTGCAGCGGATCCATTTCATCTATGAACTCAGGTAGATCGACGAAGGTCCGGTTCGGCGACAGGTAGGTTTCGATGATCAGGCGGCCGGTCCTTTCCGCGGCGTGAACGACCTCGTCGCTCGACAAGATCCGCATTCGCCCGACCAGTGTGTAGAGACCGACCAGTTGCGGGATTTCCGCCCTTTCGCTAACAAGTGCGTCGGCATACAGCCGCGACGCTTCCTCGATAAAGCTCCGATACAGCCGTTCGCGCTTGCTGAACGAGCGAGCGTGATATCGCTCGCGCAGCCTGCGGCGTCGGCTGAACCATCCACTCACGATGGTCGAGACCGCTCCGAAAGCCGACCCCCCGAACGCGGCCAGAGCGGGAATGTACACTGTGCTCATCTGAGCGCTCCTGTTTGCTGCTGCGGTGTGGTTGTGAATCGGGGCCCCGAGGACGGACTGCCGATCGGAGCCCCGTCGCACCACCGCGACGCTGGCCCTATCTGTTCCTGCCCGATCCGGTCGTTCCGTGGTCGAACACCGCTTTGCACCCTTCGCTCAGATTCGATTTTCTGAGCCGAAGGCAGGCCTCGACTGCCGAAGCATCGGGAATGTAGGAGCTACACAGGCGGAAGGCGTCGGGAGTGCACGCGGCTCTCTCCTCCGCCGTGCCGCGGTCTTCCTGGGCGAAGCTTGCTGTGCTGACGAGCGATGCGACCATCACGATGAAGAGTGCCGGCCTGTACTTGATCATGACGAATACCTTCTCCGGTTGAGACATCCTGTTCGACGGGAGACGACACTGTGCCGCCGCCCGACATCCCGAACACGCGCTTGTGAGGCCCTCGCCTTGACAACGACCCGTGCCTCGTGATGTATATGAAATATACGGTGTAGTTTATTAAGGAGACCGAGAATGTCAACCCTGCTGGTGTCGCTCCTGCGAGAAAATCCCTTGCCGGGGCTCGCGCTGGCGTCGCTCAACCTGATCGTGGCGCTCTCACTCGTGGCACTGAGCCTGGTGCTCGGGATCGTGATTTCGCTTGCTGCGTGGGCGGACGCGCTTGCCGTCCGCGGGACGACACCGGCATCGAGCTATGCGGAGCGGAGGAAGCTCGCATGACGACGGTGCTGCTGCTATCCCGCGACTACATCATCTGCTGGGTCAATGTCTGGCTGGCGCCCGTCGAATGCGTGTTCGACATGATCGAGTCGGAGCTCGAGCGCAGAGGAATAGCGCCCAAGTCGACCGTCGATCCCGCATTGCGGACGACCTGACCATGGCCGAACGCGCTCTTGATACGCCGGATTCCATCGGGGCCTTCGAGGCCATGGGGTCGATCCGGCAATCGCACGCACGGCTTGGCACGGGCTCGCTGGGACGCGAAGGGCGCTCGCACGCGTGGGCTTCCGATCGCTTGATGAGCCTCAGTTTCGTTGTCAGAGGGAAGCCGTCGTGAGTAGACGATCCGTTCTATCGATGCGCGCGAGCGGGTCAATGGACTCGGTCCTCCCCGTGCGGGGCTACTTTCTCTCGGTCAGTGGCGCGTTGCTCTTGCTGCTGTTGGCCGCCGATTGGGTGCTGCCCGCGCCGCTGCCGGACCGATTTGCGCTTTCGAATACGGCGCTCCCGCCCATCCGCATCCACTCCGATGTCAAGGGACCGGAGCCGGTGGTGATCGATACCAATCATCCTCTGCCAGCTATCGCAGACCAAGACAGGATCGCGGCAGGCTCGCAGCCAGGCCGCCTCGATGCGCCCGATGCTGCTCAAGATACAGGCTCGCCGGCGCCCGTCGATGATAGCGAAGGCGTCACCGTCGCGCCACTGAGTCCTCAGGTGCGCGACAGCATGGCGCGGTCCGACGCTGATCAAGCGGCTCACCGGCCGATGTACGGCAAGGCCGAGTCGAAGCTGAGGAACACGTCGTCCCACGCGCGACGGGCGAGACAGCGACCGTCTGTCGAGCATTCGAGGCGCTGGTGCGACGCAGACAATGGCCGTTGCAGCGCCGCCTTCCTCTTCGCCCGCCCCTCCTACGATTAGCCAATGAGAACGGAATGTTCCTGATGTCGAAGAAGCATCTATTTGCCCTCATCATTTGGTCCGCCACGCTCGTCGCTACGGGGGCAGTCGCCGACGTGCCTCAAACGGTCGACGCCAGCACCCCAGGCGCAGAGACGCAAGGCGATACGGACGAGGCTGTGGTCCGTCGTGTCATCGCGCAATTCCACACCACGCACGTTCCGCTCAGCCGGGCCATGGCGATCGCCGAACGCCTGCATGAAGGGTCGAGGACCACCGACATCAATTTCGACATATCCGGACCGCCCGTCTATCGCGTGCGGACGGTCAGGAATGAGCGGGTGTGGGAGAACGTCGTGGATGCAAACACCGGAGGCATTGCGGAGAAGGAGACCGTCGCCTCCTTGAAGGAGCTAGACCGCGAGGACCTCGCCAACATCGTGGCTCTGAAATGGATCAAGCAGGAGCTTTCCGAGGCGGTCCAAGTCGCCGAGAAGGCCACTGCCGGCAATGCCCTTGCCGGAGGGCTTACCAGGCAGGACGGGAAGCTCACTTTCGTCGTCGTCGTCGCCAGCGGCGACGATCTCAAGGAGGTCATGCTCGAGCCGCCCAAGGTCGAAAAGCTGAGCTCAAATCGCCACTAGCCGCCGTGTGAATCTCAGATGCGTAGTCTCGGTACAACCGGCAGTCCCTACGGGCTGCGGCCGAAGCCATGGATCGCACGTCTCAGTCTGGTCCTTGTCGTCACTCTTGCATGCGCAAGCGGACTTGCAGGTTCGACGCATGGCCGCGTCGTCTCGGGCTCCTCCGCCGCCGAGCGCGCGAATGGGCGCAAATCGGCCTGCCCAGTCCTGGGTCGACGCTCGCCGAACAGGAGGAGAGAGCGCCTCGCGTCCAAAGACACGAAACCACACGACAGACGCGCCCCCAGCTCCACGGCTCTACCCTCTCAGCGCCATGTCTTTCGAACCTGTCCTGATCCACACCTGCTTGCGCAGGCCCTCAGCAAACCGTCGGCCTCGCCGCTGACCCCATAGGCACATCCGCTATGAACTTTCAGCCACGATCGCAGCTCTCAATTGCGCAGCGTCAATTGCCCTTCGATTGCATCGCCCTGCTGTTGCAAGGCGGCGGCGCACTCGGCGCCTACCAGGCCGGCGTCTACGAAGCCCTTGCCGAGGCCAATATTCATCCCGACTGGGTCGCCGGCATCTCGATCGGAGCCATCAACGCCGCCATCATCGCCGGCAATCCGCCGGAGACCCGTGTTGACCGACTGCGCGAGTTCTGGACCCAGGTCACCTCGACGGCGCCTTGGGATTGGTCCGGCCACCCCTTGCTCGATTGGACCCGGAGTGACGCTACGCGCAATCTTGTCAACCAGATGAGCGCCGGCCTTGCAGCCGCCTGCGGTGCAGCCGGATTTTTCTCGGCGCGACCCGTGCTGCCCTGGCTGCAGGCTGGCGGCACCAGTGACGCCACCAGTTTCTACGACACGGCCGCACTCAAGACCACGCTGGAGCGCCTGGTTGATTTCGATCGCTTGAACGCCGGAATGACCCGCTTCAGCGCCGGCGCGGTCAACGTCAGGACCGGCAATTTCGTCTATTTCGACAACACGACCCACACCATCCGACCCGAGCACATCATGGCGAGCGGCGCGCTGCCGCCGGGCTTTCCGGCCGTGGAGATCGAGGGCGAGCACTATTGGGACGGCGGCCTGGTTTCCAACACGCCGCTGCAGTGGGTGATCGAGTGGGGCGCCCCGCAGGACACGCTTGCGTTCCAGGTCGATCTCTGGAGCGCGCGCGGTCAAATTCCGAGCAACATGGCCGAAGTCGTGACGCGCCACAAGGAGATCCAGTATTCGAGCCGCACGCGCGCCAGCACCGATCAGTTCAAACGCGTGCAACGCCTGCGTCGTGCGCTTACCGATCTGCTCGGGCGGCTGCCTGACGATCTCAGCAAGCATGAGGATGTGCAGCTCCTGAGCACGGCCGTGTCCCGAAACGTCTATAACATTGTGCACCTGATCTATCGGACGCGAACCCACGAAGGTCACTCCAAGGATTACGAATTCTCCCGCTTGTCGATGCAGGACCATTGGCGCGCCGGCTACCACGATGCGCTGCGGACGCTGCGCCATCCCGAGGTCCTCGCCCGCCCCTCCAGCCCGGACGGCGTCTTCACCTTTGATCTCGAACAGGACGGCCGTGAGTAGCTAGGCCGACCAATCGAACCTTGTGGAGAAACTCGAATGCGTGAGATCGACGTGAAACAACGTGCCTTTGCGATGCCGCTCACCAATCCCGCCTATCCGCCGGGACCGTACCGGTTCGTGGACCGCGAATATCTGATCATCACCTACCGCACCGATCCGGCCAAGCTGAGAGCGGTGGTTCCTGAGCCGCTGGAGTTCGATGAGCGCAACGCGCTCGTCAAATATGAGTTCATCCGCATGCCAGATTCGAACGGTTTCGGCGACTACACCGAAAGCGGCCAGGTCATTCCGGTCGCATTCCGCGGGCGCAAAGGCGGCTACACGCATTGCATGTTTCTCAACGACGAAGGCCCCATCGTAGGCGGACGCGAACTCTGGGGTTTTCCCAAGAAGCTGGCGCAGCCGACCTTGCGAACCGAGATCGATACCCTGATCGGCACGCTGGACTACGGTCCCCTGCGCGTGGCGACCGGGACGATGGGTTACAAGCATCGCCCCGCGGATCTGGCGCGCGTCAAGGCTGGTCTTCACGAGCCAAACTTCCTGCTCAAGATCATCCCTCACGTCGACGGCAGCCCGCGCATCTGCGAGCTCGTCGAATACCACCTTGAGGACATCGTGCTGAAGGGAGCCTGGACCGGGCCGGCGGCTCTTGCGTTGACGGCTCACGCGCTGGCGCCTGTCGCCGAGTTGCCGGTTCTGGAGATCGTCTCCGCTGTTCACATCCGCGCAGATCTCACACTTGGTCTCGGGAAGGTGGTTCACGACTATCTGCAACAGCCGGTCGGACACTCGCTTCGGGCCAATGAGAGAGCTTTGGTCTTCTAAGACCGAAACTGGCCCGGAACGCAGTTCCGCTACGTCTGGACCCCGCTCGTGGAGAAGCAAATTCCGAACACAATGAAGGCCCCCCGGATGAGCAGAGACGACGTCGTCAACAACATCCTGCTCGCAGCGCAGCCCACCAATGGTCGTGACGATCGAGCAGCTTGCTTCTCTCCCCTGCTCCCGTGCGTGACTCCGTGGCCCGGATCACCGGCGCCAATCTCTGCATGGATGGAGGCTTGACCGCCGCGTAGATCGTCACAGGTCGAACGCGATCAAAGCGCGACGGCACATATTCTCGCAACACGGATTTCCTCATCATGTCCTCTGTCAAAGCCAGCAACGAGTTCAAGGACTCCAGCCGCAGTTCCCCGCTCGACCTTACCGCAGATAAGAGCCTTGTCAGGGCTCTGTACGGGCGCGAGGATACCTTCAATGATGACGTTCTGCCCGGCGATGCGCCGCTGATAGCTCCGAGAGAGTTCTACGCAGCGGTCGTTGGGACCTCCGTCGCACGATCGGAAACCAGCGCGACCGCAACGCAATCGCCGCGGCAAAGCGACAACGTTTCTTCCCTATATCGCCGGGCTAGGCGGGGCTCTGTTGGCCCACTCCGGCATGCCAAGGCGAGGACGGTTGACACAAGTCAATACGAGCAAGGTCGAGCTCGGAAATCATTCGATCTCGGCTAGTCAGCGGAGATGGGTCATGTCACAGCAGAGCAGCATGCATTTCTACCTCAATTGGGCGAAGGAGCGCATCGACGAGATGGACGCCGCGCTTGCCTCGTTCGAAATCAAGGCCGGCGAGGCCAAGGCCGAGTCAAAGATTAAGGCCGACCAGATCATCGCTGATCTGAAGAAACGCCGCGACGAATTCCAGGCGCAGCTCAAGACGCAGGCGGAAGTCGGCGAAGCAGCATGGGCACGCAGCAAGGCAGAGCTCGAGAAGCAGTGGAACGCATTCGAGGCGCAGATGACGACCTACTTCGAGAGCGCGGGCAAGCAGTTCGAGCAACAGCAGACCACGTTCAAAGACATCGCGGCGGCGCAAGCCAAGTCCTGGCGCGAGGCGGCCGAGAAGTTTCGCGAAGCGGCAGGCAAAGTTGCCGCGGCTCACACCGGCGACTTTGACGCTGCGCTCAAGCAGATGAAATCCGACGCATCCGATGCAGAGGCTCGTCTGCAGAAGCTGAGGCAAGCGGGCGGCGAGTCGTGGTCGGTGCTCAGCGCAGCGCTCGCGGAATCCCGCAAGGCATTCGATCAGGCCAACCAGGCGGCTTGGGAGGCGTTGAAGGGCTCAGGCTCGAAGAGCTGAAGCAACAGCTAGACGTTTTCCAGTTGGCAGCCAGTAGGGGAGATGCTTGACAACTCTCCTGGCGGCCCGCCTGCAGTATGGGATCTGTCAGCCAGGCAGGAGGGCGGGGATATTCGGCTCGAAGACCTGAAAGCCGAACGTCCCAGCCTCAACCGCACCAGTTTCGGAGCAGAAACAACCTGATTGGTGCGCAACAAACGCGATCGAAAGCAAAAGGAAAGCCAGAACATCAACGAAGCCGGTCGATATTCCACGATTGCATTCGCCATCACCTAGATCGGCCTAGCGGGATCGAGCGGATGCGCGAACTTGCGCACGAAAGAGAAGTGCCCGTATCTGGTGCGGCGATCCAGCTCGGCCCAAAAAAGATAAGCAAGGTGGTTGATTTCGTTGGTGAGCCCGGCAGGACTCGAACCTGCAACTAGACCGGAGCCGCTGATTAAGAGGCATATGATCTCCTCGGAAAGTCAACGGCCATTCCGACAAACGCCTCCTCAAACCTGTATTGAACCCGCACGAGGTTCTCCTTTTGTCGGAAAGGCTCGCTCAGCAGGTCAATCTCGGCCCGATATTCCGTTCCAATTCGGCGATGGCGCGGCTGAAGCAAGCATGACAGCCAGTGACCGCCCGATTCGTCGTCCCGGAGGGGGATGATGAGATGAACGCGGGCTAAGTCACCTCAGCGACACACTTTGACGTATACGCAGATCTTCTTGAAATTCTCCCAGCGGCACTGCTGCTCCATCCGGCAAACCTTCGCTCTTTCTCCCGGCTGCGTCGCATGCGCAGGGAGTGCACCAACAATCAAAGCCGACATCACCATGAGTGTAAATGCAGTAGCCAGCCTCATGAAGTACTCCTCTTGACTTGACCATTCCGCTTCTGGCCACAGGCCGACGACGGCACGGCAAAAGTAACCTTACGGCCGTTATGATTCAGGCAGCCGTCAATCCAGAATCCCTTTAACACGCCCTGCAGCGTGATGAGCGTACCCTCCCCGTATGGTTTGCCCTTGCGGAACTGCCCCTCATAACGGGCCGCCTGCAAAGTCATGATACCATAGCCATCCGGCTCGCCGCTCACGAGGTCGCCCTCGTAGCGTCCCGTTTTCCAGTCCTGGGTACCCCGTCCCTCTTGACGCCCCTGTTTCCAACCCCCGTCGTCCATCTCGAAGATCCTCCCGCTGCGGAGCCACCGCAGCGTGCCGACACCTTCTGCCAGGCCATTGACGCAGCTGCCTGACCAACTCGCAGCTTCGTCGGCAAGCGGATGAGGATTCCAAACCTTGCAGCCAGTACCAGGGTCAGCAACGAAAGCCCCTGGCAGATTTGACTGTGCTTCGGCCACTGACCAGCCGAGCGATATCCCAATCAGCATTCCAAGGGCTGCTCGCGCCACTCGCCTACTCCCAGCTTTCGTTCGCGCCGCTCAATGCGGAAGTAGTGGCAGCACCACGTCACGCAACAACTGTTCGCGGACATCAATGAACTTATCTCTCACGACGCCATCGCGATCGATCACAAAGGTCAGCGGAAAACCTTCCGGCGGTCCAAACCCGTCTTGTGAAATACGCTCCAGCGTGGACGTCGGATATGCCAATGTCCCGCTGATCTTGCGCATTTTGCCGAAGTCCTCCGGACGGTCCGCGCTGATACCTATCAGCTCCAGTCCTCGTTCGTGATAGCGGCGATAAAATGCGTTGAGAACTGGCAATTCCCTCCGGCAGGGAGCGCACCATGTTGCCCAGTAGTTGACCAGCACGACCTTCCCGCGCATTTTGCCGAGATCGAGGGTCTCGCCACCGAGCGCGGACACAATGAGAGGCGGGGCTGCCTCATCGATCGCGGGGGCGGCGGAGGCAGCGCCCCACATCGCCACCGCGATGATGCCGGCAACAAGAGGCACCGTGCGCCTGCTGCGCGCTCTAATCGGCATTCCCTTCTCCAGTCGATCCGAGGCTAGAAATTGTAGCTCGCCACGGTCTTGAACATGTAGGGCGCAATGAGCTGCCCCTGGCTGCCCTTGTCGTTGATCGCAGCGTTGGTCCGATAATAGATCGGAATCTCGACATCGACATAGAACTTGAAGACCCGCTTGTGCTCTTCATCGAGAACCTTCGTGAACTCGATGCCGGGAGAGATCATGAGGCGGTCGAATCCGGTATTGAGCGGGTCGGAGGCTGGGCCGCTATCGCGTTGCCGATGGGAGGCGATGAGTTGCACCAGCGGGGCAATCTTATCAAAGCCAAGCACATTATAAAAATTGTTATAGACGATGCCGCCGGCAGCATCAATCTGGTAGCCAGGCTTGTAAAGCTCGTTCAGCCCCGAATCTGGATTATACGCTGACTGATACAGAAATGGCTGCTGCCACCTGATCTGAGAAAAATATTGCCAAGCGTTGTCGCCCGTGATCATTCCACGATGGAAGGCGCCGAGGATGAGGTCGGTGCTCCCGGAGCCGATCTGGGTATCGCGATCCAACCCGGTAGCGGTAAACGTCCCGGTCGGCAGCTTCAATCCAAAGATGATCCCGGTCGATAGATCTTTCGAGAAGCCGGTGTACATTCCCATGACTTCGACATCGCCGAACGAGCGTGATTTGAAAGTCTGCGGGGTGGCTGGGTCGTTCGGGAAGTTGGTATCCGTGGTGAAGGACCGATTGACGTAGGGAACGCGGACAGTGACGCCCCAGTCACGATTGAACATGTATTGAAGCCCGACCGTGAACCAGTCAGTCCGAACTTGCTTATCGGAATTGGCGCCTGCCGGCCCCTTCGATCCGCCAATCCAGTTCTTGTTCTGATCAGAATGCCACCATTCTGTGAATATCCTGCCGCCATGGTCGTCTTCCTGAGGCAGCAAGCCGCCGCCAACGTCAAAAACACTGCAGCCGCAAGCACAGGCATTCGCCGGCGCTGGCGCCAGCACCACGATGAAGCCGAAGGCCAAGACGAGAGGCATAACGAGACTCAGCGCCTGTCGGACAAGCTGGGAGCTGTGGTTGTGAGGATTGATGAACATATCTTCTCCAGTCAGGTCTGGGGGAGCATGCATGGTCAAAACCAGGCGCACGCTGCTGTTACGAGATTTCGGGAAGAGTCTGGCCAGACTGCTGGGTTGCGGCCTCGGCTCCCTCTGTTCAGGTCATGGTCGTGCTAAGAACTGTCATAGGATCGTTAGTTCACGACTAACCTCAGGAGCGGAACGTCGAAATCCGCCGGGCCGTCAATGAAGAAACGGATAGCTCAGGACCAGGATGGCTCAGGTGGTCTGAGGGGGTGCTCGCGCCTGCCTGCTCGTGTCGAGAAGCGAGGCTATCCCGCCGGGCATTTGCCCGGACCAGTCGACGCTCGTGCAGACGGCTTGCGGCGCCGAGATCGCGGTCAACTGCGGTACATTGAGCCACCCATCCCCTTGGGCAGCTACACAGCAGAGAGGGCAGCCATCGTCGCATCCGTGGCCGCTATCATCGCCGTTTGGAGACGAGGCATCGGATCCGTGGTGGCATATTTTATCCGACCACGCCCAATCAGATACGGCTCCGGCAATCGCAAACGTAGCGACGATTGGCGCCAGAACCTGAATGGCCAGCGCCACTAAGAGAACCGGAAGAAAATTTCGCAGCCGTTGGCGCATCTGCCCACCTAGTACCTCTGCACAGAGGTTTTGACGGATTGATCTGTAGCTTGCAGAACGGGGAGGTCTTCGGGTGGCACGACGATCTCGATGCTGCGTGAGGCGCCTGGCGTTCTGCGAATGAAGCCGTTGCGCTCGAGGGTGAGGATCATCTGGTGCACGGTCGGCGGCGTGACGCCGAAAAACCGTTGAATGTCGCGTTCGGCCGGCGGCAGCCGATTGACACGGATATAGGCATCGATGAACGCCAGATATTGGCCCTGCTTGGCGGTGAAGCGGGGCGCAGCTTTGCCAGACATTTGATTCATCAGCAGATTCACCTCGGCCTCCACGATGGAGGCCACGATGAATGTACGATATCACGTCAAGCTGACCAGGGACGAGCGGGCGGAACTCAGATTGCTGCTGCAGGGCGGCCCGCTGGCGGCGCGCAAGTTCAAGCGCGCGCAGATCCTGCTGGCAGCGGATGCAGGGATGAGCGACGACGACATCGCCACCAGCGTGGGTATCGGCGCCTCGACGGTCTATCGGACCCGACGACGCTTTATCGAAGGGAATCTGACCGCGGCCTTGAGCGAAGAGCCTCGTCGCGGGGCGGAACGCAAGCTCACGGAGAAAGAGGAGGCGCTGCTGGTGGCCACCGCCTGTGCAAGCCCTCCGACAGGCCGTGCGCGCTGGACGCTGGAGCTTCTGGCCGACGAGATGGTCAGATTGACGTCTCACGAGGGACTGTCGCGAGAAACGGTGCGGCGGCGCCTGGCCGAAAACCACATCAAGCCATGGCGCAAAAGCATGTGGTGCATCCCAAAGGTCGATGCGGAGTATGTCGCGCAGATGGAGGATGTGCTCGATCTCTATGCCGAAGCGGCCGATCCGCAGCGGCCTGTGGTCTGCTTCGACGAGAGCCCGGTCCAACTCATCGGCGAGACCCGTCAACCGATTCCCGCCAAGCCGGGCCGGATCGAGCGTTACGATTACGAGTACCGACGCAACGGCACGGCCAACCTGTTCGTGCTCATTGA
>VYKW01000074.1_pt1 | contig 43267 bp, 49 predicted proteins | sample 5114451 | NCBI WGS metagenome assembly VYKW01 (sample SAMN12291784, study PRJNA351875) | freshwater metagenome | isolation source: freshwater lake | place: USA: Michigan, Gull Lake | collected 2013-08-08
CATCGTGACGCCGATGGCGCCGATGACGCCCAGCACCGCGAAAACTCCGATCAACATGATAGATACTCCCTTACAAAATTTGGTTCAGTTTACCGGCCGGTCGTCGCGCAGCCGTTCGATCTCGTCGGCCAGGTCGACACCCTTGTCGGTGACAATCCGCTCCAGCACCCGCACCCGCTGCTCCAGCCGTTCGGTGTGCGCTGCATATTGCGCGGCGCGTTCAGCGGTCTGGGCGCTAAGCGCTTCGGCCATCTTTTCCTTATGCTTCAGCCAGCGTTTGAACATGTCGCTGCCGACCCCGACGATGACGGGGATGGCCACCACAATGAAAAGGAGAGTGAGCACGAAGCTATGTTTGTCGCCCATCGTGCGGTCCCTCAGTTCTTGCCCAGCCGCAGCGCCTCGATCTCGCGATCCAGTGCGTGGCTGCTGTCGGTCACGATCCGCTCGACATTGGCCAGCCGGTCCTTGACCGAACCCAGTTCCGCACGGAGCTGGGCGTTTTCCTGGCTGATCAGCTTGATCCGCTCGACCATCTCGTCATTCTTCTGCGGATAGACCGCCTGACCCCAGGCCCCGTCGAGCGGATAGCCATTCTTGATGCGGAGCCAGGTGGTGAACATCCACCCGATCATGCCGGCCACGCCGACGATGGCGATCGTGGGGGCCAGTGCGGTGAAGAAGGAAAGCTTGTCCATCGTATCAGTCCCTTCAGCGCAGCGCGTCGATGGCGCGGGCGGTCCGCTCGGCGGGGTCGGTGGCGATGCGCTCGAGCACCGCGATCCGCTCCTCCAGTCGGCTGATCTGCCCGGTCAGACGCTCATTCTCGCTCGTCAGCAGCTCGATCTTGCGCGCCGCACCGGCGTCCGGCTTCTCGGTCGTGCCAGTCCATTCATTCTCGATCGGATATCCGTGCTTGGCGCGGATCCAGGTCGAAGCGAGCCATCCGAAGGTCGAGATCGCGATGATCGCGATGACAAAACCCGGTCCACCCCAATTCATGATACTTCCCTCCTGTTGAGCGCGCGCTGTCAGCGCAGGCGCTCGATCTCGTCGGCGAGCTGCGTGTTGCGGCTCGTGTAATAGGTCTCGATGTCGGCCATGCGGCGATCGATGTCGCGCAGCTTGGAGCGGACTTCCTGGGTCGAACGGCGCGGATTGGCCCGCACGCCCTGCCAGAATTTCGCTTCCTCGGCATTGTCGTAGAGGCCGAGCGGCTTCTGCGAAACGATCATGGCGAGGCCGATATAGACGAAGAACATCAGCGGGAAGGTGGCGACCAGCAGGACCAGGAAGCCCAGGCGGATCCACAACGGGTCTACCCCGGTATAGTCGCCCAGTCCTTCACAGACACCGAGCCATTTGCCGTTGACCTTGTCGCGATAGAGTTGCGTGCGGCTAACAGACATCTCAGTTCCTCCGTGCGCGTTCATAGTCGGGGAGTTCACGAACCTGCGGCGTGTCATTGCCGCGCAGGCGGAACTCGGGATTATCGGCGGCGATGATCCGCTCGATGGTGTGCAGGCGATCTTCCAGGCGACGCGCCGTATAGTGCAGCTCGTCGAGCAGGTTCTCGTCTTCGCCGGTCAGCGTCTTGGCCTGCTTCCACTTGGTGACATAGTGGAGGATGATCCAGGGCATGCCGATGAAGAGCATGCCGACGACGCCGATCGGGACCAGGATGTCTTCCATGGCTTAATTCCCCTTGTTCAGGCGGGCCTTGAGCGCGGCCAGCTCGGCGTCGACCTTCTCGGCCGACTGAAGCTCGGCGATCTCTTCCTCCAGCGTCTTCTTCGGCGCGCCCAGTGCCAGCGCGTCGGCGCGGCCCTCGGCAAAGTCGACGCGGCGCTCGAGCAGGTCGAAGCGGCTGAATGCGTCGCTGACCTTCGACCCGTGGGTCATCTCGCGCAGCTTGACGCGGTTGTTGGCGCTTTCCAGGCGGGTCATGATCGCATTCTGGCGGGCACGGGCGTCGCGCAGCTTGGTCTGAAGCTTGGCGATGTCCTCTTCCGACGCGCGCAGCGCATCGTCGAGCACCGCGATCTCCGCATTCAGCTGATCGCACATGTCATACGCCTTCTGACGCTCGACCAGTGCAGCCTTGGCCAGGTCCTCACGGTCCTTGCTCAGCGCCAGCTCGGCCTTTTCGGTCCAGCTCATCTGGAGGTTCTCCAGCTTGGCGATGTGGCGGCGCATTTCCTTCTGGTCGGCGATGGTGCGGGCCGCGCTGGCGCGAACCTCAACCAGCGTCTCCTCCATTTCGAGGATGATCATGCGGATCATCTTCGCCGGGTCTTCCGCCTTGTCGAGCAAGTCGGTGAAGTTGGCGGCGATGATGTCGCGGGTGCGAGAGAAAATGCCCATCTGAATTTAACTCCTTGGAAACTCGTGCCGCCGGGCGGGCTAGGGGGTACCCGCCCGGCGGGATCGCTTACGCGATGGCTCGGGTGGAAACTGCAACCCCGTCGGTCGCCGTGACGGCGGGGCCGACCACGGTTGCCAGGCTGGTGGTGCTTACGACCAGGGTGCAGACCAGCGCCGCCAGCGTCGTGCGAAAGCTGTTGTTGCCCTTGTACATTGTTTTCCGTCCCTCGATTTCTTCGTTTCGCTGCCGCCCTTCGCGGCATGCCAGCTACTCTGCACGGGCCGTGCCAAATCGGTTTAGCCGCAGTTTTCCGCCATTTTTCGCATGGCGGTGGGGGTCGGGCAAACTTCGCACTTGCCAAAACTTGGGAAAATATCCCAAGAGTTCGGCATGGAGCGCACCACCCATGTCGTCGGCCAATCCGGGGCCTTTCTCGACGCGCTCGAACTCGCTTCGCGCGCCGCCGCGCTAGACCGCCCGGTGCTGGTGATCGGGGAGCGCGGTACCGGCAAGGAACTGGTCGCCGAGCGCCTGCATCGCCTGTCGCCGCGCTGGGATCAGCCGCTGGTGGTGATGAACTGCGCGGCTCTGCCCGAAACGCTGATTGAGGCGGAGCTGTTCGGGCATGAGGCGGGATCGTTCACCGGCGCCACCAAAGGTCGGCCCGGCCGGTTCGAAGAGGCCGATGGCGGCACGCTGTTTCTTGACGAACTCGGCACGCTCAGCATGGCGGCGCAGGACCGATTGCTCCGCGCGGTCGAATATGGCGAGATCACCCGGATCGGTTCCTCCCGCCCGATGCGGGTCGACGTCCGCATCGTCGCCGCGACCAACGAGGATCTGCCCGACCGGGTCGAGAAGGGAACGTTCCGCGCCGATCTGCTCGACCGGCTGTCGTTCGAGGTCGTGACGCTGCCGCCATTGCGCGCGCGCGCCGGCGACGTGCTGGTGCTGGCGGAGTTTTTCGGGCGGCGCATGGCGGCGGAACTGGCGCGTGAGTGGGACGGCTTTGGTCCAACCGCGCTCGACGCGCTGACCACGCACGACTGGCCGGGCAATGTGCGCGAGTTGCGCAACGTGGTCGAGCGTGCGGTCTATCGCTGGGACCGGTCGGGGCCGGTGGACGAAATCCAGATCGACCCCTTCGCATCGCCCTATCGTCCCCGCCCGATGCCGCGCGGCATCCCCGGCAACGCCGCCCCGGTGCAGTTGACCACCGAGGAACCCGGCCCGCTGCCGCGCGGTGAGGATGATCTGTCCGGCGACTTCAAGAGCCGCGTCAACCGCTTCGAACGCGAACTGCTCAGCCGCGCGCTGGCGGAGAACCGCTACAATCAGCGCGCCACCGCCGAAGCGCTGGGCCTCAGCTACGACCAGCTCCGCCACGCGCTCAAACGCCACGACCTGCTCAACGCGGGCGGCTGATCGCCCCACTCGATCCTGCCTGCAGAAAAATTTGTGCGGCAATCGCGGGCGTCATGCGTTAGGCGGGCGCGAACCAAAAAACGGAGGGACATCCCATGGCGTTCGAACTTCCCACGCTCCCCTATGCCAAGGACGCGCTCGCGCCGACGATCTCGGCCGAAACGCTCGAATTTCACTATGGCAAGCATCACAAGGCCTATGTCGACAAGACCAACGGTTTCGTCGCGGACAAGGGGCTTGAAGGCAAGTCGCTGGTCGAGGTGATCAAGCACGCCAAGGAAACCGGCGACAAGGGCCTGTTCAACAACAGCGCGCAGATCTGGAACCACAGCTTCTACTGGTTCGGCCTGACGCCGGAGCCCAAGGAGCCGACCGGCAAGCTCGCCGAGCTGATCGAAGCCAAGTTCGGATCGAAGGAAGAGCTTGTCAAGCAGCTGATCGCCGAATCCACCGCGCATTTCTCGAACGGCTGGGGCTGGCTGGTACTCGACGGCGACGAGATCAAGGTGACCTCGCTCCACGACGCCGACACGCCGGTGGTCTATGACTACAAGCCGCTGCTGACGATCGACGTGTGGGAGCATGCCTACTACATCGATTACCGCAACGTGCGCCCGGGCTATCTGGAAGCGATCACCAAGATCATCGACTGGGATTTCGTCGCCGCCAACCTCGACGGCGAAGGCGTCAGCCGCGCCGACCAGGCCGGCTGATCGGGCGGATCATCGATTGAAGAAGCGGGCCGGGGGAAACTCCGGCCCGTTTTTTTGTTTCACCGCTGGTCACCCCTGCCTTGTGCCGGGGTTGCGATAAGTTGCTGGATGCGGCTTATTGCTCCGGCGGCAACGCCTTGTCGACGATCTCGCTATCGGTCTGTAGGCCATGGCGCAGCAACAGCGGAATGTTGCCCATCGCGAACAACAGCGTGAGCGGGATCGCGCCCCACAGCTTGAACCCGGCCCAGAAGCTGAGATCGTCCTGCGGGCCGGGGGCGGTCCAGCGCCAGATGATTTCATTGAGCACCGCCATGAATACGAAAAACACCGCCCAGTTCATCGTCAGCAGCTTCCACCCCCGCTCGCTCAGGCCGGGATAGGCAGTGCCGAGCAAATTCTGCAGCAGGGGTTTCCGCGCAATCAGGCCATAGCTCAGCACGACCGCGAACAGCGAATACACGATCGTCGGCTTCATCTTGATGAAGGTGCCGTTGTGGAACCACAGGGTTAGCGCGCCAAAGATCAGGACGAACCCACCCGAGATCCACAGCATCGGCGAAATATGCCGCGTCTTCCACCAGGACAGCGCCATCGCGACAAAGATCGCCGCCATGAACGCCGCCGTCGCCGCCAGCATCTTCGCCAGCGCTGGGCCGGGTGTGAGCTGATTGACCACGAAGAACACGATCAGCGGACCGAAATCGATCAGCATGCGCAGGCCGGGGGAGGGGACGGCTTTAGTCGGGGCAGATTCGGTCATAGGGTCACTCTTACAAACGCTCGATGGGCTAGTCGATGAAGCTCGAACGGCGTCCAACATAATCGTCACCCCGGGCTTGACCCGGGGCCCCGCTTCTTCGACCGGCCTAGTCAGCTGGGCCCCGGGTCAAGCCCCGGGTGACGTAAACTAACAGCGTCGATTTCAACCTCGACCCTGATTGAACGCCTCCACCCCGGCGATGATCCGCGACACTTCGCGCGGGTCGAATCCGCGCAGGTCGTCGACCTTCTCGCCGACGCCGATCGCGTGGATCGGCAGGCCGTATTTCTCCGCCGCCGCGACCAGCACGCCGCCGCGCGCGGTGCCGTCCAGCTTGGTCATCACCATGCCGGTGACGCCCGCAACTTCCTGAAACACTGCGATCTGGTTGAGCGCATTCTGGCCGGTGGTCGCATCGAGCACGAGCAGCACGTCGTGCGGCGCTTCGGGATCGAGCTTGCCCAGCACGCGCCGGATTTTCGCCAGTTCGTCCATCAGCTCGCGCTTGTTCTGCAACCGCCCGGCGGTGTCGACGATCAGCAGGTCGATCCCCTCGGCGGTCGCGCGGCGCAGCGCCTCATGCGCGACCCCTGCGGCGTCGCCGCCCTCGGCCCCCGCGACGATCGGCACGCCGATCCGCTCGGCCCAGGTGCGCAGCTGGCCAATGGCAGCCGCGCGGAACGTGTCGCCCGCCGCGACCATCACCTTCAGCCCCTGATCCTTCAGGATCGCGGCGAGTTTGGCGATGGTCGTGGTCTTGCCCGACCCGTTGACGCCGATCACCAGCATGACCTGCGGCCGCGCCTTGTCGGTGATCAGCGGCTTTGCGACCTTGGTCAGCACCTTCTCGATCTCGTCGGCGACGACGAGGCGGATGCCCAGCTCCTCCATCCCGCGCTCGACCTGCTCCTCCGCCAGTCGCTCGCGGATGCGCGCCGCCGTCGCCGGGCCCAGGTCAGACGCGATCAGCGCCTCCTCGATCTCGTCGAGCGTCGCATCGTCCAGCCGCCCGGTGCCAAGTCCGGCAAGGTTGCCGACCAGCCGGTCCGACGTCTTCTTGAACCCGCCGAGCAACCGCTCGCGCCAGCTGGGGCCGCTCATGCGCGCACTCCGATCAGTTTGCCGTTCTGCACGTCCGTGATCTTCACCTGTTGAACCGATCCAATCTCAACCTGCGGAAGCATGACCTCCGCGAAATTCTCCGCATGGCCGCGGTCGCCCGGTCGCTCGACCAGCACCCGTTGCTCTGTCCCGACCAGCCCGCGCAGCCAATCGGCCCGCCGCGCCGCCGCCCGATCGCGCAATGCCGCTGCGCGGGCCTTGGCGATGCCCGGCGCAACCTGCGGCATCCGCGCCGCCGGCGTGCCCTCACGCGGGCTATAGGGAAAGATATGCGCATGCACGATGTCGCAATCGTCGATGAGCGCCAGCGTGTTCGCGGCCATGCCCTCATCCTCGGTCGGAAAGCCGGCGATCAGGTCCGCGCCGATGGCGATTCCTGGCCGCGCCGCCTTCAAACGCGCGACCAGCGCCACCGACTGCGCCCGCGAATGCCGCCGCTTCATCCGCTTGAGGATCATGTCGTCGCCGGCCTGCAGCGACAGATGGACGTGCGGCAGCACCCGCGCTTCCTGCGTCAGCAGCGCGAACAGCCGCTCGTCAATCTCGATCCCGTCGAGTGACGACAGCCGCAGCCGCTCGACCGAACTATGCGCCAGCACCCGCTCGACCAACTGCCCCAATGACGGCGCGCCGGGCAGATCGGGGCCATAGCTGGTCAGATCCACCCCGGTCAGCACGATCTCGCGATGTCCCGCCTCGACCAGAGCCTGCACGCGATCGATCACCGCGCCCGCCGGCACCGAGCGGCTGTTGCCGCGCCCGAAGGGGATCGCGCAGAAAGTGCAGCGATGGTCGCAGCCATTCTGTACTTCCACGAACGCGCGGACATGGGCGGAGAAACTCGCGGCGAGATGCGGCGCGGTCTGGCGCACCGCCATGATGTCCTGCACCAACGCCGCGTCGTCGCTGACCCATGACGCCGGAACCAGCTTTTCGGCATTGCCGATCACCCGGTCCACTTCGGGCATCGCCCCGAACGATGCCGGGTCGATCTGCGCCGCGCAGCCCGTCACCACCAGCTGCGCCGAGGGCCGCGCCCGCCGCGCGCGACGGATCGCCTGCCGCGTCTGGCGCACCGCTTCGTTGGTCACCGCGCAGCTGTTGACGACCACCACGTCGCTGGACCCCAACAGCGCGCGGATCGTTTCGCTTTCGGCAAGGTTGAGCCGACAGCCGAGGCTGATTACCTCTGGTGCGGCAATGGAGGACGACATGGCAGGCGATCTAGAGACGCACGGGGTTGAAGTCCATGCATGCGCGAAAGCGGTGCTCGACTATTGGTTCGACGAACTGAAGCCGCAGCAGCAATTCGCGAAGGACGATGCGGTCGATGCGGAGATTGCGCGCCGCTTCGGCCATGCCCGCGATGTCGTCCTGGCGAGCGGTGCGGCGGGCTGGCGCGACGATCGGGACAGCCTGCTCGCGGCCGTGATCCTGCTCGACCAGTTCAGCCGCAATATCCATCGCGGGACGCCGCAGGCCTTCGCTGCCGACCCGCTGGCGCTTGCGCTGACTCTGGAGGCGATCGGCAAGGGCTGGGACCGCGACCTGGCGCCGGAGCGCGCCACCTTCCTCTACATGCCGCTGATGCACGCCGAAAATGCGGAGGCGCAGCGGATGTGCCTTGAGAAATTCACAGCGCTGGGACGCCCCGAAAACCTGCGTTTCGCCATGGATCATGCGGTGGTGATCGAACAATTCGGCCGCTTCCCCAGCCGCAACGCAGCACTGGGCCGCGCGTCGACGGCGGAAGAGCTGGAGTACCTAAAGCGCCCGGATGCGGGCTGGTAGGACTTAACCCGCCATCCGGTCCGGGCGTTGCACGGGCAATTCGCTCTCGATCGTCGGCTCAACCGGTGCCTGTACCAACAGCCGCCGCTCGGCGAGCAACCGACGCGCACCGCTGACTGACAGCGGCTTGCCATAATGCCAGCCCTGCGCCTTGGCACAGCCCAGCGCCTTCAGCCGCGCGGCGATCGCCTCGTCCTCAACGCCCTCGGCGGTGATCGGCAGGTTGAGGCTTTCGCCCAGCGACACGATCGCGTTCACGATCGCCGCCGAATCCGCGCTCTCGTTCAATGAGATAACGAAGCTCTTGTCGATCTTGATCCGGTCGAACGGCAGCGCGCGCAGATGCGCCAGCGACGAATAACCGGTGCCGAAATCGTCCAACGCCAGCCGGACGCCCTGATTCTTCAGGCTGCCGACAATCGACTGGGCGAGCGAGAGATTGTCGAACAGCGAGCTTTCGGTGATCTCCACTTCCAGTCGGCTCGCCGGGAAGCGCGTCTCGGTCAGCACCTTGATGATCTTCTGCGCCAGCCAAGCGTCACGCAGCTGGACCGGCGAGATATTGACCGACAGGCTGAGCGAGCTGTCCCAATCGCGCGCGGCGGTGAACGCCTGTTGCATCAGCGCCAGCGACATGTCGGCGATCAGGCCGGTTTCTTCGGCGATTGGAATGAACAATTCGGGGCTGATCAGCCCGCGCGTCGGGTGTTCCCAGCGCGCCAGTACCTCGAACCCGATCAGCTTGCCGGTCTGGAGGTCGATCTGCTGCTCGAAATAGGGGACGATTTCGCCGCGCGGGATCGCGGTGCGCAGGCCATTCTCCAGCTCGTTGCGCGTCTGCAGCTCGCGCTCCATCGAATGGTCGAACCAGGCATAGCGATTGCGGCCCGATTTCTTCGCGACATACATCGCGATGTCCGCCGACCGCATCAGCGAATCGATCGACTGGCAGTCGAAGTCGGACCGCGCAATGCCCACCGAACAGCTGACATGCAGCCGCAGCCCCTCGGCCTCGAACGGTTGCGCCATTTGCGCGATCAGCTTTTCGGCGATCCGCTCGATCATGTCGGGATGCTGCGGGTCGAACAGGAAGGCACAGGCGAATTCGTCGCCGCCCAGCCGTGCGGTCAGCGCGATCGGCGGCATCGCGCCGGCGATCTCGCCCGCCGCGGCACGCAGCAATGCGTCGCCGACGGCGTGGCCGTGCATGTCGTTGACCGTCTTGAAGTGGTCGAGGTCGATGATCATCATCGCCATCGCCTTGCGCCGCTTCTGCCCGCGCACGAACATCGCCGCGCCTTCTTCGGCCAGGCTGCGGCGGTTGAGGAATCCCGTCAGCGGGTCGCGGCTCGCCAGCATCTGCGCGCGCTCCTCGGCAGCGGCGCGGATGCGCACTTCGTTGCTCAGACCACGGTGGCGACGCCAGCCGAACAGGATCAGCGCGACGTTGAGCAGCAGCGCGATCACCAATGTGCGATCGGCGGGGGCGGCGCCTTCCAGATAATGACGCAGCGTTTTCGACAGCACCGAGCTGCCGGTCCCGACGAACATCAGGATCGCGGCCACGCTGATCGCACCCGTGATCAGGTCCGATCCGGCACCACTGCGTTCGGTGTGATCGTCGTCGATGCCCAGCGACATGCCGGAATTGCTCCCCTTCATACGAGCCGGAGATATCCCATGCCGACCGTGTAGAAGGGGTTAAGGCAAAGACAGGAAGAGGGTTAACGCGGCGACAGTTGCACTTATCTTGGTTTGCGGCTAAGCGCGCCTCCGACCGTTCTCACGAACGCGACGACATATGCCCCCGGGCAACGCTGGCTGACGAGGTTTCGTCCGCCGGCGTTTTATGCGTTTCGGACGTGAGAGCAATGGGAGAAGCGAGTGTTTGACAGTCTGAGCGAACGGCTTGGCGGCGTATTTGACCGTCTCAAGGGCCGTGGCGCGCTGACCGAAGCGGATGTGCGGACCGCGATGCGCGAAGTGCGTATCGCGCTGCTCGAGGCTGACGTCGCGCTCCCGGTCGCGCGCCAGTTCGTCGATGGCGTCACCGAACAGGCGGTGGGACAACAGGTCCTGCGCTCGGTCACGCCGGGGCAGCAGGTCGTCAAGATCGTCAATGACGCGCTGGTCGCGATGCTCGGCCCGGACACGGCCGAGCTGCACCTTGACGTCACCCCGCCCGCTGTCGTGATGATGGTCGGCCTGCAGGGCTCGGGCAAGACCACCACCACTGCCAAGCTTGCCAAGCTGCTGAAGAAGCAGGGCAAGAAGGTGATGATGGCGTCGCTCGACGTCAATCGCCCGGCCGCGCAGGAACAGCTCGCCGTCCTCGGCACCCAGATCGAGGTCGCGACCCTGCCGATCGTCGCGGGCCAGCAGCCGGTCGATATCGGCCGCCGCGCGATGCAGGCCGCAAAGCTGCAGGGCTTCGACGTGCTGATGCTCGACACCGCGGGCCGCCTGCACGTCGACCAGCAACTGATGGACGAGATGAAGGCGGTCGCCGACATCTCCAAGCCGCAGGAAATCCTGCTCGTCGTCGACTCGCTGACCGGTCAGGACGCGGTCAACGTCGCGCAGAACTTCAGCGATCAGGTGCCGCTGACCGGCGTGGTGCTGACCCGCATGGACGGCGATGCACGCGGTGGCGCGGCGCTGTCGATGCGCGCGGTCACCGGCAAGCCGATCAAGTTTGCGGGCGTCGGCGAAAAGCTTGACCAGATCGAACCGTTCCACCCATCGCGCGTTGCCGGCCGCATCCTCGGCATGGGCGACGTCGTGTCGCTGGTCGAAAAGGCGGCGCAGGCGATTGAGGCCGAAGACGCCGAGAAGATGGCGGCGCGGCTGGCCAAGGGGCAGTTCGACATGAACGACCTGCGCGGCCAGCTCGCGCAGATGCGCCGCATGGGCGGCCTTGGCGCGCTCGCCGGCATGATCCCCGGCATGAAAAAGGCGCAGGGCGCGGTCGAACAGGCCGGCGGCGACAAGATCCTGCTGCGCATGGACGCGATCATCACGTCGATGACGGTCAAGGAGCGCGCCAAGCCTGAGCTGATCAACGCCAAGCGCAAGATCCGCATCGCCAAGGGTAGCGGCACGACCGTTCAGGACGTGAACAAGCTGCTCAAGATGCATCAGGAAATGTCCACCGCGATGAAGCGGCTCAAGAAGATGGGCGGCCTCAAGGGGATGCTGGGCATGCTCGGCAAGGGCGGCATGGGTGGCCTTGGCAACGCGCTGGGCGGCCCGGGCATGGGCGAGATGATGGGCAAGCTCGGTGGCCCCGGTGGCGGGCTGCCTGGCCTTCCCGGCGGCGGCGGCGACATCCCGCCGGAGCTCGCCAAGTTTTTGAACAAGAAGAAATAGCCGTCGCCCCGGCGGAGGCCGGGGCCGCCCTGTGGCAAGGCGGGAACACTGAAACATAGCGGCCGCGGCCTCCGCCGGGGCGACGAATTGAGAAGAAGGAAGTATACAATGGCTCTCAGCATGCGTCTGTCGCGTGGCGGTTCGAAGAAGCGCCCTTATTACCGCATCGTCGTTGCCGATGCGCGCTCGCCCCGCGACGGCAAGTTCATCGAGAAGATCGGCACCTACAACCCGCTGCTCGCCAAGGATGACGAGAAGCGCATCATCCTCGACACCGATCGCGCGAAGCACTGGCTGAGCGTTGGCGCGCAGCCGACCGACCGCGTCGCCCGCTTCCTCGACGTCACCGGCGTCAAGGAGCGCGCTGCCAAGAACAACCCGAACAAGGGCAAGCCGGGCGAAAAGGCCGTCGAGCGCGCCGAAGAGAAGGCCGAGAAGCTGAAGGCCGCCGAGGAAGCCGCCGCCGAAGCCAAGGCCGCTGCAGAAGCCGCCGCCGCTGCGCCGGTCGAAGAGCCGGTTGCTGAAGAAGCAGCCGCCGAGGAAGCTCCGGCAGCTGAAGAAGCGACCACCGAGGAAGCTCCGGCTGCCGACGCTGGCGAAGAAAAGGCCGAGGGCTGATCCTTGGCTAAGGACACCCCCGTCACGCTCGCCGTCATCATCGGCGCGCACGGCGTGACGGGGGAGGTCCGACTCAAGGTCTTCGCCGAAGACCTGTCGGTGCACCGCCGCTTCAACGGCGGCGCGCTGACGCTCAAATCGGTGCGCCCCGGCAATAACGGCGCGATCGCGCGCTTTGCCGAAGTCGCCGACCGCAACGCCGCCGAAGCGCTGCGCGGCACCGAACTCACCGTCACCCGCGACGAACTCCCACCGCTGGGTGAGGGCGAATATTACCACGCCGACCTGCTCGGCCTGTCCGCCATCTCGCAAAGCGGCGATCCCATCGGCACCATCGTGACGGTCGAGAATTTCGGCGCGGGCGACGTGCTCGAAATCGAAAAGCCCGACGGCAAGCGCTTCATGGTCCCGATGCGCGCGGAAGCGGTGCCCGCCTGGGACGCAGAAGCGCTCACGATCGCCGACGGCTGGGCGGAATAGGACTCGGGCCCAATAATTCCGATGGATTCAGAGCCTTAAGCGCGCTCGACCCGGCGGCGGCGGCTGCGCTTCGTCCATGGCACGCGCAAACACTTTACATATCCAGTAAGTTATATATCCATATGGCTATGGATGAGTCGCTCGATCTAGCCTTCGCCGCCCTGGCCGATCCCACGCGCCGCGCGATCCTCGCACGGCTGGCCAAAGGGGAGGCGACGGTGTCCGAGCTCGCCGCGCCGTTCGCAGTGAGCCAGCCCGCCATTTCCAAGCATCTCAAGGTGCTCGAACGCGCCGGTTTCGTCGAAACCGCCACCGCCGGACAATCGCGCCCGCGCCGCCTCAACCGCGCCGCGCTCGCGCTCCCCGCCGACTGGCTCGACCGGCTCGGCGCCGACTGGGATGCGAAGTTCGATCGCCTCGACGCCTATCTCGCCACGCTCAACGATGGAGACCCCGCATGACCACGACCGCAGTGACGCCCGAATTCACGATCCAGCGCATTTTCAGCGCCCCGATTGATCGCGTGTTCGACGCCTGGGCCGATCCGGTGCAGATGGCACGCTGGTCAGGCCCGGAGGGAACGCAGGTGACCGTGCTGAGCGGCACGATCGCTACCGGTGCGCAACTCCACGCCCGTTCCGACGCGGCGGACGGTAGCGTGCTGCACACGCTGTGCGCCTATCGCACGGTCGATCGCCCCGACCACCTCGTCTATGACCAGAGCTTCGCCGACGCCGATGGCAACATTGTGCCATGCCCATTCTTCGACGCCTGGCCCGCGACGCTGCGCACCGATATCCGGTTCGAGGCGGTCGAAGGCGGCACGCGCATCACGCTGCGCTGGATCCCGATCGACCCGACTGCCGAGGAGGCGGCCAGCTTCGTCGCCGCGATGGAATCGATGACCGGCGGCTGGAGCGGCAGCTTCGACAAGCTCGACAGCTACCTCGCGGCGTAACGTGCGGGGGTTTGCGTGCGGGGCGGAATTCTGATTGGCTGTGCGCCATGAAGCTCCGCCTCGCCGCCGCCCTCGCGCTCGCCCCGCTGCCCGCGCTCGCCCAGACGCCGACGGGCCAGATCCCGCCCGCCCAGGTCACCGAAATCGGCGATCATTTCGCCAGATATCGCGACCAGAACCCGACCCCCGGCATGGTCTATATGGTCATCAAGGACGGCAAGCCCGCTTTGTCCGCGATGGTCGGGACGCAGACGCCGGGCGGCGCGCCGGTCACGCTCGACACCCGTTTCCGTATCGCGTCGATGAGCAAGGCGTTCACCGCGCTCGCGATCCTCAAGCTGCGCGACGACGGCAAGCTGCGCCTCGACGACCTCGCCGAACAGCACATTCCCGAAATGCGCGGCTGGACATACCCGACCAGCGACAGCCCGCGCATCCGCATCCGCGACCTGCTGGCGCATGTCGGCGGCATGGTCACCGACGATCCGTGGGGCGATCGGCAACAGGTGCTGAGCGAGGCGGAGTTCAGCGCACTGATCGCGCAGGGCGTGCCATGGAGCCGCACCGGCGGCATGGTGCACGAATATTCCAACTATGGCTATGCGCTGCTCGGCCGGATCATCACCAATGCGTCGGGCGAGCCGTACCAGCGCTATATCGGCCGCACGATCCTCCAGCCACTCGGCATGGCCGCGACCACCTATGACATCGCGCAGGTGCCGCGCGACACATTCGCGCTTGGCTATCGCTGGGAGGATGAGAAGTGGGTGGCCGAGCCGGAAATGCGCGACGGCGCGTTCGGTGCGATGGGCGGCATGATCACCACTGCCAATGACTACGCCAAATGGGTCGGCTTCCTCCTCTCCGCCTGGCCCCCGCGTGACGGGGCGGAGACCGGCCCGGTCAAGCGCGCCACGGTGCGCGAGATGGTACAGGGCCTCAACTTCGTCCGTGTCAGCCCGCGCCGGGGAGCGCCGGAGGGCGACACCTGCCGCCACGGCACCGCCTATGGCATGGGCCTGCGCATCACCACCGACTGCGACCTCGGCACCGCGCTCGAACATGGCGGCGGCTATCCCGGCTATGGCAGCTATGTCGTCCTCGCCCCGGATCGCGGCATTGCCGCCTTCGCCTTCACCAACAAGACCTATACCGCGCCCGCGGTGCCAGTGTGGCAGTCGCTGTGGTCCTTGGCGAGGGCAGGGGCAGCAGAGCCCCGTGCGGTGCCGCTCAATCCGCTGCTCGCCCAGATGCACGACGCCGCCCGCGCGGCCTACGCAGCGGGCGACCTGAAACCGCTCGATGGCAAGCTCGCCATGAACTTCCTGCTCGACCGCGACGCCGCGCACTGGCAGGCGGAATTCGCGCGGCTCAAGGGCGTCGTCGGGGAGTGCCCTAACGCCGAACCGCTCGCCCCGACCGGCAACCTGTCGGTCAATTTCCGCTGGAACTGCGCCAAGGGCAAACTCGACGGCCAGATCCTGATGGCCCCCACCAACCCGCCGACGATTCAGGCGCTGCGGTTGTTCCCGAGGCCAAACTAACCTCTACCGTCGCCCCGGGCTCGACCCGGGGCCGGGCTGTTTCTCACGGATGCGTCAGCGACTGAAACCCAGATGCTCGGGCGAAAGGGAGGGGTAGGCGACGAAACGTCGTCCGCAACGCTGTGCGGAGAGCCGCGCCGCGCTGCGCAAGGCAATGCGGAGTTGCTCGGCACGTCCGGCCGGCGAGCTGTCTTCCAACTGCACCGAAATCCGGATCATTTCCGGTTTGCACCCCCTAAATCCGGCCGAAACCTGAAATTGTTCATCAACGCTGCGGGCCAGCACGTAGAAACCCGAGCGGGTATATCCAGCCTCACAGGATTCGGCGGTACAATCGCTGATCCCCGCCCGCAGATTGCCGGAAATGATCCAAGCGCCTTGTGGCAATGCCAGCACGAAATCGGCGTCGGGGGCAGGCTGTGCCGCGAAGGCGATCGCGAGCAAGGTATTGGAAAACAACATCTCCATATCCTTTCGGACGAAGCATCTGCCGGGACAAGTCGGACCTTCTTTCCTACATGCAACGATCCGGCATATCTACAATGTCCGATGCCGAGCCGGGACACCCCTTTCAGCTTTCCACGCGCCGCCGATACCCCGTCCAAAGCTGACAGAATTGCGCGCGTTTCCCTTAACTTTGTCAGCTTTCGCGCCGCACTACCGCCAGATCGCCCGCTGCTCGCTCAACATATTCCGGATCGTCGTGGACGCGACGCCCGCCTGACCCATCGCGTTGCTGATCTGGTCCAGCCCCTTCACCACATCGCCCGCCGCGAACAGGCCGGGGATGCTGGTGCGCTGGTGGTCGTCAACCTCAAGACACCCCTCGTCGGTGGCCGCCGCGCCCGCCGCGACCGCCAGATCGGATCGGATGCGCGACCCCAGCGCCGGGTAGATGCTGTCGAACGCCATCCGCCCATGCGCGGTATCCAGCGCGATCCGATCCCCCTCGATCGCATAGCCGCCGCACGGCCCATCCACCCGCGCGATCCCCGCTTCCTCCAGCTTGGCGAGGCACGCCGCATCCAGCCGATGCTCCACATCCGGCGCGATCAGGGTGACGTCGCGGGTATAGGCGCGCAGGAACAGCGCCTCGCGCATCCCATGATCGCCGGTCCCGATCACGCCCACCCGGTTGTCGGTCACCTCATAGCCGTCGCACACGGGGCAATAGCGCAGCAGCCCGCGCGCCAGCGCCGGATCGTGCACCGCGTCCTTCAGCCCCGCGGGCCGATGGTTGACCACCCCGGTCGCCAGCAACACCGAGCGCGTCGCAACGCGCCGCTCGCCCGCATGCACGATAAAGCCCTCCGCGACCGGCTCGATCCGCGTTACCTTGGCCGGCTCGCGCACCGCGCCATACAGCTCGGCCTGCGCCAGCATCCGCTGCAACAACTCGATCCCCGCGATCCCCTCGGGATAGCCGGCATGGTTGTGCGTCCGCGGGATCAGCGCCGCGCGGCTCGATCCGCAATCGAACAGCCGGATCGACAGGTGATAGCGCGCCAGATAGATCGCTGCCGTCAGCCCGGCCGGCCCCGCGCCGACGATGATGCAATCTTCCATGCCCGCTCCCTTGCCAATTGGCGTCCAAGCGGCGAACAGGCGCGATGACCTTCGCCGCGACCGTCTTAACGCTTTACCCGGACATGTTTCCCGGCCCGCTCGGCGCGTCGATCGCCGGGCGCGCGCTGAGCGAGGGGAAATGGAGCCTCGACACCGTCCAGATCCGCGACTTTGCGACCGACAAGCACCGCACCGTTGACGACACGCCGGCCGGGGGTGGGGCGGGCATGGTGCTGAAGCCCGATATCCTCGCCGCCGCCTGCGACAGCGTCGGCTATGACCGCCCGATGCTCGCCATGACCCCGCGCGGCGCGCCGCTGACGCAGGATCGGGTGCGCGCGCTTGCCGCCGGTCCTGGCGTGTCGATCCTGTGCGGTCGGTTCGAGGGGTTTGACGAGCGATTGTTCGATGCGCGCGCCATCGAACAGGTGTCGATCGGCGACTATGTGCTGTCGGGTGGCGAGATGGGCGCGCTGGTGCTGCTCGACGCTTGCATTCGGCTGCTTCCCGGCGTAATGGGCGCGCCTTCCAGCGGAGTCGAGGAAAGCTTCGAAAGCGGCCTCCTCGAATATCCGCAATATACCCGACCCGTCGAATGGGAAGGGCGCACGATCCCGCAAGTGCTGCGATCGGGGGATCATGCGCGGATCAACGCCTGGCGCAAGCACCAGGCCGAGACCGATACACGGCTAAGGAGGCCGGATCTTTGGGAGCGCCATGAGGGCGCTCGGGTCCAGTCTCCCTCTGGCGCGCGGCGCGAAAAGGAATGAGAGCCATGAACCTGCTCCAGCAGATCGAGGCCGAGAACGTCGCAAAGTTCTCTGCCGACAAGAAGATCCCCGAATTCCGCCCCGGCGACACCGTCCGCGTCGGCGTGAAGGTCGTCGAAGGCGAGCGCACCCGCGTTCAGGCCTATGAAGGCGTCTGCATCGCCCGCGCCAACAAGGGCATGGGCAGCAACTTCACCGTGCGCAAGATTTCGTTCGGTGAGGGCGTCGAGCGCGTCTTCCCGCTCTATTCGCCGAACATCGACAGCATCGAAGTCGTCCGTCGCGGCGTCGTGCGTCGTGCGAAGCTCTATTATCTGCGCGGTCGCACCGGCAAGTCGGCGCGTATCGCCGAACGCCGCGACCCGCGTCCGGCCAAGACCACCGAAGCCGCCGAATAATCGGCCTTCGGCACGAACAAGCGCGGGGCGCGGGGCGAAAGCTTCCGCGCCCCGTTTGATTCCGGGTCATGCGACACTAAGTTGGGCGGGTGACAGCCCGATCCACCGCCTTTGCCGCCCATGACGCCCGGCCACTCCGGGCAGCGGCGTTGTGGATCGCCCTGCTCGTCGCACTGGCCTCGTCGCTGCTCAGCAGCGGCCCGCCGCGCACCGTGGCGTTCGGCTCGGCCTTCAATCCGGCAACCACGGTCGATGCACTTCGCCCGCTGCGCCCATCGCCGCGGATCGTCGCACCCGATGTCCGGCCCGACCCCGATCCAGTTGCGGGAGCCGGTAATGCAACGTTCCACGGCGCCGCGCCAGCGTTGATCGTCCCGGCTCCCGATACGATCGACGCGCGACCGTCCGGCGTCGCGACCGCCTCCATAAGCCCGTCCCACTCGCCGCGTGTCGGCAGCCCCCGCGCGCCGCCTGTCGCCTGACATTCCCCGTTCGCGCTTCGGCGCGGTTTCAGGAGAGATGTCATGAAGAATGCGCACGACAAACGGCAGCCCTGGTGGTTTGCGCCGATCGTCTGGAGCGGAGTGGCGGCCAGCGCGGCGGCTGCAGCGCTCGTGATCGGCGGCACCAGCGGCTGACCGCAACGCCCGGACCGCGCGCTGCGGTCCGGGCCACAACCGGGACAGCTGCCAGCCTATGCACCACACACCGCTGATCGCCACGATCGTGGCCGGACTCGTCATCGCCTTCATCATGGGGGCGATCGCCCACAGACTGAAGGTTTCGCCCATCGCGGGCTATCTGCTCGCCGGGATCATGGTCGGGCCGTTCACGCCCGGCTTCGTTGCCGATGGAGACCTGGCCGCCGAGCTGGCGGAAATCGGCGTGATCCTGCTGATGTTCGGCGTCGGCCTGCATTTCTCGCTGCGCGACCTGCTCGCGGTGCGCAAGATCGCGGTGCCGGGAGCGATTGGCCAAATCGCCGCCGCGGTGGTGATGGGCATGGGCCTGTCCTGGACGCTGGGCTGGGACCCGCTGGCCGGGTTCGTCTTCGGCCTTGCCCTGTCGGTCGCGAGCACGGTGGTGCTGCTGCGCGGGCTGCAGGGGTTCGGCATCGTCGATACCGAACGCGGGCGGATCGCGGTCGGCTGGCTGATCGTCGAGGATCTGGTGATGGTCCTCGCGCTTGTGCTGCTGCCGGTGCTGGCGCAGGTGATGAAGAGCGACGGCCCGATGACGTGGAGCGCGCTGCTGGTGCCGCTCGCGCAGATCGGGTTCAAGGTGACCGGCTTCCTCGTCGTCATGCTGCTGGTCGCGCGCCGCGTGATCCCGATGGCGCTGCACTGGGTGGTGCATACCGGCTCGCGGGAGCTGTTCCGCCTCGCCGTGCTCGCCATCGCGCTCGGCGTCGCATTCGGTGCGGCGGTGGTGTTCGACGTGTCGTTCGCGCTCGGCGCCTTCTTCGCCGGCATGATCCTGGGCGAAACCCAGCTCAGCCGTCAGGCGGCGGAAGAGACGTTGCCGCTGCGCGATGCATTCGCGGTGTTGTTCTTCGTGTCGGTCGGCATGTTGTTCAATCCGGCGGTGATCGTGGAGCAGCCGCTGCCGCTGATCGCGACCTTCCTGATCATCGTGGTCGGCAAGTCGCTGGTCGCCTATGCCATCGTCCGCGCGCTCGGCCGCACGCACCGCATCGCGGTAACCGCCGCCGCCAGCCTCGCGCAGATCGGCGAATTTTCGTTCATCCTGGTCGGGCTCGGCGTGTCGCTGCAGATTCTGCCGCCGGAAGGCCGCGATCTGGTGCTGGCGGGCGCCTTGCTGTCGATCCTCGCCAACCCGTTCATCTTCAACGCCTTCGTCCCGCGCCGACAGGAACAGACCGACCCGATCGAGCCGCCGCTCGATACCGGCGACCGCACCGGCCACATCGTGCTGGTCGGCTATGGCCGGGTGGGCAAGCTGATCGCGCGCGACTTGCTCGCCCGGAAGCGCCCGTTCATCCTGATCGAGGATCAGCCGGACATCGCCACCATCGCCAAGGCAGCCGGGCTGGACGTCGTGCGCGGCAACGGCGTCGATCCCGAAGCGCTCAAGGCCGCCGGGGTTGACCGCGCCGCCAAGCTGCTGATTGCGATCCCCGAGGGGTTTGAGGGCGGCGCAATCGTCCAGGCTGCACGTGAGCTCAACCCCGGCATCGCCATCGTCGCCCGTGCGCATTCGGATGCCGAAGTCGAACATCTCGAAGCCAAGGGCGCGGGCGACGTGGTCGTCGGCGAGCGCGAGATCGCCAGCCGGATGCTCAGCCTGTGTGCGCTGCGAGCGGCGCGGACGTAATCCCGCTTCTCTTACTAGAACCCCTCCCGCTTGCGGGAGGGGCAGGGGAGGGTCTTCTTCTTCTTCTTCTTCTTCCTTTCAAACGGCGCGCGGGCGCTCAACGACAGAAGAAGAAGACCCTCACCCAACCCTCTCCCGCAAGCGGGAGAGGGCTAAGAAGAAGGGAGGAGTGGTGTCACCCATAACTCACGATTTCAAACTCGATCCCGTCGAAGTCGAAAAAATAGAACCGCCGCCCCGGCTCATAATCGTCATGCCCGAACGGCTTGAGCCCCGCCGCCGCGACCTTGGCCTCGACGGCATCGAGATCGTCGACCACGAACCCGACATGGTTGAGCGGCTGGCCCTTGGGGTAGCGCCGCTCGCCCGCCACCGGCGGGGCGTAGAGCGCGAGGTAGCTGCGATCGTCGCCGACATGGATCGACGTCCCACCATCGCGCGCGGCGCCCTGCCAGCGGATGTGCCAGCCGAACAGATGCTGGATCAGCTTCGCGGTACGTGCGGGGCTGGTGACGGTCAGATTGGCGTGTTCGATAAAGGTCGTGGGCATCGCGGTTCCTTTGCGGTTTGCGGAAGTGCCCGATCCCGCTACAACCTCAACATAAGTTGAGGTCAAACGAAAAATGCGCGGCAACGAACTGCTCACCATCGGCGAACTCGCGACCCGCACGGGCCTCAGCGTGTCGGCGATCCGCTTTTATGAGGGGAAGGGGCTGGTCGCGCCGATCCGCACCAGCGGTAACCAGCGCCGTTTCCTGCGCTCCGACATCCGCCGCCTGTCCTTCGCGCTGATCGCCCAGAGACTGGGGTTGAAGATTGAGGAGATTGCGACCGAGCTCAACCGCCTGCCCCAAGGCCGCACCCCGACCCTTGCCGACTGGACCCGCATCAGCCGCCATTTCCGCGCCGAGATCGACCGCCGCATCGCGCTGCTCGAACGCACCCGCGAAAAGCTGGACGGCTGCATCGGCTGCGGCTGCCTGTCGCTGCGCAAATGCGGGCTGTACAATCCGGACGATGAAGCTGGCTCCACCGGGCCGGGGCCACGTTATGTGCTGAGCAAAGCGGTTGCGGGTGAGACTTTACCTGCCCGCCCGGAAGCCCGATAGGCATGCGGACAACGAACAACATGGACGGGTTACAGGATGTGGAAAGCGGCGTTGGGCGCGATGGCATTGTTGTCGGCGGGGGTGGCGATGCCGGTTGAGGCACAGCAGGTGGCAGGCAGCGACCTGACGCTCGAACGCGTCTTTGCCAGCCCGGACCTTGCCGGTACCACGCCGCGCGCGCTCAAGCTATCGCCCGACGGCACGCTGATCACGGTGCTGCGCAACCGCCCCGACGACAATCAGCGGTTCGACCTGTGGGCGATGGACACCGCGACCGGGCAATGGCGCATGCTGGTGGACAGTAAGAAGATCGGCACCGGCGCTGAACTGTCGGAGGCGGAGAAGATGCAGCGCGAGCGCGCGCGCATCGGCGGGAGCAAGGGCATCGTCGCCTATGACTGGTCGCCCGATGGCAAGTCGATCCTCGTGCCGCTCGATGGCGACCTGTACCTCGCCACGCTTGACGGCAATGTCCGCCGCCTGACCGCGACCGAAGGCGGCGAGCTCAACCCGGTGATCAGCCCGCGCGGCGGCTTTGCCAGCTTCGTCCGCGACCAGAATCTCGTCGTCCTCGACCTCGCGACCGGCAAGGAAGTGAAGGCGACGACCGAGGGCAAGGGGACGATCTATTTCGGCGAGGCCGAGTTTGTCGCGCAGGAAGAAATGGGCCGCCGCACCGGTTACTGGTGGTCGCCCGACGACACGCGCATCGCCGTCCAGCGCTTCGACGAAAGCCCGGTCGGCATCGTCAGCCGCGCCGCGATCGGGGCCGAGGGGACGAAGATCTACGACCAGCGCTATCCCAAGGCGGGTACCGCCAACGTGCTGGTCGATCTCTATGTGATGAACCCGGACGGTTCCGGCCGGGTCAAGGTCGATCTCGGCACCGAAACCGACATCTACCTCGCCCGCGTCGACTGGACGCCCGATGGCAAGACGCTGCTCGTCCAGCGCCAGAACCGCGCGCAGACGGTGCTCGACATGCTCGCGGTCGACCCCGTGACCGGCGCGTCGCGCGTGCTGTTCAGCGAGAGATCGGGCGAACGCAGCTGGATCAACCTGTCCGACGCCTATCGCCCGATGCAGGACGGCAGCCTGATCTGGTGGTCGGAGCGTGACGGCCATGGCCATCTCTACCGCTTCAAATCGGGCAAGTGGACCCAGCTGACCAAGGGCGACTGGGAAGTCGCCGACATCGTTGGCGTGGATGAGGCGAGCGGCCGCATCACCTTCACCGGCAACAAGGACGGCGTGCTCGAACGCCACCTCTATACCGTCAACCTCAACGAGCCGGGCGCGGTTACCCGCATCACCGAACCCGGCTGGTGGCACGGCGCCAGCGCCAACGGCACCGCCAGCAAGATCATCCTGACCCGCTCGAAGTCCGACCAGCCGGCACAGGTCATGCTGACTGACGCCGCGGGCAAGCGCCTCGCCTGGGTCAACGAGAACAAGGTCGCCGGCGACCATCCTTACGCTCCCTATCTCGCCAGCCATCGGCAAAAGCAGTTCGGGACGATCAAGGCGGCGGACGGCACAATCCTCCACTGGGAGATGATCACGCCGAAACTGGAGCCGGGCAAGAAATACCCCGTCTTCTTCCACCATTATGGCGGACCGCATTCGCAGCAGGTGAGCCGCGCCTGGGGCGGGGCGCTCCAGCAATATCTGGTCGATCGCGGCTATATCTGGTTCGTCCTCGACAATCGCGGCGCGGCCAATCGCGGCAAGGCGTTCGAGGATCATCTGTACCAGGCAATGGGCGGGGTCGAGGTTGAGGATCAGCTCGCCGGAGCGGCCTATCTCAAGACCCTCGATTTCGTCGATGCGAACCGCATCGCGACCTATGGCTGGTCCTATGGCGGCTATATGACGCTCAAGATGCTTCAGGCAGCCCCCGGCACCTTCGCGGCCGGCATCTCCGGCGCACCGGTCAGCAAATGGGAACTGTACGACACCCATTATACCGAGCGGTACATGGGCGACCCGCGCCAGGTGCAGGCCGCCTATGACAAGGCGAACACCGTCGCCGACGCCACCAAGATCACCGATCCGCTGCTGCTGATCCACGGCATGGCCGACGACAATGTCGTGCTCGAACATTCGACCGTGATGATGGCGAAGATGCAGGGTGCTGCGGTGCCGTTCGAAACGATGCTCTACCCCGGCCAGACGCACCGCGTCGCCGGACCGGGCATCAGCGTGCACCTGTGGACGACGATCCTCAACTTCCTCGACCGCCACATGGGCAAGGACACCCCGGCCGCGAAATGATTTGACCGGCCCTCGCCGTCGCATCACCCTCGCGCCTTCACGGAGCGGGGGCGAGTCGTGGGAGACAATGCAACGGTAGCACCGGTCGCGGGCCGCGGGCGGATTGAGATCCTCGACGTGTTGCGCGGGCTCGCGATCCTGCTGATCTTCTACATGAACATCAGTTTTCAGGCGTCGTCGGTGACCGCGCTGTTCGGCGATTTTCGGGCGATCGGCTGGACTGCGACGGATCGCGCCACGTGGATCTGGGTCCAGACCCTGCTTGAAGGAACCCAGCGCGGCGTTCTTGAGCTGCTGTTCGGGGCCGGCTTCATGGTGCTGACGGCACGGGCGATGACCCCGGACGGCCCGGTCGCGGTTGCCGACCTCTTCATGCGCCGCACCTTGTGGCTGCTGGTCTTCGGCCTGCTCAACATCTTCCTGGTGCTGTGGGTCGGCGACATCCTTATGACCTATGCGCTTGCCTCGCTGTTCCTGTTCCCGTTCCGCTTGCTCGGGCCGCGGCTGCTGCTTGCACTCGGCTGTCTGTTCGCGTTGTTCACCGCAGTAACGGGTGCGATCGAATATAGCGGACGCACTGCGCTGGTCGCGCGGGTCGAGGCGGCGCAGGCACAACAGGCCAAGGGTGCGGCGCTGTCCGCCGATCACAAAAAGGCGCTGGCAGAGTGGCAGAAGAAACTCGACGGCTTCAAGCCGAACGCAGAGACGCAGAAGGCGCTGGAGAAGGAGCGTCAGGCCTATTCGGGCGGCTGGCTGCCCTATGCCCAATATATGTGGAGCAGCTGGGCCACCTTCTTCATCGGCAAGGGATTGCTCTTCGTCACGGTGATCGAGGCGTTTTGCGTGATGCTGATCGGCATCGCGCTCTGGAAATGGGGGGTGATTCAAGGCCAGCGCAGCGCGCTCTTTTATGCCGTCCTGCTCGCGCTCGCCTACGGCTTCGGCCTCACCGCGCGCTATGTCGGCGCGCTGGAGATCACCAGCTTCGCACCCTATCCCAAGACGATCTGGATCACCATGGAGATGGCGCGGATCGCGACCAGCATCGGCCATGTCGCGCTGATCAACCTGCTGTTCAAGGTGGCGGCGGGGCGGGCAATCCTCGCGCCGTTCAAGGCGTGCGGGCGCACCGCCTTTTCGCTCTATTTCCTGCAGCAGATTATCGGGCTGCATATCCTGTTTGCGCCCTATGGCCTTGGGCTGTGGGGCAAGTTCGGCTGGGCGACGCAATTCTGGATCGCGACCGGCGTGATCGCGCTGTGCGTGGTGATCGCAAATCTGTGGGTGCTGCGCTTCGCCAACGGTCCGCTCGAATGGGCATGGCGCAGCCTGTCCTATGTGAAGCGGCAACCGTTTCTGCGGCGGGCCGAGGATGGAGGGACGGCATGAAACCGATCATTGCGGCCGCGCTGGTGCTCTGTGCAGCCCCGGCAACGGCTGAAGTGACGCAGTCGGACGCCACCGCCTTCGTCTCGACCCACAAGCTGGTCATCGCTGCCCCGCCCGAAAAGGTGTGGGACACCATCGCCCGGCCATCGCTGTGGTGGAGCAAGGACCACACCTATTCGGGCAACGCCGCCAACATTAGCTGGGATACCCGTCCCGGCGGCTGCTGGTGCGAACAGCTCGACGGCGGCGCGGTCGAACATGGCCGCACGCTCTACGCCGTGCGCGGCAAGACGTTGCGCCTGTCGGGCGGTTTCGGACCGCTCCAGAGCGGCGCGGTGACCGCGACGATGACCTTTGCGCTCAAGCCGGAGGGGGCGGGGACCGCGCTCACCGTCACCTATGTCGTCGGCGGCTTCCATCCCGCCGGCCTCGCCAACCTCGCTGCGCCCGTCGACGGGGTCATCGCCGCGCAGATGCCGGGGCTCAAGGCGGCGGCGGAGCGTGCCGAATAGGGCCATCGACACCCTTGTGACCGCTTGGCCACCACCCCGCTTTGGTGTATGGCATCCGAACCGATTTTTCCCTCGGTCCGGCGCTTGACAGTGCGGGCCGCGGTGAATATGTCGCCCATCTTCCGAAACACCGGCCAACGGCAGCGTGCGTGCACGTCTGCCGCGCGCATGCGTTTCGGGTCAACGCGACGAGATGGGGTTTGCTGCCATGCACGCCCCGTGGAGCTGGGAGAATTTGGTTCATGGCACGTATTGCGGGCGTTAACTTGCCCACCAACAAGCGCGTTCTGATCGCGCTTCAGTATATCCACGGCATCGGCCCGGCAAAGGCCAAGGAAATCACCGAAAAGCTCGGCATCACCGTTGAGCGTCGCGTGCAGGACCTGACCGATTCGGAAGTGCTGCAGATCCGCGAAACCATCGACGCCGACCACACGGTCGAAGGTGACCTGCGTCGCCAGACCGCGATGAACATCAAGCGTCTGATGGACCTCGCCTGCTATCGCGGCCTGCGTCATCGCAAGGGCCTGCCGGTTCGCGGTCAGCGCACGCACACCAACGCCCGCACCCGCAAGGGCAAGGCGAAGCCGATCGCTGGCAAGAAGAAGTAAGCCGCTGGGCCGTTTTGCGACGGCCCGCCTGCTTCGAAATTCGAAGGATTACTGAATAATGGCACAAGCACCGCAGCGTCTTCGCCGTCGCGAACGCAAGAACATCACCGCCGGCGTCGCCCATGTGAACGCCAGCTTCAACAACACCATGATCACGATCACGGACGCCCAGGGCAACGCGATCAGCTGGTCCTCGGCCGGCATGATGGGGTTCAAGGGCTCGCGCAAGTCGACCCCGTACGCCGCCCAGGTCGCTGCCGAGGACGCAGGCCGCAAGGCTGCTGAACACGGCGTCCGCACGCTCGAGGTCGAGGTCAAGGGTCCGGGTTCGGGCCGTGAGTCGGCGCTCCGCGCGCTGCAGGCGGTCGGTTTCCAGATCACGTCGATCCGCGACGTGACCTCGATTCCGCACAACGGCGTTCGCCCCAGCAAGCGTCGCCGCGTCTGATTTACCTTTCCGCTTCATCTGCGGTCCGGGAAGCCGGGTCGGGGCGGGGCGGTTCTCTCTACTGGCAGGATGTACCCCCCATCCTGCCCAACCCAGGGGAAGCCTGTGTCTGTCAATGCAAAGAACTGGCAGGAACTTAAGAAGCCGAACGGCCTTGAGAAAAAGGGCGGCGACGGCAAGCGCAAGGCGACGTTCGTCGCCGAACCCCTTGAGCGTGGTTTTGGCCTGACGCTCGGCAACGCGCTGCGCCGCGTATTGCTCTCGTCGCTTCAGGGCGCCGCGGTCACGTCGATCAAGATCGAAAACGTCCTGCACGAGTTCAGCTCGCTCGCCGGCGTGCGTGAAGACGTCACCGATCTCGTGCTCAACGTGAAGCAGATCGCTCTGCGCATGCAGGGTGAGGGCGCCAAGCGCCTTCAGCTCAGCGCAACCGGCCCTGCTGAAGTCAAGGCCGGCGACATCGCCGTGTCGGGCGACATCGAAGTGATGAACCCGGAACTGGTGCTGTGCCATCTCGACGATGGTGCGACGCTGAACATGGAACTCATCGCCGACACCGGTAAGGGCTATGTCCCCGCCAGTGCCAACCGCCCGGCCGATGCGCCGATCGGTCTGATCCCGGTCGATGCGCTCTACTCGCCCGTCCGCCAGGTCAGCTACAAGGTCGAGAACACCCGCGTCGGGCAGGAACTCGACTATGACAAGCTGAGCCTGTCGATCGAAACCGACGGCACCGTCACCCCGGAAGACGCGCTCGCTTATGCCGCGCGCATCCTTCAGGACCAGCTGGCGCTGTTCGTCCACTTCGACGATTCGGCGATCACCCGCAGCGCGCCGGTCGGCGTCGCCGCCCAGTCGACGGCTTCCGAAGGCAGCAGCGACACCGCGACGATCAACCGCTACCTGCTCAAGAAGGTGGACGAGTTGGAGCTGTCGGTCCGTTCGGCCAACTGCCTCAAGAACGACAACATCATCTATATCGGCGATCTGGTCCAGAAGACCGAAGCCGAGATGCTGCGCACCCCGAATTTCGGCCGCAAGTCGCTGAACGAAATCAAGGAAGTGCTGTCGTCGATGGGTCTGCGCCTCGGCATGGAAATCCCGGGCTGGCCGCCTGAGAACATCGAAGAGATGGCCAAGAAGCTCGAACAGGAAATTATGGGCTAAGCTGCACCGGGTTAGCGCAAGCTAACCCGGAGACAGCGCCAGCCCGGCCAGCGGGGCCGCAGGCTCCGTCTGACGCCGCGGCTTTGCCGCGGCGGGCCTCCTGGAAGAAGGGTCAATGGGCAGCCACCCCAAGTGCTGCCTGGTCTGGGGTTCCGTAAGACGGCCCCTTAACGAACGAAGGAAGATACCATGCGTCATAAATACGGCGGTCGTAAGCTTCAGCGCACCTCTGCACATCGCATCGCGCTGTTCCGCAACATGTCGGCCGCGCTGATCAAGCATGAGCAGATCACCACCACCGTCGCCAAGGCGAAGGAACTGCGTCCTTACGTCGAAAAGCTGATCACGCTGGCGAAGAAGGGTGGTCTTTCGAACCGCCGTCTCGCGCATGCCCGTCTGCTCGACGATGCGCAGCTGGTGAAGCTGTTCGACGTGCTCGCGTCGCGCTACGCCGACCGCAACGGTGGCTATACCCGCATCATCAAGACCGGCCCGCGCGCTTCGGACGCGGCGCCGATGGCGATCATCGAATTCGTCGACCGCGACGTCTCGGCCAAGGGCCAGGATTCGGGTCCGGTGATGACCGACGAGGATTTCGACGAAGCCGCCTGATTTCGGGCACTTCTCGACCAGAGCTGGGGCGGTCGCACGACGGTGCGGCCGCCCCTTCGCGTTTGGGCACGCTTTCTCGGCCCCTCCCCCTTCTTCTTAAGCCCCTCCCGCCTGCGGGAGGGGTTGGGGAGGGTCTTCTTCTTCTTTTCTCGTCATGCTGACCTCGTTTCAGCATCCATGTCGGCGCATCCATCCGGACAACCCAACGATGCCCCAAGCAAATGTTGCGGCCCCGTAAGAATCGCTGAACTTTGGCGCGGCGTCCGACTTCCCATCTATGCTGCAGAGGTCAAGACGACGGAAATCCGCCGTTCCTCGGAACTGGCACGCGCCCTGCAACCGATGCGGCGCAGGAGGACTCGATGAAACGGACGAGCGGACATGGTGCAAGCAATGCGGTGGCAATCGCCTTTGCCGCATTCCCGCTGCTGGTGATGGCCTGGGTCGCGCATGAAAGCGCGCTGCTCGCCTTTGCCTGACGCGTGGGGCTTCAAATGTTGGATTTTCTCTGATCTACGCGGGTGAGTGACCCGGCGATCCCCTCAATCGATGCCCCTGACACCGAAGCTGACCGCGTCACCCTGTGTCGCGTCGGTGTCGCGCAGATGTCGCGCCCTTGACGCGTCGCAGTAGAGAACCGGGCCGTTCGCGGTCGTGTCGGCCGAAAAGGGCGCATTTTATTTCAGCATCGTCGGACGCCCGCTTGACCCGGCCCGGTGTAGCAATAGGTTAAGGCAGTTCCGTTTCAGGAGATACCAATGCGCCGCGCGTCGATTCTCGCCCTGCCGCTTTTGTTCGTTTCACCCATCGCCGTTGCCAGCCCGGAGTCCGCGCCGACCATGACCGCACCGCTTTCCTATCCCGACACCCGCCGCGTCGATGTCGTCGACGAGCAGTTCGGGGAGAAGGTCGCCGACCCCTATCGCTGGCTCGAAAACGACGTCCGCAATGACAAGGAAGTGGCCGAATGGGTCGCGGCGCAGAACAAGGTGACCGACGCCTATCTCGACACGCTGCCCGGGCGTGACGTGTTCAAGGCACGCCTGACCAAGCTGTTCGATTATGAGCGCTTCGGCATGCCCTATCGTAAGGGCGGCCGCTATTTCTATTCACGCAACTCGGGCCTTCAGAACCAGTCGGTCCTGTATGTCCGCGATGGCCTGAACGGTGAGGGCCGCGTGCTGATCGATCCCAATGGCTGGGCAGCGGATGGCGCGACGGCGCTGGGCGAATGGCTGCCGTCGGAGGATGGCAAGCTGCTCGCCTATTCGATTCAGGACGGCGGCAGCGACTGGCGCACGATCCGTGTGCTCGACGTCGCGACTGGCAAGGTGCTGGACGACAAGATCGAATGGGCCAAGTTCACCATGGCGGCATCCTGGGCCAAGGACGGGTCGGGCTTCTTCTACTCGCGCTATCCCGAACCGCCGGCCGACGCCAAGTTCCAGGCGCTGAACGAAAATCACCGCATCTATTTCCACAAGCTCGGCACTCCGCAGAGCGCCGACCGGCTGGTCTATGAAACCCCGACCCAGCCCAAGCAGAGCCATTATTCGGGCCTGACCGACGATGGCCGCTGGCTGGTGATCTACACCAGCGAGGGGACCGACAACCGCAACCTGCTGCATGTCATCGACCTCAAGGACCCGGCGGCCAAGCCGAAGACGATCATTGGCGAACTGACCCATGAGTGGTCGGTGATCGGCAATGTCGGATCGACCTTCTATTTGTCGACCAACAAGGACGCGCCGCGCAGCCGCATCGTCACCATCGACGTCGCCAGCGCCGCCCTGACGCCGCGCGAAATCGTGCCGCAGGATCAGGCAGTGCTGAACAGCGCATCGATCGTCGGCGGCAAGCTGATCCTGTCCTATCTGGTCGATGCCAAGACCGAAGTGCGTCGTCATGCGCTTGACGGCAAGCTGCTGGGCAAGGTGACACTGCCGGGCATCGGCACCGCGGCAGGCTTTGGTGGCGAGCCGGACGAGACTGAGACGTTCTTCGCCTTCACCAGCTTCAACTACCCCACCACGATCTTCCGCTACGATGTCGCCACCGACAAGGCGACGGTCTGGGCCCAGCCCAAGGTCGCGTTCGATCCGACCGCCTATGTGGTCGATCAGAAATTCTACACGTCGAAGGACGGCACCCGTGTGCCGATGTTCGTGGTGCGCAAGAAGACGACCACTGGCCCGGCGCCGACGATCCTGTGGGGCTATGGCGGGTTCAACATTGCCTATACCCCGGCCTTCTCCGCGGCGCGGGTCGCGTGGATGGAGCAGGGCGGGGCGTTCGTCCTCGCCAACATCCGCGGCGGCGGTGAATATGGCAAGGCCTGGCACGATGGCGGGCGGCTGGCGAACAAGCAGAATGTGTTCGACGACTTCATCGCGGCCAGCGAATATCTGATCGCGCAGGGCATTACCAAGAAGGACGGGCTGGCGATCCAGGGCGGGTCGAATGGCGGCCTGCTGGTCGGCGCGGTGGTCAATCAGCGGCCCGACCTGTTCGCAGCGGCAATGCCCGCCGTCGGCGTGATGGACATGCTCCGCTTCGACCGCTTCACCGCCGGGCGCTATTGGGTCGACGATTATGGCTACCCGTCCAAGGAAGCCGATTGGAAGCGGCTGCGTGCCTATTCGCCCTATCACAATATCCGTTCGGGCGTGACCTATCCGGCGATCCTCGCGACCACTGCCGACACCGATGACCGCGTCGTGCCGGGCCACACCTTCAAATACACCGCCGCGCTGCAGGCCGCTGACATCGGCCCGAAGCCGCACCTTGTCCGCATCGAAACCCGCGCTGGCCATGGCGCGGGCAAGCCGACCGACAAGGTGATTGAGGAGACGTCGGACCTCTACGCCTTTGCCGCAAAGTGGACCGGGCTCGACGTCAAGCCGGTGCAGTGATTGCCGATCCCCGGGGGCGGCAATGTCCCCGGGGGCCGTTGAGATCGCGGCATTTTTGCCGCTTTCTGCCCCGACCGGCTGCCGCTATCGTCTCGGCGAATCGTTGGGGGGCTTTCAGTGAAGAGATTCTGGGCAGCGCTGGTCGGCGCAGTGGCGACCGGCGGGATGGCAAGTGGCGCGCAGGCCGGCCAGACCAAGGTGGTCGAAGTGCCATCCCCGCCGCCGCCGGTTGTCGTCATTCAGCCGGCCCCGCCGCCTGTTCCCGCCACCCCGGCCACCGCGGTCGCGCCGCAGCCCGCGACTGCGGCAGACTATGTCGTCTGTGACGGCTATCCGGTCCCGAACCCGAAAAAGAAGCTGAAGCCCGGCGAAACGCAGCCCGAGCACCGGGCCTGGGGCGGTCTGGGTCCGAACTATGGCATCCGCTTGCGGTCGTTCGGCGTCCAGGGCAGTGCGGCGTGCGAGCGGACGCTGGCCGACCCGATGCTGGTCCCCGAATTCCGCGGTCGCCGCCTCTCGCTGCTCCGCGCCCGCGCGCTGCACGAACTCGCCGAAAAGAGCGACGCCACCGCGCTGGCCACGCTGGATGAGTTCGATACCTTCCACGCGACCTATGCCACGCCCGAGGAGCTCGCCGCCTCGCGCCTTGGCAGCGACGCGCTGCGCGCCATCGCGCTGTACCGAACCAAGAAGACGGCAGACGCGCAGAAGATGCTCGATTCGATCGTCGCGCGGCGGCCCTATTCGCCGAGCGTGCGGCGTCTGGCGTCGGCGATCCGGTTGTTGTTCGACACCGATCGCGGCAACCGCATCACGCAATTGCGCGAACAGGCATCGTATAATCCGGCGTTGCTGCGCCTGATGCTGCTGATCGCGCTGCAGACCGGCGATTTCGACAATGCGGCGCTCTACGCCGAACAGATCAGTTTCGACCTGCCCAAGAATCGCGGCGGCTGGACCCTGAGCGGCGACGCGGATCGCAAATATGAGGAAATCGAAGGTCGGGCGGCGATCCGGGGTGCCCGGGCCTATGCGCTGCTCGCGGCGGGAAAGACCGAGCAGTCGGCGATCGAGCTGAAGGGTGCGCGGGACGAGGTTGCCTTTGCCGTCGAACCCCCGGCGCCACGCCCCGACGGACGCAAGCAGCCCAAGCGGGTCGAGGAGGATTTTCGCCGTCGCGTCGCAGCGGGGGACAAGGCGACCGAGGTGCTGGACGACTGGTCGCGCGCCATCGCCTTGCGCCTGCGGGCCGGCAAGATGACGATGAAGGCGCTTGCCGACGAGCCCGAGCGGCCGCGTGGCGAGGCGATGGTCGTCATGTCCGATCTGATCGGACAGCTTCGCGCCGATGATCCGGCGGAAGCACGGGCGATCGATGCGACGATCGACGAGATCCGGCGGATGCAGGATCTCGGCATGACCCAGATGCTGCAATTGGGCTTCGGCGACCTGGTCAAGCTGCTGCCGCGTGGCGAGCATGCCGCCGCCAAGCCCAAGATGCGGGACGAGGGGAGCAATTTCTGGCGCACCGATATGGAAGGATATCGGGTCATGAAGGGCGACGATCCCCAATTGGTCAATTTGCGGATGGGCAGCCTGTCGGCGAGCCCGGCGATGGTCGAGGAGGCGGCGATGCTGGTCGCGGCGGACCATGTCCGCGGCCTGGGCAAGGACGCCTTCATCATCGAGAGCGCGTTGCTGGTCGAGCGCACGGTGACCTATGGCTATTATGGCTACAGCGCCGGGGGCGGGACGCCGCAGGGGTTCGAGTATCGCCTGTTGATCCGGCCGATCAGCCTGGCTGCGGGCGAGGAGCCGTCGCGGCAGTGGCGGGCGATCAAGGTGGCCGATGTCCGCACGGCGCTCGCCGAAAAATACCCGCCGGCACAGTGATCCGAAGGATTAACGCCCACCGCAGTAGAATCCCAATTGCACTTTCCCGATATGGGCAACCCGCCGGGCACGTGGCAGGCATGGCAGCATCGAGCGGAGAGTTGCCATGCCCTCTTACCACGAGATTGCCAGCGCCGATGACCGCGACCTGATCGCGATGGACGACGCGCTGCCCGCGGGCTCGGGCTTCCTGATGGTCGTGTGTGGTTCGCTGCTGTTCTGGCTGTTCGTCCTCCTGCTGTTCAGCGCCGCCTAAGGCACCCGGCTTACCTTCAAGATGCGGATCTTCGGGCTGAGCATCTGGCCCTTCATCACGCCTTCGCCTGCTGTCGGTGAGGTGGGGGCGTCGAGAATCTTCCACACTACCTCCATCCCCTCAACCACCTTGCCGAAGGCGGCATAGCCGAGATTGTCGCCGGGCTTGGTCGGATCGGCGTCGAGCGAGGGCTGGTCCCCGACGCTGATCGTGAACTCGCCGCGCGCGGTGCCCGGGGCGAGGCGGGCGGTGCTGATCGCGCCGTTGACGTGTTTGACCCCGGTCAGTGTCGTCGGCTCATGCTTGATCGGCGGCAGGATCCGCTTGGGGTCGTTGTCGATCCCGAACTGGATGAACCCGAATTTGTCGGCGACCTTGACCGTCCGGTAAAAAGCGATCCCGTCGAGCCGCTTCTGATCGGCATAGCGCAGGAAATTGCGTGCGGTGATCGGCGCGCGCTGCGTCTCGATCTCCAGCACGATGCGGCCCATGCTGGTGTCGATCGCGACCCGTTGAGTCGCTGGCTTGGGCGGGGGCGAGGCCACCATCGGCACGGCGTCCTGCGCGAGCGCGGGGAGGGGGAGCAGCAAGGCTGCGGCGAGCAGGGTGCGGCGAAGGGTCATGCCACCAGTCTGCCGAGCCGCGCGCTGCCCTTCAACCGGCTTTCGTCCACAACAGAATCGCTTTGCTGGCGGCGGATGTGACACCACCCATGTTGCCTTAGGCGGCGCTGCCCCCCTAGATGCAGCGCCGCCACCCGCTTTCCGGGACTGAACAGGATTCTCGAATGACCGCCACCCACTCGACCCGCATGCTGATCCTCGGTTCCGGCCCGGCCGGCCTGTCCGCCGCCATTTATGGCGCGCGCGCGGGGCTTGCGCCGATCGTGGTGCAGGGCGTCCAGCCGGGCGGCCAGCTGACCACGACCACCGATGTCGAAAATTATCCCGGCTTTCGCGAAGTGATCCAGGGGCCGTGGCTGATGGAAGAGATGCAGGCGCAGGCCGAGCATGTCGGCGCGCAGATGATGTACGACATGATCGTCGACGTCGACCTGTCGCAGCGTCCGTTCCGCCTGACCGGCGATAGCGGCACGATCTATGTCTGCGACACGCTGGTGATCGCGACCGGCGCGCAGGCGAAGTGGCTGGGACTGGACAGCGAAGAGGCGATGAAGGGCAAGGGCGCGAGCGCGTGCGCGACCTGCGACGGCTTCTTCTATCGCGGCAAGAAGGTCGCGGTGATCGGCGGCGGCAACACCGCGGTCGAAGAGGCGTTGTACCTGACCAACCACAGCCATGACGTCACGCTGATCCACCGCCGCGACACGCTGCGCGCCGAAAAGATCCTGCAGGAGCGGCTGTTCGCCAATCCCAAGATCAAGGTGTTGTGGAACAAGGAAGTGGTCGAATTCGTCGGCGGCGGCGATCCCGAGGGGCTGGTGGCGCTGAACCTGAAGGATCGGGTGACCGGTGAGGAGTCGCGGATCGATGTCGAGGGCGGCTTCGTCGCGATCGGCCATCACCCGGCGACCGAGCTGTTCCGCGGGCATCTGGAGCTGGACGAAGACAGCTACATCACCGTCGAAACGGGGACGACGCGCACCAGCGTGCCCGGCGTGTTCGCGTGCGGCGACGTGATGGACAAGGTTTATCGCCAGGCGATCACCGCAGCGGGCACCGGCTGCATGGCCGCACTGGATGCCGAGCGCTTTCTGGCCGAGGCGGATTTCGAGGCGGTTGCGCACGTCGCGGCGTGATCGGGGGAAACTGACGAAGTTATTGGATAGCGCGTTGATTGTGTCAGGTTCGGGTGACGAAGCTGACAAAAATCGGGGTGCATGACGTGCGCGGGGCGCGGAAACTGACAGTCGGCTGACACTGCCTGCACGGTTTTGCGCGGCGCGGCGGCGGCTTGTGTCGCGGCGGTTCGTGTAGGTCTGGGAGAGTCGGGGGCGGCGCATCGACCAGTTTATGCGCTTTTCGGGGGCTTGTAGGAAAGCCCTGCCATTCACCTCGTCGCCCCGGGCTTGACCCGGGGCGGGGCTGCCTCGTGCGGTCGACTAGAAGCCTTGCCCCGGTTCAAGCCCGGGGCGACGATGGGAGGGGCTACGCAGCAACGCGCGCGTTCACCTGCGCCCGCGGATATCGCGCCAATATTCCTGCTCGACACCCGGATCGATTTCGACCGGCTTCGACCCGCCGTACAGACGATCTGCACCGTCCTTGCGCGGGCCTGAAATCCAGAATTCATCTCCGGTTTCGACGTCGAAATAGTTCGCCTTGAAGCCGCTGCCGTCCAGTGACTGGAAGGTGCGTCCAGCATAGTGGATGGAGCGGCCCGACTTTGAGAAGGTCACGCGACCGATCCGGGCGGGGCCATCGAGGCCAGCGGATTTGTCCTCGATATACATGATGCGGGTCTTGGCGACGGATATGCCAAAAATGTAACGCGCTGGTTCAAACATGCAAATCTCAGCGCTGCATCAACATCCTCAGATATGCGTCGTCACGGCTTGTTCGAGCGCGGGGGAAAAGCCCAGCCCCGGCTCAAGGCCGGGGCGACGGTGAGGTTGGGTTAGACCTTCCCCAGATGCGTGATCGCCACCCGCGTGCCGGGGGCGGTGTCCGTCACGATGACGGTGGCGTCGAGCTGGTTGGACAGGGCGTCGACGATGCCGGTGCCGAGGCCCGGTTTCTTCGCCTCGTCCTCGGGCGGCATGCCGATGCCATTGTCCGAGACGGTGAGTTGCCACCCTGTCGGGCGGCTCGAATACTCGACCGTGATGGAGCCGGATTGGGAGGGATCGGGGAAGGCGTGTTTGAGCGCGTTGATGACCAGTTCGGTGACGATCAGGCCGAGGCTGACCGAGACGTCGGCGCTGGTGCTGCTGTCATCGACGATGACGTCGATCCACGTCAGTTTGTGGTCGAAGATCATCGACGCGCCGATGCTTTCGCACAGGTCATTGAGATAGGTGCGCAGCTTGACGTCACCGGGCGTGCCCGCTGCCAGCTGACGCTGAAGCGTGGCGATCGACATCACACGGTGGTGGGCGTCGTGGAGGTGGAGGCGCGCTTCGTCCGACTGGACGCGGCGGGCGCTTTGCATCAGCACGCTGGCGATGATCTGAAGGCTGTTGGCGACGCGGTGTTGCAGCTCGCGCAGCAACACGTCCTTTTCGCGCTCGGCAGCGGCCCACGCCTTTTGGGCCTTCTGGACTTCTGTGACGTCGAGCACCGCCAGCGCCATGCGCTGCTGATCGGCGCCGTCGTGGTCGAGCAGGTGGGCGTTGAGGATCAGGCACAAGGTGGGGTGGCCGGTGCGGATCAGGTCCATTTCATAGGCTTCGATCGCGGCGCTGCCGGCCATCGTTGCGCGGAGCAGCGAGCGGAGCTGGGGCGCTGACCACTCGCCGTCGCCGAGTGCTGACAATTCGATGCCGATCACTTTTGCCGGGTCGAGCTCGAACGCGCTGCAGAAGGACCGGCTCACGGCTTCCACGCACAGATCCTTGTCCAGCAACAGCAACGGCGTTGCAGACGAGATAACGAGCGCGATCCCCAGACTGCTGGGAAGCGCGGACAGTGACGGCGCGGAATTCATTGGCATGGCCCAAAAAGGCCGGAGGTTCGCGGTGAGCGAGCCATCCCCGGTGTAGCGACGTCCAGACGATTGAAGATTGGGGCAAAGCTGCCCCGGAGGACCATAGCACCCTTCTGGCGCGCGCCCTAACTTATTCGGGCGCGAGTGCGGCGCGCACCTGATCCGTCAGCCACGCCTTGTCCTGTGGCCGGGCGAAACTGTGGCTGTCGGTGGGGCAGGTGGCGAGGGTGTGGCGGGCGCGGGCGGCGGCGAAGGCTGCGCTGTTCCAGTGATCTGCGAAGGCCAGCGCGGTATTGTCGCGTTCGGCGAGGAGGATTGTGGTGGGGATTTTGGTGGCCGCCAGCGCCGTCGCGAGCCGGGCGGGGAGGCTGCTCGGTGGTTGAGATTGTTTGGCGGATGCCTTGGCCAAGCCACTGACAAGCTTTCGGATATTGACCCCACCGGTAACGAGGCGGAGCAGCTCGCGCGGGTTTTTGAGCTTCTCGACATAGCGCGAGCGGATCGCGGCAGCGGGGGGCAGGTCGTTGCCGTCGGCGCTGGGCTCGATCGTCCAGGGGTTGGTCAGGATCAGCGCGTCGATGGGAGCCTGTGCGTGGAACAGGATGAGGGCGCTGGCGGCGTCGCAATTGCCGAAGCCGACGATGCGGGTGAGGTGGGGGGCTTCGCGGCGAAATGCGGCGGCGGCTTCGGAAATGTCCTGAGCCGTCGATTCGAAGCCGTTGTTTTCGCCGGTTGAATCCCCGATCCCACGGCGGTCATAGCGGAACACCGGATACCCGGCTGCCGCGACGGTGGCGGCGAGTTCGGCCATGCCGCGATGCGCGCCGATGCGGATTTCATTGCCGCCGGAGACGATCAGCAGGCCGGTGGTGCCGGGTGCCTCGTCGAGTGTGGCGGCGAGGGTTTCGCTGGCGCAGGGGAAGCTGGTCAGGCGGCGCATGTCGCGATCCACTCTGCGATGTCGTCGGCGACAGCCTGGGCGAAGGCGATGTCGTTGTCCGGCTCGGCGCGGCGCCACAGCGGGCTACCGGGGAGTTTGGCGTCGGCGGGCTTGGCTTCGGTGGCGAGGCGGACGGTCCGGGTGGAGTCTGTCATTGGCGTCACCGCAGAGAGTTCACTCAGCAGGTGTTGGGAGATCAGGTTGCCCGCGAGTTCCACCGGCGGGGCGGCGCGGTCGACGCCAAGTGTCGATGTATCAAACTTTTCGCCTGCCTCTCGAGCCGATGCCTGTCGGGTGCGCACGAGCTCGCGCAGCAGATCGGCACCTGTCATCGGCGAGAGGTGCCAACGCCCCTGAAGCAGCGCGAGCGTATCGAGCAGTGCGCCGCTTCGGATGGCCAATGAATAGGCTGGGCGATCGATACTCTCCACCGCTGCCACAAAGCCGTCGCGGAGCTTCATGATGCTGGTGTCATCCGTCGGCAACAGGCTCTCGCCCTGACCGGGCAGGTCGGGGAGTGCTCCGGCGATCCCGCGATCGGCGAGCGCGCGCAGGATCGTCACCGCGAAGGCGCGGGTGCGGTTGGCTTCTTCGAACAAGGGGAGCGCGACGACCACGACCGGGCCGGTGCCGGGGCCGAAGCGGAGCATCGCTTCGCGGCCCTCGGCCCAGTCATAGGCGTCGGCGCGGATCAGGTCAGCGCCTTGGATGCGGCGAACTGTACCAGCGCGCCGAAGGTTTCGAGCATATCGCCATCCACCTCATCATCGTCGATGATGATGCCGAGGCGATCCTCGATCTCGGTCAGCACACCGGCAACCGCCATCGAATCGAGTTCGGGGAGCGCACCGAACAGCGGCGTCGCTTCGTCGAAGGTCGCGGCGCGGGCGGCGTCGATCCCCAGCACGTCGCGCAACACGCCGCGCACACTTTCTTCGACTTCGTGATATCCGTCAGGCTGCACGGCCCCAAATCCCCGGTTGTTTTGCGCCCGTTACCGGCTCGGCACGGGGATGCCAAGTAGCGGAAGAATAGACACTGGATCGTTAACCGATGCGGGATATGCAGGCGCGATGGTGGAACTGGACCCGACCCCTTACCCGATCGATGCACTGACGACGCGCGGTGCGCCTGACGCCGTGGCGCTGGAGGACCGCGCGGGGACGCTGAGCTATGCCGAGCTGGAGGCTGCGGTCGCGGCGCTGGCGTTGTGGTTGCGCGGGCAGGGGCTGGAAGCGGGCGAGCGGGTTGCGACCTGGCTGCCCAAGACGCGGCATGCGTGCGTGATGCCGCTGGCGGCGGCGCGGGCGGGGCTGGTGCATGTGCCGGTCAATCCGGTGCTCAAGCGCGCGCAGGTCGCGCATATCCTGGGCGATAGCGGCGCGCGGTTGTTGCTGACGCAGGCGGCGCGGGCGGGGACGCTGGAGGATGGCGATGTGCCCACAGGGTGCAGCGTCGTGTTCGATGCCGACGCGCCGCTGGCGGGCGAGGGGCTGGGCTATTCGCCGCGCGATCCCGGTGATCTGGTGGCGATCCTGTATACGTCTGGATCGACCGGGCGGCCCAAGGGGGTGATGCTGAGCCATGCGAATATGTGGCTCGGTGCGATCAGCGTGGCGCATTATTTGAAGGTGACGCCGGAGGATCGCGTGCTGGGCGTGCTGCCGCTGAGCTTCGATTACGGGCAGAACCAGTTGCTTTCGACCTGGGCCGCTGGCGGGCGGGTGATCCCGCTGGATTATCTGACCGCGCGCGACGTGATCAAGGCAGTGGACCGGCATGACGCCACCACGATTGCGGGGGTGCCGCCGCTGTGGACGCAGTTGCTGGAGGCCGAATGGCCGGAGGCGGTCGCGGCGAAGCTGAAGCGGCTGACCAATTCGGGCGGCGCGCTGACGATCGGCATGGTGCGCGGGTTGCGGGCGCGGTTTCCTGAGGCAGCGCTGTATCCGATGTATGGGCTAACCGAGGCGTTTCGATCGACTTACCTCGATCCGGCGCTGGTCGACGCGCATCCCGAGTCGATGGGGCGGGCGATTCCGTTCGCCGAGATCATGGTGGTGCGACCCGATGGCACGCGCGCCGATCCGGGCGAGGCGGGAGAGCTGGTGCATGCCGGGCCGCTGGTGGCGCAGGGCTATTGGCAGGATGCGGAGCGGACCGCGCTGCGCTTCCAGCCCGCGCCGGACGAGTCCAGCTATGGCGGGATGGCGGTGTTTTCGGGGGACACGGTGGTCGAGGGTGCGGATGGGCTGTTGCGGTTTGTCGGGCGCGACGATGAGATGATCAAATCCTCGGGCAACCGGATCAGCCCGACCGAGGTCGAGGAAGCGGTGCTGGCAGGCGGCGAGGCGCGCGAAGCGGTGGCACTGGGCGTGCCTGACCCGCGGCTGGGGCAGGCGGTGGTGGTGATCGCAGTGGCACGGGGCGCGGCGGAGGCAGCCGAAGCGGCGTTGCGCGAGCGGTTGCGGCGCGAGCTGCCGGCGTTCATGCAGCCCACGCGCTATGTCTGGCGCGACGATTTGCCGCGCAATGCGAACGGGAAGCTCGACCGGTCGGGCCTGAAGGCGGAGATGACGGCATGAAGCCGATGGGGCCGATCCCGCCCTATTTTGCGGGGCAAAGCGGGGACTTGCAGATCGCCGGGCGGACGGCGCGCGACTGGGTGGCGGAAGCGGGGACGCCATTGTTCGTCTACGACACGGCCATCGTACGCGAGCGGTTGGGGCAGTTGCGCGCGGCGTTGCCGGATGCGGTCGAGATCCATTTCGCCATTAAAGCCAATCCCTTGCCAGCGTTTCTGGAAGTCGTTTCTCCGCTGGTCGGGGGCCTCGACGTTGCGTCCGGGGGCGAGCTGGCCAAGGCGCTGGCGGTCAAGGATGCGGCGCACATCAGCTTTGCCGGGCCGGGCAAGCGTGATGTCGAGTTGGAAGCGGCGATTGTCGCCGGGGCGACGCTGAACCTGGAGTCCGAAGGGGAGGCGGATCGCGCGCTGGCGATTGGCGAACGGCTGGGCGTGACGCCGAAGCTGGCGGTACGGGTCAATCCGTCGTTCGAGCTGAAAGGCTCGGGCATGAAGATGGGCGGGCGGCCTTCGCCGTTCGGGATCGATGCGGTGCGGGTGCCCGATCTGGTCAAAAGGCTGATCGCCGCGGGGGCGGACTGGCGGGGGTTCCATATCTTTGCGGGATCGCAGGCGCTGGACAGCGAAGCGATCTGCGAGACGCAGGCGGCGACCGTCGGACTGGCGCGCGAGCTGGCCGAGGCGGTCGGGACGAAGGCTCCGCTGGTCAATATCGGCGGTGGACTGGGCGTGCCGTACTTTGCAGGCGATACACCCGTGGACATCGGGCTGGTCGGCGCGCGGCTGGCTGAAGTGCTGGAGCCGGGTCAGGGCTATGCGATCGAGCTGGGGCGGTGGATCGCGGCGGAGTGCGGTGTGTATCTGACGCGGATCGTCGACCGGAAGGTCAGCGGGGACGAAACCTTCCTGATCTGTGACGGCGGGCTGAACCATCAGCTGGCCGCGTCGGGGAATTTCGGGACGGTGGTGCGGCGCAACTATCCGATTGCGATTGCGGACAAGATGGGCGCGGAGGTGACCGAGACGGTATCCGTGGTCGGGCCGCTGTGTACGCCGTTGGATCGGCTGGGCGACAAGGTGACGCTTCCCGAAGCGCAGGTCGGCGACGTGGTCGCTGTCTTCCTCGCCGGAGCCTATGGCGCGAGCGCGAGTCCGGCGGGTTTCCTGGGCCACGGACCTGCTGCGGAAATCGTCGCCTGAGCCTGACGTCACGCCGCCAGCGGCGTCGTTCCTAACAATATCTTTACCTCCCGCCGCCATAGCAAAGCGGTTGTTCGTGCATGTCGTTCCGGGACGCCGGGACTGCGCGAACGTCAGGAGGTTCGAGAGTGATGCGTTTGGGACATGCCGGCAAGAAGTTGGCGCTTCCGCTGATGATGGCGGGGGCGCTTTCGGGCTGTATGGGCGGCGGCGGAAGTCGCCCCGAGCTGCCATCCACCAACTTCGTCGCGAGCCGTGAAGGGCCGGGCGAGGAATATGTCATCGGCCCGCTCGACACGCTGCAGATCTTTGTCTGGCGCAATCAGGAATTGTCGGCGGAGGTGCAAGTGCGCCCCGATGGCCGCATCACCACGCCGCTGGTGAGCGATATGCCGGCGGTGGGCAAGACGCCCGCGATGCTGGCCGATGACCTGAAATATGCGCTGGGCGAGTATATCAAGGACCCGATCGTGTCGGTCGTGGTCAAGAGCTTCTCGGGCACGTTCAGCCAGCAGATACGTATCGTCGGTGCGACCGAAAAGCCCGCATCGCTTCCCTACCGCGCCAATATGACGTTGCTCGACGCGATGATCGCGGTCGGGGGCTTGAGCGAATTCGCGGCGGGCAACCGTGCGCGGCTGGTGCGCTACGACAAGGCGAGCGGAAAGCAGCGCGAATACAAGGTGCGCCTGTCCGACCTGCTGAAGAATGGCGACACCAGCGCGAACGTCCGGCTGGAGCCGGGCGACGTGATCATCATTCCCGAAAGCATGTTCTAACCAGACGGAGACCGCCCGGTGGGGGGATTGTGGGACGAGATCAGGACGGCACTTCACGGCGTGTGGCAACGCCGCTGGATTGCCATGGCCGTCGCCTGGGCCGTCTGCCTGGCGGGCTGGCTGGTGGTGTCGCAAATCCCCAACCAATATGAGAGCCGCGCGCGAATCTTCGTGCAGCTGCGTTCGATCCTGCCCGGTGAGGGCATCGCGACGCAGCAGGAGCAGCAGAAGGATATCGACCGCGTCCGTACCACGCTGGCGAGTGCGACCAATCTCGAAAAGGTCGTGCGCGGCACGGACCTCGCCAACACCGTCGCGACCGACCGCGATGTCGCGGATCGGGTCGCGGGCCTGCAGAAGAAGATCAAGATCACCGCGCAGCAGGACAATCTGTTCGAGATCACCGCGACTGCGGACAATGGCAAATTGTCGCGCACGATCGTCCAGAAGCTGATCGACATTTTCGTCGAGGACAATCTCGGCACGATCCGCGACGAGGCGAGCCAGTCGCTCCAGTTCCTCGACCAGCAGCTCGCCCAGCGCCAAAAGGCGCTGCAGGAGGCTGAGGCGAAGAAGGCGGATTTCCAGGACCGCTATCTGGGGTCGCTGCCCGGAACCGGCACGCTGTCGGAGCGGCTGTCGGCGGCGCGGACGCAGCTGGCGCAGGTCAATCAGGAACTGGCAGCGGCGCAGAGCGGCCTGGCGGCGGTCAACGGCCAGATGGCGGGCACGTCGGCGACGGTCGCGGGTGCTGGCGGC
>VYKW01000076.1_pt1 | contig 43186 bp, 38 predicted proteins | sample 5114451 | NCBI WGS metagenome assembly VYKW01 (sample SAMN12291784, study PRJNA351875) | freshwater metagenome | isolation source: freshwater lake | place: USA: Michigan, Gull Lake | collected 2013-08-08
GATGCGTTGCGCCGAGCGCTCGGATCCGGGCGCGTGCAGGCCGGCATCGCTGCTCACCGGGCGCGGGGACAGACGCGCGAGCTTGAGCTCGACCTCCCGGCCACACTTGCCGCCCTCAATGCCGACCGGTGAGTGGGCCGTCGGCAGCTCGCGAGGATCTCGATGTCGTTGATTTCATTTTTTGACCGCGGCGCAAGCCTCGGCCTAGACCGTATCGCCTATGCAATGGACGGACGGACATGGACGTTCGGCCAGGCGCGGGATGCGACGTGCCGCGTGGCCCGCGGCCTGAAGGCCGCAGGTCTTGCCGCGGAGACCAAGGCCGCCGTTCTCGCCGGCAATCACCCCGAAGCGTGGTTCTGCGTGCTCGCGATCTGGCGCGCCGGCTTGACCTGGGTGCCGTTGAACCCACGCAGCCCTGAAGCCGAGCACCGTCATCTGGTCGATGGCTTCGATATCGAGGTGCTGTTCTTCCAGCACGCCTTCGCTCCGCTCGTCGCCACGTTGCGCGCGCAATGTCCGAGCCTGAGGCTATTGGTCTGCATCGACGGCGAGGTCGAAGGGGCCGTCGGCCTCGCGGAGTTCTGCGGTGCGCAGCTGGCCGATCCGCTGACGGTTCATCCCGCAGAGGACGATCTCGCCGGGATCATACCGACCGGCGGGACCACCGGCCTGCCCAAGGGCGTCATGCTCACGCATCGCAGCCTGGGGCTCTCGGTCGCCAACAACATCATCAACACGCACTACGCGCCTCACGAGCAGATCGTGAATCTGGCAGCAGCTCCGATGACCCATACCGCCGGCTTTCTGACGCTGTCGGCGACGGCGCGCGGCGGCAAAGTCGTGGTCATGACGAAGCCGGACCCCGCGGCCCTGATCGATCTCGTGGTCGATGAGGGCGTCACGGAATTCTTCCTGCCGCCGACGGTGATCTATCGCGTGCTGGAGCTGCCGGGAATCGCGAAGCGGGATTTCTCGCGCCTGCGCTATCTGATGTATGGCGCGGCGCCGATGTCGGTCGAGAAGCTGCGCCAGGCGCTCGGCGTATTCGGCCCGGTGATGCATCAGGGCTACGGCCAGACCGAGGCGCCGGGCTCGATCGCCTTCCTCCGGCCGGGCGACCACTATCGCAACGACGCGATCGCCGACGACGACCGGCTATCCTCCTGCGGACTGCCCTCGGTGCTCAACACGACCGCCATTCTCGACGATAGCGGCAATCCCGTTCCGGCCGGGATGACCGGCGAGATCTGCGTGCGCGGCGACATCGTCATGAAGGGTTACTACAAACAGCCCGACAAGACGGCCGAGACCATCGTCGATGGCTGGCTGCACACGGGGGATCTCGGCCATCTCGATGCCGAGGGGTTCCTGCACATCACCGACCGCAAGAAGGACATGATTATTTCGGGCGGCTTCAACGTCTATCCGAGCGAGGTGGAGCAGGCGCTGTGGTCGCACCCGGCGGTACTGGATTGCGCCGTGATCGGGGTCCCCGATACGCATTGGGGTGAGGCCGTCAAGGCCGTCATCGAGCTGAAGCCCGGAAGCGCGACAACCGAAGATGAGCTGATCGCGCTCTGCAAGGAACGGCTCGGTTCGGTGAAGGCGCCGAAATCCGTCGACTTCGTCGCCAGCCTGCCGCGCAGCCCCGTGGGCAAGGTGCTCAAGAAGGATCTTCGCGCAGCCTATTGGACGCATGTCAACCGCAACATCTGACACGTACGCGGCAACGGAACACATCGCCTCATGAGGAGCAACGGATGACTGCCAGCACGAACCTGATCAACCGACAGTGGATTCTCGCACGTCGCCCGGTCGGCGATGTCGGTCGCGAGGATTTCCGTCTCGAACAGGGAAGCGTCCCGACGCCTGGCGAGGGCGATGTTCTGGTGCGCTCGCTCTATTTCGGCTTCGATGCCAGTCAGCGCATCTGGCTGACGGACGATGGCGGCTACATGAAGCCGATCATGCCGGGCGAGCCCATGCGGTGCATGGGGATCGGACAGGTGGTGGACTCCCGCAATGCCGCCTACAAGCCTGGCGATCTGGTCGAGGGCTTCATGTCCTGGCAGGACTACTGCATTGTCCGGGCGGATGGCCCGATGCCGCTGCGGCATCTACCGAAGGCGGATTATCCGCTGTCCTGGAATCTCGGCGTGTTCGGGGTCGGCGGCCTCACCGCCTATTTCGGGGTCATCGACGGACTGAAGGTCAAGGAGGGCGACACGGTAGTGGTGTCTGCCGCGACCGGGGCGACCGGGTCGCTGGCAAGCCAGATCGCGAGGCTGCGCGGCGCGAAGAAGGTGATCGGCATCGCCGGTGGTCCGGAGAAATGCAAATGGGTCGTCGAGCATGCGGGGTGTGATGCGGCGATCGACTACAAGAACGACGATCTGTCGGCGAAGCTCGCCGAGCTCTGCCCGGAGGGCGTCGATGCCTATTTCGACAACGCCGGTGGCGACATCCTCGATACGCTGCTGCTGCACATGGCGCCGCGCGGCCGTATCCTGATCTGCGGCGCCATGTCATCGGGCTATACCGGCGTCAAGCTCCGGGGGCCGGAGAACTACATGCGCATCTGCACGCATCAGCTGACCGTTCAGGGCATCCTGCTGTTCTACTACGCGGAGCAGATTCCCGCCGCCGCCGGACAGATCGGCCAGTGGGTGATGGAAGGCAAGCTTCGCGCCGTCGAGAACCGGCACGAGGGCTTCGAGAACGCACCGCTGCTGCTGCCGACCATGTTCACGGGAAAGGATCCCGGCAAGCTGGTCCTGCATCTCGCCGACCCTGTCTGAGCGCGGGTCCTATTGGACCCGTCGGCCTTGCCAGGCATGCAGGACCTGGCACTCGGTGGGTACCGTCCTCCCAGGAAGAATCTCGATGACACGTGCAACGATCCCGCCGATCGACTTCACCAGCCTGCAGGTCCAGCTCGTTTCGCTGCCGGGGCTCGTCCGGCTACGGGATCTGTCTGACGGCTTTGCAGAGGCGACCGACGAGACGATCGGGGCCATCCTGGAGCAGGCGGCTGCCTTCGCGGCCGATCGGCTGGAGGCCCTCAACGCGCAATCGGACAGCGCTGCGCCGCGGCTGATCGATGGCGCCGTCGCCACCTCCGGGCTGCACCGCGAGGTCTGGCGGGACTATGCGGAGGGCGGCTGGCTTGCGCTCGACCTGCCGGAGCAGCTTGGCGGGCAGGGGCTGCCGCTGGTGGTCGCCGTGGCCGTGCAGGAGGTGCTCGACCGCCATTGCGCCGCTTTCGGCATGCTGCCGGTGCCGGTACGCTCGGCGGTCCGGCTGATCGACGCCTGGACGACCGACGATGCCATCCGCAAGGAGTGGCTGCCGAAGCTGGTCGCGGGCGAATGGGGCGCCACGATCTGCATCTCCGAGGTCGGTGCCGGCTCCGATGCCAGCCGCATCCGGACCAAGGCCGTGGCACGGGACGACGGTCGCTGGTCGATCACCGGCGAGAAGCAATGGATCTCGTTCGGCGGCCACGATCTGACCGGCCGCATCGTGCACTGCCTGCTGGCGCGCACCGAGGGCGCCAAGGGACTGTCGCTGTTCCTCGTGCCGGATCGGATCGACGGCGAGCCCAACGGAGTGTTCATTCGCAACGTCGAGCACAAGCTCGGCCTGCATCTGTCGCCGACCTGCGCGATGGGCTTCGAGAACGCCACCGGTCATCTGCTCGGCGAGGAAGGTCGCGGCCTGTCGCAGATGTTCGTCATGATCACCAACATGCGAATGGCCGTCGGTGCCATGGGGCTCGGCATCGCGTCGGCGGCTGCGGATGTCGCGCTCGCTTATGCGCGCGAGCGCCTGCAGGGGGGCAGCGAACCGCAGCCCTCGCCGATCACCGAACATGCCGACGTCCAGCGCATGCTGCTGTCAATGCAGGCCGGCGTCGAGGCGTCGCGCGCACTGATCTACGCCGCCGCTGTCGAAGCCGACCTTGCCCGGACCGAGACCGACGCGGATGCGCGGCGTGACAGCTCGGCGCTGGCGCAATGGCTGCTGCCGATCGTCAAGACGCTCGGCGGGGAGCTCGCCTTCGCGACTGCCGACAGCGCCATCCAGGTGCTCGGCGGCGCCGGCTACACCTCGGACTGGCCGGTCGAGCAGCTGCTGCGTGACTCGCGCGTGCTACCGATCTTCGAGGGCACCACTGGCATGCAGGGGCTCGATCTTCTGCATCGTCGGCTGTGGAAGGACGGCGGCGAGGGGCTGCGCGTGTTTCTGGCGCGCGCCCGCGCCGACATCGCCGCGTTGGCGCCGCGCGATACGAACACGGCCAGCGGCGCAGGCGAAATCGTCGATCTGCTGGAGACGACGGCTCGGCAGCTCGAACAGATGAAACATCAACCTCGCGAGGGCGAAGCCGGTGCGACCGCGTTTCTGCACCTCGCCATCGATGCCGCGCTCGCCTGGTCGGCCGCCCGCCTCACTAAGACCGATGGCGAAGCGCCGGCGCGTGTCCGCCTGCAGGCGCTCGGCCGTTTCCTGATCGGCGATCTGGTCGCTCGTGCGCGCTGCCATGCAATCCTGGCCCTTCGGGGCGCAGCGTCGCTCGGCGCCTTTTCGACGATCATCTGAGTTGATCCATTCCATGACACACAAGGGAGAACGACGTGACTGACGATCTGCAGGGCAAGGTCATCCTGGTGACGGGTGGCGCCATGGGCATTGGTGAGGCGGTGGTGCGACGCGCAGCAGCATCCGGTGCCAAGGTCGCGGTCATCGACGTGAACCTCGATGCCGCCGCTGCAGTGGCGGCGCAGCTTCCCGGCGCACGCGCCTATATCGCCAACATCGCGATCGCCTCTGACATAGAGCGCGTCTGTGCCGCGGTCGTCGGCGATTTCGGACGCCTGGACGGCGCGGTGAACAACGCTGGCGTCGGCGGTGAGCTCGGACCGTTGACGGTCTGCTCGACGAGCAACTGGGAACGCACGATCGGGATCAATCTGACCGGGACGTTCAACAGCCTGAAGGCGGAGCTGCCATATCTGGTTCAGGCGGGCGGCGCTATCGTCAATATGGCTTCGCTGGCGGGCGTGCTCGCGGAAGCGAATCTGCCAGCGTATATCGCATCGAAGCACGGTGTGATCGGTCTCACGAAATCGGTTGCCTTGGACTATGGTCCGATGGCGGTGCGCTGCAATGCCGTCTGTCCGAGCTTTGTGAAGACGCCGATGACGCTCGCCGGCATCCCGGATCCCGCGATTTGGGAGAGCATTGCGCAACGTCATCCCATGCGCAGGCTGGTCACCGCGGACGAGGTTGCCGAGATCACCGTCTTCCTCCTGAGCGACCGAGCCGGCGGGATCACGGGTGCCTCGCATCTCGTTGATTGCGGCATAGCTGTTGCCTGAGCACGGCCTCATTCGGCCCTGTGCGATCCTTTGCGGAAAAGCCGTCCAAGCGCCTTCTCGGACGCGTCGACATAGGTGAACACGACCGGCACGACGAGAAGGCTGAGGGCTGTGGAGGTGAGAAGACCGCCGATCACCGCGATCGCCATCGGTTGACGGAAGCTCGCATCGGAGCCGAGGCCGACGGCGATCGGCAGCATGCCCGCGACCATGGCCACGGTCGTCATGACAACAGGCCGGGCCCGCTTATGGCAAGCCTCGATCATGGCATCGAAGACAGATGCGCCGCCGTCACGCATGCCGACGATGGCGTACTCCACGAGCAGGATGGAGTTCTTTGTCACGACGCCGATCAGCATCACGAGACCAATCATCGACGGGAGATCGAGCTCGCTCCGCGCAGCGAGCAGTGCGATGAAGGCACCACCGAGCGACAGCGGGATGGCGGAGAGGATCGTGATCGGTTGGAGGGCGTCCTTGAAAAGGAGAACCAGCACGCCGAACACGCAGAGCACGCCGGCGATGATCGCCATGCCGAAGCCTGATGCCGTCTCGGCCTGGATCTCCGCATCGCCCGTTTCGATCAGCCGAACGGCGGACGGCAGATTGCGGGCCGCAGGGAGCGCCTTCGCCGCCCCAAGAGCGGTGCCGAGCGCGGTGCCGAGCGCGGTGCCGCCCAGGTCGGCCTCAATCGTGACGTAGCGTTGCCGGTCGTATCGGTCGATCTGGGTCGGCCCGCCCTCGATCGACACCGTCGCGAGGCTTGACAGCGGCACCAGGCCGTCCCGGCCGGTCAGACGCAGATTGCCGATCGCATCGATGTCGCGCCTTGCAGAATCTGCCATCCTGACGCGGATGTAGATCTGTCGATTGTCGAGATTCAGTCGTGCCACCAAGGGATCGAAGTCGCCGCTGGTGGCGATGCGGACCGTCTCCCCGATGGCGGCCGTGGTGACGCCTCGCTCGGCTGCGCGCACCATGTCCGGGCGCACGACGATCTCGGGCCGTTCGAGGCTGGCTGTCGAGCGCACATTCGCCAAGCCGGGAATACCCCGCAACTGCCGCTCGAGCGCCTGGGCGCCGGCCTTGAGGGCAGCCGTGTTGTCACTGGCCAGGATGAGCTGCATCTTCTCGCCGATGTCGCCTGATCCCATCGAGAAGCGGGCACCCGGAACCTCGACCAGTCTGCCTCTGACCAGGTTTTCGATCGCAACCTGACGGTCGCGCTCGTCACGTGGGGCCAGCGTCAGGATCAGGGCGCCCTTGCGCGTCTCGCCCGCCTGCTTCGAACCTGCGCCCGTCTGCTGGGCTTCTCCGACCGTTGTGAACACGCCAGCGACTCCTGGAACATCCCTGATGACAGCTCGTGCTGCTTCGAGGGTCGAAAGCGTGCTGCTCAGGGATGACCCCGGCGGCAGCTCGACGCTCAAGGTGGTGTAACCGCGATCCGCCGGGGGGACGAGTCCGCTCGGAATCAGCGGCACCAAAGCGAAGGATCCTACAATCGACAGGACCGCTGCCGCGATCGTCGTTCTCCGATGCTGGAGGCACCAGCGGACGGCCAGGAGATAGTTGCGCATCAGCCGGCCGTCTTCGCTATGCCGCGCGGGGGGGCCTAGCAGATAAGCCGCCATCATCGGGGTGAGGAGCCGAGCGACCAGAAGGGAGGCGAGCACGGCAATGACTGCCGTCCAACCGAACTGCTTGAACAGCAGTCCGGATATGCCGCTCATCAGGGCTGTCGGCAGGAAGACGACGGCAAGACTCATGGTCGTGGCGACCACGGCCAGACCGATCTCGATCACGGCGTCCGTCGCAGCCTCTTGTGCCGTTTTGCCCATTCTGCGGTGTCGCTCAATGTTTTCGATCTCCACAATGGCATCGTCGACCAGGATGCCGATGACGACCGCGAGCGCGAGCAAGGTCACGGCGTTCAGCGAAAAGCCGAGCCACACCATCGCCGCGAAGGTCGGTAGTACGGACAGGGGCAGCGCCGCCGCGGCGATCAACGTCGCACGCCAGTCGCGCAGGAACAGCCAGACCACGAGAACGGCCAGCAGCGCGCCTTCGTAGAGCATCTGCATCGAGCCGTTGTACTGCTCCAGCGTGTAGGCGACCGACCCTGAGACCTGCGTGATGACCAGGGATGGATCTGCAGCGGCAAGTCGGGCAAGTGCTTTGCGAACGCCTTCGGCAATGCGGGTCTCGTCGTTGCCCTTGGCCCGGTAGATCTTGAAACCGACCACCGGCTCGCCGTCGAGAAGGGCGGCCTGCGTGCGCTCGGCAATGCCGTCGTGGACGCTGGCCACCTCGTCGAGGCGAACCTTGCGCCCGCCGGGGAGTACAATGGGAAGCGCAGCCAGCTCTGATGCCTGGCGGACCGTGGCCAGAGTGCGAACCGCCTGTTCGGCGCCGCCGATCTGACCGCGTCCGCCCGAGACGTCCTGCTGCACCTGGCGCAAAGCCCGTGAGACATCGCCGGCACTAACGCCGAGCGCCGCGAGACTTACCGGGTCGATCTCGATCCGCACCTCGCGCTGCACGCCGCCGACCCGTTCGAAACGGCCGACCCCGGGAACGCCGAGGACCGCCTTGGCGAGCGTGTCATCGACGAACCACGACAGCGCCTCCTCGTCCCGTCGAGCCGAGGAGATGGCATAGACCAGCATGGCGTCGCCGGCGCTGGTCTGTGCGCTGACGGTGGGCGCTTGGAGATCCGACGGCAGATCCGAGCGCACCCGGTCCACCGCGTCCTTGGTCTCGATCAGTGCGTCCGACAACTTCTTTTCCAGCTCGAACTGGACCGCGATCGCCACCTGACCATCGACGATCGAGGTTCGCAGGTGCTTGACGCCGCTCAGTGTCGCCAGCGAATTCTCGACCTTGCGTGCGACCTCGGTTTCGAGCTGTGGCGGGGCCGCGCCCGGCAGCACGAGACCGACGTTGATCAGCGGGAAGTCGATATCAGGCAGCCGCTGAATCGAAAGCGTTCGAAAGCCCCATAGCCCGGCGATAGTGAGGAGAACAAACAATACGATGGCTGGAATGGGATTGCGGATCGACCAGGTCGTGAAGTTCATTGCCGATCTGCCCCAGTGCGGGCCAAGGCGCTGGCGGGAGCAATCCTGACGACGTCGCCTTCGTCGAGGAGGCCGGCTCCCTTTGCCGCCAAGCGTTCATTGTCAGTGATGCCCGCGGTGATCTCGACGTCCTCCCCCTCGCGACGGCCAACCGTCACGGCGCGCAAGCGGACTCTGCTTTCCGCACCGGGGTTGGTCAGTACGAACACATAGCTGCGGCCGTCGCGAATGACGACGCTCTCGGCTGGCACGACGAGAGCCGTGCTCGCACCCAGCAGGACCTTGCCTTTTGCGTACATGCCGGCCCGGGCAGCGGAGCCAGCTTCGATATCCGCGTAGACGATGCCCAGCCGCGATTGCGGATCGAGAGATGGAGCGATTTGGCGTACCGTCGCCATGGCGCTGTTGCCGCCAGGTAATGACAGCGAAACCAGTTGACCGGGTGCGACCCGAACAAGCTGCGAGGCCGTGAATTCTCCACGCCACTCCAGCCGATTGGCACGGATCAGTCGGAATAGCTCCTGGCCGACCGGAACGACCGTCCCGAGCGTCGCCGTCCGGAATGAGATGGTCCCGTCATCCGGCGCGGTCACCTCCGTATAGCGCAGTTGCAGCTGTTTCGACGTGAGCGACGCCTCCGCGCTCTTGACCTCCGTTTCGTATAGAAGCTCCTTGTCGCTGACGACGCCGCGTACCTTCAAGGTCGCCGAACGTTGCCAATTGGCGTCGGCCTGCTCGAAGCGTGCCTTCAACTGCGCTTCTTCGGCCAGCAGCAGGTCGGGGTCGAAGCGAGCCAGGACTTGGCCTTTCCGGACAGCGTCGCCGACATTGACCAGCACCTCGACCAGACGGTACCCGCCGAGCTGAGCGCCGATGCTGGCTTCCTGCCAAGGATGGATCGGTCCGGACGTCTCCAAGGCGACCGGCCACAACTGGCGGCGTGGAACTGCGTCCGTGATCGTCACCGCGGCGGCGGGGCGGGGGATTTCTGCGACGCTGGCATTGCGATTCAGGATGAGAAAGGCGCCAGCGGCGATCATTGCGATCGCGAGGAGAGCTGTCGCAAGAAAGCGGAGACGCCGCTTTCTGCTCTGGGATCCTTCGGGGTCTTGACCGGTACTGATATCGAGCGCCGGCAGCCTCAGGATGTTACTCATTGTCTTCGCCTCTACGCCGCGAAGCCCCCGACCTCTTGAAGATCGAAGACGAATAATCGATCGATCGATCTATTTATCATTGGTCTGGATGTGTCAACAATATTAGAGCGACTGCTCGAATATTGGTTGGCCGCCTTCTGCGGCTGGTTTAAACACGACTGCGAGAGGCTGGAGCAGAGGTCGCCGTGGTCAGGAAAGTGGATCCCGTCAAGCACGAGGAGAAGAGACAGGAAATCCTTGCCGCAGCCGGCCGCTGCTTCGTCAGGGACGGATTCCGCGCAAGCACGTCAGACATTTGCGCCGAAGCCAACATCAGCCCCGGCAACCTGTATCATTATTTTCCGAGCAAAGAGGCGATCATCGCCAGCCTGATTGATGCCGGTCTGTCTCAGGCCATGGCCTACTTCAAGCGAACGGTGGACGGCCCCGACGTCCTGTCGGCATTTCTTGTAGGGCTCGATGGTGTCTCGGCCGTTCGTGACCGGTCGATCCAGGTCCTGCTGCTCGACATGCTCGCAGAAGCGGGGCGAAATCCGGACATTCGCAAGATCCTGCGCAAGCACAGCTTGGAGATCTGCGACGTGCTTGCCGAGTTTGTTCGAAAAGGACAGAGTCAGGGCCGAATCGACGCCCAACTTGACCCGGACGCTGCTGCAGCCACGCTTCTCGGTATCATCGATGGGAGTAAGATCCTGGCGGCGCGCCATCCAAAGTATGATGCCAAGAAAACGACCGACTATCTGAAGCTCGCGATCACGCGCTTCCTTGCTCCGCCCACCTCGGTACGTGACCGAGTTTCGAAGCTGGAGTGACGAGGCACTTTGTATCGGGCCGGACTACGGCATTGTTGCTGCCCGGCCCGGGGGCAGACCGCGAGTCGAAGCTCTCACAAGCGACCGACGTCTGTCGATTGCTTCAACCGTTCGATGAGCCACCGGCCGGCGGGGCCGGGCGGTGTATCGGTCCGATAGACCGCGGACATCTTGATCTGTGTATCCCACTCGGCCTGTTCAAGCACGAGCGGCACGAGAGCTCCGCTCGCGAGATCGGGCTCAACCACGTGATGGGGCATCCCGCCCCAGCCGAGCGCCGCGCGGAGGAACGCGTGCTTTGCACCGAGGTCGGACAGCCGCCACGTCCTGGACGAGTAGACCCGCAGATCCCGGCCGTCGGTCAATCGCGACCGATCGGTCAGGACGAGTTGGACGTGCTCGCTGAGCACGTCCGGAGGAATGGCGCCGCGATGTCCGGCGAGCGGATGGCGCGGAGCGGCGACCATCAGATAGCGGACGCCGCGCAGCGGCTCACTGCGCAGATCGGGATGATCAGTCAGCAGGGGCCCGCGAATGCCAAACGCGCAGCGCCGTTCGAGCACCGGTTCGATCACGGCCCCCATGCCCTCGACGGAAATCCTCAAGAGCGTGGTCGGGAATTCCTGCTGGAAGGCGCCGACCGCCTCCGTCAGGACCGCGGTCGGGAACAGGACGTTGACCGCGACGCTCAACTCCGGCTCGAGCCCTGCCGCAAGCCCACGGGCCCGCGCTTTCAGCTTTGCCAGGTCCTCGGCAACGGCCCGCGCGTCCGCGAGCAGGGCGCGGCCCGCCGGTGTAAGGGCGGGATACCGCCCGCTGCGATCGAACAGCTGAAGCCCGAGCTGGGCTTCGAGATTGGCGAGATTCTGGCTGACGACAGATTGCGCGCGTCCAAGCTTGCGGCCGGCCGCAGAAAAGCTGCCGGCCTCCGCTGCGGTGACGAACGTCGTGAGCTGATCCAGCGAGATGCCATCGAGCATTTATATCGTCCAAAACGATGGATTGTATCGTTTTATATTGGCTTTTCAGATTGTCGGCAAGCTCGCACGGTCCAGCAGCACGGCGGAGCGACCGCCCGAGCCTGGAGGGACCATGAAGCTTCTTCACATCGATTCGAGCATCGCCGGCGCTGGCTCGGTGACGCGGGATCTGTCGGCCGAGATCGTTGCGGTCCTGTCGGGGGCCGGCACGGCCGAGGTGACCTATCGCGATGTTGCGGCCGCTCCGGTCTCGCATCTGTCCGGCGCCTACATGGCCGGCCTCCAGGGCGCGCCGGTCGATGACGCGATGAGGAGCGAGCTCAACGCTGGCCTCGCCGCCATGGAGGAGTTTCTTGCCGCCGATGTCGTCGTCATCGGAGCGCCGATGTACAATTTCGGAATCCCATCTCAGCTGAAGGCGTGGATCGATCGTCTTGCCGTTCCCGGCAAGACGTTCAACTACGGTGAGCGCGGCCCGGTCGGCCTCTGCCAGGGCAAGAAGATCATCGTGGCCTCGGCCCGCGGCGGGATCTTCAGCGCCGGGTCGCCGTTCGCAGCGCTCGATCATCAGGAGACCTATCTGCAGAGCTTCTTCGGCTTTCTCGGTATCGCCGACGTCTCGTTCGTGCGCGCCGAGGGCGTCGCGATGGGACCGGAGGCGCGCGCCAAGGCCATCGCCGCCGCCAAGGAGCACGCCGCGAAGCTCGTGGCCTGAAGCTCGCGCCATCAGCATCCACCGGTCGAGAGTCCCGACATGGCCGTCCGCTTTTCTCCTATCGTCACCGCGCAGGCGCGCGGCTCTGCGCGATCTTCGTTCTCGGTCAAGGCGCTGGACCTGGTCCCGTTGCAAGGTCTGGGTTCGCCCGTCCTGGTGTGCGACGATTTCAGGGTCAGTGGACGGCCGTTTCCGCCGCATCCTCACGCGGGATTCGCGGCGGTGACCTATGTCTTTCCCGACTCGGCCGGCAGCCTGCGCAGCCGTGACTCGCTCGGCAACGATGTCGTGGTCGGCGCGGGCGGCATCGTCTGGACCCATGCCGGACGCGGCGTGATCCATCATGAGATTCCGGCGGACGAGGGCGAGCTGCACGGCCTGCAGCTGTTCGTCAATCTCGCCTCGCTGAACAAGCAGAGCGAGCCCAGGACGATGACGCTGTCGGGTTGCGAGGTACCGCAGTGGACGAACGGCTCCGGCGATCGCGCTCGCGTCGTCGTCGGATCGTTCGGAGACGTGACGTCGCCGCTCGTGCCTGTCGAGCCTTTTGCGCTGATCGACGTCGCGCTTCAGCGCGAGATCTCGTTCGAGCTTCCGGCAGAACACGTGACGCTCGTGTATCTGGCGAGCGGCGCTGTCGTCGTCGGCGCCGAGAGTGACCGGCACCCGATGCTCGGCGGTCAGGCGATTGCCTGTCATGGCGCCGCAGGTTGCCTCACTTTCGCGGCGACCACGCCGTCTCATCTCGTCATCATGTCCGGCCGCGCAATCCGCGAGCCGGTGGTCATCGACGGCCCGTTCATCATGAGCAGTGCAGAGCAAATTGCCGCAGCCCAGGTCCGCTACAAGAGCGGGGGGATGGGGCAGCTGCCGCTTCTGTGACGACCGGCGTCGCGCCGGTCGCAGCGGAACATCTCGTTCGTATCAGTCGGTCTCACCAGCGCGGAGTTGCCGCGTTCTCAACAGGAGTCATGGAAGATGTTTGCAATCACGGGAGCGACCGGCCAGTTGGGCCGCAAGGTGATCGCGCGCCTGCGCGCGCTGGTTCCGGCCGCTGAGATCGTTGCCATCGTTCGCGATCCGCGCAAGGCAGCCGATCTCGGTGTGACGGTCCGTCAAGCCGATTACGCCGATCCGGCCGCTGTGCAAGCCGCGCTCTCCGGCGTGACCAAGCTGTTGCTGATCTCCTCGAGCTCCTTCGGAACGCGCCAGGCCGAGCACGCGAACGTCATCGCGGCGGCGAAGACGACAGGCGTCGCGCACCTCGTCTACACGAGCCTGCTAAATGCCGACAAATGGCTGCCGGGATTCGCCAAGGACCATACCGAAACGGAGCGGTGGATCGCCGAGTCAGGTCTGGCTTCGACGATCCTGCGCAACGGATGGTACTGGGAGAACCACACGGCGAATCTCAGCGTGGCCCTCGGCTATGGTCAGCTGATCGGCAGCGCCGGGACGGCTTTGATCTCCTGGGCATCGCGCCAGGATTTTGCGGATGCTGCTGCAGAAGTGCTGGTTGGGAAGGACCATGTCGGCAAGACCTATGAGCTCGCCGGCGACACGCCTCATACCTTGGCCGAGCTTGCCGCCGAGGCAGCCCGTCAGAGCGGTCATCCGCTGGACTATCGGAATCTCACCGAGGCCGAGCATGCCAGCTTCTATGAAAGCGCCGGCGTGCCGCCGCCGGTCGCAGCAATGCTGGCCGAGGTCGAGGCCAGAGGCGTCGCGGCCGGCGTTCTCCACGACGACAGCCATACGCTCTCGCGCCTGATCGGGCGGCCGACTCAATCTCTCGCTCATGCGGTCGCGGCAGCGTTTCAGGGCTGACCTTCGGCAACAGCGGATCAGGGCCCAGAGATGGGAATGATCCGGTTCGCCAACAGAGCTGCCGTTGTTCACCAATCCCAGGCAACCACACGAGCGCGTTCATGAGCTTCCGTCGTAAGCGCCATAAAGCCTCTAATCCTGCAGCCGATCGAAAATGTCGATCGGAGCCGGGGCAGATCCGTCCTGTCGTCGACCCGCAACGCTGCGAAGGCAAAGGCGACTGCGTCGCCGTCTGTCCCTATGACGTCTTCGTCGTTGGACGCATGTCGGACGAGACCTTTTCAGCCTTGCCGCCGCTGGTGAAGATCAAGATGTGGCTGCATGGCCGCAAGACCGCCTTCACACCGAACGCCGATGCCTGCCTTGCCTGTGGACTGTGCGTTCCTGCCTGTCCGGAGCACGCCATTCGCCTCGTCGCAACAGCGCGTGAGTAAGTAGATTTGCGAAGTGTCGCATGCCATTCCGCACAGGCGCACAGGCGCACAGCCTCAAGCGCTCACGCGGAGCTCCGACTTGATCCAGTCGGCAAAGGCACGGACGGCTGCGTGCTGGCGTGGCGCACGGGGAAACACCAGCCGATGGCCGACATAGCGGATGTTCGCAGCGCGCTCGGCAAGCGGTGCGACGAGGCGCCCGGCGGCGAGCTCGCGCTCGGCTAGCAGAGTGGATTCGAGCGCGACCCCGAGGCCCTCGGCGGCCGTGGCGAGCGCAAGGAAGCTGCGGTCGAAACGCATGCCGTGAAGGGCTGGAGATTCGAGGCCGTTGGCGGCGAACCACTGATGCCACTGGACCTGCTTCACGTCGGAGCGGATCAGCGTCTGTTCCAGAAGATCCGCCGGTCGCCTGATCGTTGCCGCGAGCGCAGGCGAGCAGAGGGGGGTCACCGTCTCCTCGGCCAGCGGCACGATCTCGACGCCCTCAGCATGCGGCTCGCCATAGACGATGTCGATGTCGAAATCATCGTTCTTGAAGCGCGCGTAGTCGGTGTTAGCTGCGAGGCGAACCTCGAGCTTCGGATGCGCGGCGAGGAATTGTGCGAGGCGCGGCGTCAGCCACTGCGCAGCAAAGCTCGGGGCAGAATGAACGCGCACGAGCTGCGGCCCGCGTGCGGCGACCTCCTCCAATCCTCTGCGCAGCTGATCGAACGCCGCACCGGCATGGCGCATCAGGTTCTCGCCTGCCGGAGTGAGGTGGACGGCGCGGGCCTTCCGCTCGAACAGGACAGTGCGCAGGGTGGCCTCCAGCTTGCGGATCGCGTGGCTGACGGCCGACGGCGTCAGGTGAAGCTCCTTTGCTGCATCGCGAAAAGAGCCGGTGCGCGCAGCGGCTTCAAAGGCCTTGATCGAGGAGATCGGGATGTTCGACAGCATGTTATGAGTGAACCAGATTCATCCATTCATGACAACTGCGCGTTTGTCACTGTCGCGGCTGCGGGTCATGGTTACGCCCACGATAACGAGACATCGGGAGGACAACGGGATGCTGCTCAGCGGCAAGACGGCCATCATTTCTGGCGCAGCTTCGCGGCGAGGCATCGGTCTTGCGACCGCGCGGCGGTTCGCGGCGGAAGGCGCCCGCGTCGCGATCCTCGATATCGACGCCGCTGCGGCAGCCGATGCGGCCGCGACGCTCGGCGATCAGCATGTCGGGCTTGCCTGCAACGTCGCCGACAAGACCTCCTGCAACGACGCCGTCGCGCAGGTCGTCGCAAAGTTTGGCGTCATCGACATCCTCATCAACAATGCCGGCATCACCCAGCCGGTCAAGCTGCTCGACATCACGCCCGAGGATTGGGATCGCATCCAGGACGTCAACCTGAAGGGCGTTCTGTTCCTGTCGCAGGCGGTGATCCCGCACATGCGCGCGCGTAAATCTGGCTCGATCGCCTGCATGTCTTCGGTCTCGGCGCAGCGCGGCGGCGGCATCTTCGGCGGCCCGCACTACTCTGCTGCGAAGGCCGGCGTGCTCGGCCTTGCCAAGGCCATGGCGCGCGAGTTCGGCATCGACGGCATTCGCGTCAACTGCGTCACGCCGGGCCTGATCGGCACCGACATTACGGCCGGCAAGCTGACCGACGAGATGAAGGCCAAGATCCTAGAGGGCATTCCGCTCAACCGTCTCGGCACCGCCGAGGACGTCGCCGGCATCTACACGTTCCTGGCGTCCGACCTCTCCGCCTATGTCACGGGCGCGGTCATCGACGTCAACGGCGGCATGCTGATCCACTAACAAGGTCTCAAGAGATGGACACCGCAACCAATCGGCTCGCCAACGCGCCGACATTGGCGCAGCGCGCCTACAACATTCGCCGCAATGCGCTGCGCATGGGCGAGGTGCAGGGCCAGGGCTACATCGCCCAGGCGCTCGACATCTCCGACGTGCTGGCGACGGCCTATTTCCATGCCATGCGCTACCGCCCCGAGGATCCGCAGTGGGAGGAGCGCGATCGCTTCCTGCTGTCGAACGGCCACTACGCCATCGCGCTCTACGCCGCGCTGATCGAGGCCGGCATCGTTCCCGAGGCCGAACTCGAAACCTATGGCAGCGACGACAGCCGGCTGCCGATGTCGGGCATGGCATCCTACACGCCGGGCATGGAGATGTCCGGCGGCTCGCTGGGACTGGGGCTGAGCATCGCCGTCGGCATGGGGCTCGGTTTGAAGCGCAAGAACTCGAGCTCCCGCGTGTACACGCTGTTCTCCGACGGCGAACTCGACGAAGGCTCGGTGTGGGAGGCGATCTCCTCCGCCAGCCACTACAAGCTCGATAACCTGATCGCGATCGTCGACGTCAACAATCAGCAGGCGGATGGCCCCTCGACCCAGGTGATGGGGTTCGAGCCGCTGGTCGATCGGCTCGAAGCGTTCGGTTGGTTCGTACAGCGCGTCGACGGCAACAATCTCGATGCCGTGATCGCCGCCTTCGACGCCGCCAAGAGCCACCCCGAGCCCAAGCCGCGCATGATCGTGGCCGATACGTTGATGGGCAAGGGCGTGCCGTTCCTCGAGCAGCGCGAGAAGAACCATTTCATTCGCGTCGAGCCGCACGAATGGCAGCTCGCAATTGCCGCACTCGACGCCGGGAGGCCGAAATGAAATCGACGAGACCCGCTCCCGATCTGAGCAAGCCGCGCCTCACGACGTCGGCGATGATCGCCTCGATCGCCTCCGAGGGCCAGCGCACCAAGCCGGCGCCGTTCGGCCACGCGCTGGTCGAGCTGGCGCGCAGCCGGCCCGAGGTGGTCGGCATGACCGCCGATCTCGGCAAGTATACCGACCTGCACATCTTTGCGAAGGAATTTCCCGACCGCTACTACCAGATGGGCATGGCCGAGCAGCTGCTGTTCGGCGCCGCATCCGGCATGGCCGCCGAAGGCTTCATGCCGTTCACCACGACCTATGCCGTGTTCGCCTCGCGCCGCGCCTACGACTTCATCCATCAGACGATCGCCGAGGAAGACCGCAACGTGAAGATCGCCTGCGCGCTGCCCGGGCTGACCTCGGGCTACGGCCCGAGCCACCAGGCGGCCGAGGACCTCGCCCTGATGCGCGCGATGCCGAACATGACGGTGATCGATCCGTGCGACGCGCATGAGATCGAGCAGGTGGTGCCGGCGATGGCCGCCCATCAGGGCCCTGTCTACATGCGCCTGCTGCGCGGCCAGGTGCCGCTGGTGCTCGACGAGTACAATTACAAGTTCGAGCTCGGCAAGGCCAAGCTGCTGCGCGACGGCGGCGACGTGCTGATCATCGCGTCTGGCCTGATGACCATGCGCGCGCTGGAAGCGGCCAAGGCGCTGTCCGAGGATCACGTCGATGTCGGCGTGCTGCACGTGCCGACGATCAAGCCGCTCGATGCCGAGACCATCGTGCGCGAGGCCGGCCGCTCCGGCCGCCTGGTCGTCGTCGCCGAGAACCATACGGTGATCGGCGGGCTCGGCGAGGCCGTGGCCGGGCTGCTGATGCGCTCCGGCGTCCGCGTGCCGTTCCGGCAGATCGGCCTGCCTGACCAGTTCCTCGACGCCGGCGCGCTGCCGACGCTGCACGACCGCTACGGCATCTCGCTGTCGGAGGTCGTGAAGCAGGTGAAGGGCTGGCTCAAATAGCGGACCAGTCGCGGACATCGACACGCCGGCGCGTGGACGCGCCGGCCATAACAACAATTTCAGACTGGAGGGATGGGAATGCGCAAGGCAACGACGCGTCGGCGATTCATGGCTGGAGCGATGGTAGGGGCTGCAGTGCTGCCTTTCACCGCGCGCTTCGCCAAGGCCGCCGAATTCACGATGAAGCTCGCGACCGGACAGGATCCGTCGCACCCGGTCAACAAGCGGGCGCAGCAGGCGGCCGATCGTATCAAGGAGGCCAGCGGCGGCCGGCTGGAGATCAATATCTATCCGGCCAACCAGCTTGGCTCCGACACCGATCTGATCTCGCAGGTCCGCGTCGGCGCGGTCGATGCGATCAACATCTCGAGCTCGGTGCTGGCCACCCGCGTGCCGCTCGCCGGCATCGTCAACACAGGTTTTGCCTTCACGTCCTACGACCAAGTGTGGAAGGCGATGGACGGCAGCCTCGGCGATCACATCCGCAAGGACATCGAGAAGACCGGCGCCATCGCGCTGTCCAAGCCGTGGGACAACGGCTTCCGCCAGATCACCTCGTCGACCCGCGAGATCAAGACGCCGGACGATCTGAAGAGCTTCAAGATCCGCGTGCCCGCCGCGCCGATCCTGACCAGCCTGTTCCAGGCGCTCGGCGCAGGTCCAACGCCGATCAACTTCAACGAGGTCTACACCTCGCTGCAGACCAAGGTGGTCGAGGGCCAGGAGAACCCGCTGCCGATCATCGCCACGGCGAAGCTCTACGAGGTCCAGAAATACTGCTCGCTCACCAGCCACGTCTGGGACGCCTACTGGATCCTCGGCAATCGCGCCGCGTTCGGCAAGCTGCCGTCCGACCTGCAGGCGCTGGTCTCCAGGGAGTTCGGCAGATCGGCGGACGACGAGCGCTCCGACATCGCCGCGCTCAGCCAGAGCCTGCGTGCCGATCTCGCCGCCAAGGGCTTCACCTTCGTCGATGTGGACAAGGAAGCGTTCCGGACCGCGCTCGGCAAGACCAGCTTCTACAAAGACTGGCGCGGCAAGTTCGGCGAGGAGGCCTGGAAGATCCTGCAGTCGAATGTCGGAGAGCTCGGATGAACACGGTCGACGCGTCTCTGGCAGCTTCCACGAAGCACGGCGTCGTCGAAAGCCTCGAGCGGGCGCTGACGAAGCTGATCGAGATTCCTGCGATCGTCGCGCTGGTCGCGGAAGTCGGGATCCTCTTCACCGGCGTGACGGCGCGTTTCGCCTTCAACCGGCCGCTGACCTGGGCTGACGAGCTCGCGTCGATCACCTTTCTCTGGCTCGCGATGCTGGGCGCGGTGCTCGCGCTCAGCCGCGGCGAGCACATGCGGATGACGGCGCTGATCGACCGCGTCGGTCCGCGCACCCGCGCGGTGCTGGAGAGCGCCGCCCTGATGGCGCCGGCGCTGTTTCTGGCGATCCTGCTGCATCCGGCCATCGACTATGCCAGCGGGCAGGCGTTCGCGGAAACGCCGGCGCTCGGGCTGCCCGACAGCGTGCGGGCAGGGGCCGTGCCGGTCGGCATCGCTCTCATGCTCGCCACCGCCCTGTTGCGGATGGCCCGCCACGGCTCGCGCGACATCGCGATCACGCTGGTGGTGCTGGCAGCCACGGCGCTCGTGCTGTGGGGCGCAGCCCCGGCGCTCAAGGCGCTCGGCAACTGGAACCTGATCGTGTTCTTCGCGATCCTGCTCGGCGCCGCCGTGCTGGCCGGCGTGCCCATCGCCTTCTGCTTCGGCCTCGCGACGGTCGCTTATCTGCTCACGGTGACGTCGGCGCCGCTCGAAGTCGTGACTAGCCGCATCGACGAGGGCGTCTCGTCGCTGGTGCTGCTCGCCATTCCCCTGTTCATCCTGCTCGGCCATCTCATCGTGATGACCGGCATGGCCGCGGCGATGGTCGGCTTCCTGGTGTCGCTGGTCGGCCATGTTCGGGGTGGCCTGTCCTATGTGCTGCTCGGCGCAATCCTGCTGGTGTCCGGCATTTCCGGCGCCAAGACCGCCGACATGGCCGCGGTCGCGCCGGTGCTGTTTCCCGACATGAAGCGGCGCGGCATCCATGACGGCGAGCTGGTATCGCTGCTCGCGGCCTCCGGAGCCATGGCCGAGACCATCCCGCCCTCGATCGTGCTGATCATCATCGGCTCGGTGGCCGGTGTCTCGATCTCGGCGCTGTTCACCGGCGGCATCCTGCCGGGCCTGGTGCTCGCGGCCGCGCTCGCCGTCGTCGCCAAGCGCCGCATGGTCGAGCCGGAAGGTGTCGTCCGGCGGCGTCCATCCTGGGCCACGATCCGTTCGGCGCTGGTCACCGCGCTGCCCGCGCTGCTGCTGCCGGTGCTGATCCGCACTGCGGTCACCGAGGGCGTCGCCACCGCGACCGAGGTCTCGACCATCGGCATCGCCTACACCGTGCTGGTCGGTCTGCTCGTCTATCGTCACTTCGACTGGCGCAAGCTGTATCCTGCGCTGGTGCACACCGCGGCACTGTCCGGCTCGATCCTGTTCATCATCGGCGCGGCCACCGCGATGGCCTGGGCGCTGACGCAGTCCAACTTTTCGCACGCGCTCGCTGCGACGATGGTGTCGGCCCCGGGCGGCAAATACGGCTTCCTGCTGATCTCGATCGCCGTGTTCATCCTGCTCGGCAGTATCCTCGAAGGCCTGCCCGCGATGGTGCTGTTTGGCCCGCTGCTGTTCCCGGCGGCCAAGCTGCTCGGCGTGCATGAGGTGCACTACGCGATGGTCATCATCCTCGCCATGGGCATCGGCCTGTTCGCGCCGCCCTTCGGCCTCGGCTACTACGCCGCGTGCTCGATCGGGCAGATCGACCCCAATGCCGGGTTGACGCGGATCTGGCCCTATCTCGGCGCGCTCGTGCTCGGCCTGCTGCTCGTCGCGTTCGTGCCGTGGCTGTCGATCGGATTTCTCTAAGCCATCGAGAACCGGGTAACCAGTGTGAGGACCGACGTGCCAGTTCCGAGTGAGGTGCAGAGAGAGACGAAGGCGGACGCCTTCGTCCTCGAAGCCAAGGGGATCGAGAAGAGCTTCGGTGCCACGCATGTCCTGCGCGGCGCGAACCTGCGGATCCGCCGCGGCGAGATCCACGCGCTGCTCGGCGGCAACGGCGCCGGCAAATCGACCTTGATCCGCATCATCTCCGGATCGCATCATCACGATGGCGGATCGATCAGCATCGACGGTCGGCTCGATCCCGACGCCAATGCGATCGCCGTCGTGTTCCAGGAGCTCGCGCTGCTGCCGCATCTGTCGGTGGCCGAAAACATCTACCTGCCGCATCGCAAGCGTGCCTTGGCGCGGCTGAGCGAGGCGGAATGTTTTGAGGAGGCCCGCGCCGCGCTGGCGCTGGTGGACGAAGGCCTTGCCGAGCGCGCGCTGGACTGGCCGGTGGCCAGCCTCGATTTGCACGAACGGCAGTTCGTCGAGATCGCGCGCGCCCTCAGCTCCGGGGCGCGCGTGCTGCTGCTGGACGAGCCCACCGCCAATCTCACGTTCTCGGAGACCGAGCGGCTGTTCGGCATCCTGCGCCGGCTGGCGCAGCAGGGCATCAGCACGCTCCTGGTGTCGCATCGCATGGGCGAGATCCGCGCGCTCGCCGACGTCTGCACCGTGCTGCGCGACGGACGCTCGGTGCTCGACCGCGCCGCTCTCTCCGAGATCAGCGACGAAGCCATCGTCGAGGCGATGGGGCAGAAGGGTAGCGCCTTGCCGCCGCCCGCGGCGCGCAACACGACGAACGCCCCGGCGCGCACCCAGATTGCGCTCCGCGGTCCCGGCATCTCCCTGAGCGTCGGCTCGGGGGAGGTGCTCGGTCTTGCCGGTGCGCCCGCGGGTCCCTCCGGGGTGATCGAAACGATGATCGGGGCAAGGCCGTCCGGTGCCTGGCACATCACGATCGACGGCGTCGATGTGACCTTCGCGAACCCGGCGGACGCCGTGAGGGCTGGGATCGGCTATGTGTCCGGCGATCGCGCCGAGAAGGGCATTCTCGCGACCCTGCCGATCCTCGACAACATCGTCGCGGCCGCGCGCGTCGCACGCCGGCGAATCGTGGCGTCGTCCAGCGAGGCCGCGGTGGCCCAGACCGCGCTCGACACGCTCTCGATCAAGGCGAGCTCGATCGACGCGCTGCCGCAGACGGTGAGCGGCGGCACGCAGCAGAAGCTGCTGCTGGCGCGCTGGCTCGCGCCGGTGCCGAAGATCCTGGTGCTGGAGGAGCCGACGCGCGGCGTCGACATCGGTACCAAGCGCGAGATCTACGCGATGATCCGCGATGCCGCAGCCGCGGGCTGCGTCGTGGTGTGGTGGTCCACCGAGTTCACCGAGTTGATCGCGGTCTGCGATCGCGTGATCGCATTCGACCTCGGCGGTCAGGCCAGCGGCGTTCTCGGCCGCGACGAGCTCGACGAGGTCTCGTTGTCCCGCGCAACCGGAATGGCGGCGTGATGGCGGCGCATGAGCAAGCAAGAGGATGAGATGACGGACATGGTGATCGATCAGCGCGCGCCCGACCGGCCGAAGCCGGGCAAGCGCGCTTCCCTTGCCGTGCGGCTGACGCGCACCTATCGCACGGAGATCGCGATCGCGATCGCCATCGTCGTGCTGCTGGTCGGCATCAGCTTCTGGTCGCCGTATGTGCTGACCTGGGGCAACCTCGCCAACATCGCCCAGGCCGCCGCGCCGCTGATCCTGATGTCGCTCGGCGTGTTCCTGGTGATCGCGACCAGCGGCATCGATCTGTCGGTCGGCTCGACCTTTTCGCTGACCGGCATGGTGGCCGGCCTGTGCTTCTCCGCCGCGCTGCCATGGCCGCTCGCCTGCCTGATCAGCCTCGGCGTCGGGCTTGCGGTCGGCGCGATCAATGGCGGCCTCGTGACGATCGTCGGCCTCGCGCCTTTTGTCGTGACCCTCATCACCTATGCGATCGGCGCCAGTCTCTCCTTCGTCATCACCGACGGCCACTCGATCGCGATCGCCGACCCGAACTTCTGGAAGCTCAATGGCGGCGAGCTGATCCCGGGCGTCACCAACTTCGTGCTGTTCTGTGCGATCGCGGTGATCGCGCTGGAGCTCGTGCTGCGCAAGCTCGTCGTCGGCCGCTGGGTGTTCGCCATCGGCAGCAACGACAAGGCGGCCCGCCTGCTCGGCATTCCCGTGCATGGCGTGCGCTTCGGCGTCTATGTCGCGTCCGGCCTGGCGGCGTCCTTCGCCAGCCTGCTGAGCCTGTCCTATATCAGCAACTCGGAATCGACCGCTGGCGCCAACCTCATGCTGCAGGCCATCGCCGCCTGCGTGATCGGCGGCGCCAGCCTGTTCGGCGGCACCGGCTCGGCGATTGGCGCCATGCTCGGCGCGATCATGATCACGGTGATCCAGAACGGCGTCAACCTGATCGGCATCAACAGCTTCTGGCAGGGAACCGTCACGGGAGCCGTCATTCTTGTCGCGGTCCTGATCGATCGCGCCACGAAGGTCCGCGGCTGAAGCCGCGGCATCAAGCACCTTGAAACGTTCAAAAATCACTTGGAGGAAATCATGAAACGACAATCGCAAAGCCTGTTCGCCATCGCTGTTGCGGCCGTGATGGCCACGGCTGTGCAGCCGGCGGCCGCTGAAGGCGCCAAGAAGTTCACGGTGGCGTATATCGCGCCGTCGCTCGATATCTCCTATTGGCAGTGGGTCGGCTATGGCGCCAAGACCAAGGCGGCCGAGCTCGGCATGACCTATATCGAGATGGACTCGCACAATTCGCCGGCCGACCAGATGACGAATGTGCGGACCGCGATCACGCGCGGCGTCGACGCCATCGTCATGGGCCCGGTCAGCTCGACCAGCACGCCGCCGGTGCTGAAGCTGCTGAAGGAGAAGAAGATCCCGATCGCGTTTGCCGGCATCGGCCCGCAGCCGGGCGAGACCGACTACACCTCGGCGGTGACTGCCAACAATTTCGAGGGCGGTAAGGCCGAGGGCAAGTTTGTCTGCGCACTCGCCAAGGAGCGCGGCGGCAACAAGGTCGGCATGCTGTCGCTGCCGCAGGATCGCGAGAATGCGCAGAAATATCTCGCTGGCGCCAAGGAGTCGTTCCAGGCCGATGGCTGCGAGCTGGTGCAGATTCTGCAGACCAAGGGCTTGACCGTGCGCGAGGCCGTCGACCAGGCGAACGACCTCCTGACCGCACATCCCGACGTCAAGGCCATCTACGGCATGTATGACGAAGCCGCGACCGGCGCCGCCAAGGCGCTGCAGACCCGTGGTCTCGTCGGCAAGGTCGGTCTTGCCACCTCCGACGGCAGCCCGACCACGGTCAAGCTGCTCCGCGAAGGCGTCGTGCAGGGCCTGTTCCTTCAGGAGGCCGGTGGGCAGGGCATCGAGGCCGTGCAGCAGGTCTACAATGCGCTGACGGGAGCCACCGTGACCCAGAGCCTGCCGCTGCCGCTGGCCCTGGTGACCTCCAGCAATGTCGGCACGCCGGAAGCGCAGGCCAAGCTGAAGCGCGTCTATCCGCCGTCGGCCGGCGACTACTGATCGCGCGCCAAGGCATCGCAGCGGACGCCTGATTCGTCGGGCGCCCGCACCCATGTCCGGATGTTCCTGCTCGAGGATGCCACCATGACCGATTTTCCCATCATCGACCCGCATCATCATCTCTACGACCTGGAGAACCACTATTATCCGTGGCTGAGCGATGGCGTTAAGCCCGCGGCCTTCGGCGACTACACCGCGATCAACCACAGCTACCTGATCGAGGACTTCCTTGCCGACTGCAGGAACCAGAATGTCGTCAAGTCGGTGCACCTCGACGTCGGTTTCGATCCCAAGGATCCCGTCGGTGAGACGAAGTGGCTGCAGGGCGTGGCCGACAAGCATGGCTTCCCGCACGGCATCGTCGGCTATGCCAATCTGGCGCAGCCGAACGTGCGCGAGCTGCTCGAAGGCCATCTGGCCTATCCGAACTTCCGCGGCATCCGTCAGTCGCTGAACTATCACGCCGATCCGGCCAAGACCTATCTCGACCGTCCCGGCGTCTGCCGCGAGCCGGAGTGGCGGCGCGGCTTCGCCATGCTGCGCGACCTCGGACTGTCGTTCGATCTGCAGATCTACTATCCGCAGATGCAGGAGGCCTACGAGCTTGCACGCGACTTTCCGGACACCCGAATCATCCTCAATCACACCGGCATGCAGGTCGACGGACCCGATCATTTCGAGGCCTGGAAGACCGGCATGAAGCTGCTTGCCCAGGCGCCGAATGTCGCCTGCAAGATTTCGGGCCTTGGGATGGGCGATTGGACCTGGACCGTTGAATCCTTCCGCCCCTATGTGCTCTCTGCGATCGAGGCGTTCGGCGCCGACCGCTGCATGTTCGCCAGCAACTTCCCCGTCGACAAACTTTTCAGCAGCTATGACACGCTGTTCGACGCGTTCAAGGATATCACCCGCGGGTTCTCCCTCGATGATCGGCACAAGCTGTTCCACGACAATGCGGCGCAATTCTACCGTCTCTAGATCTGGCTTGTTCGGAACGAGGAGACGATACTGGCAATGTTCCCGCGGGTCCATTTTCAACCAGCGTAAGGGTATCGATAGACGCGATAGTCTCAGGTGCCAGCTATTGGTCTCGCAGGCCAGTGCTCCGCTTAATGCGTCAATCAAGCTTGGCCAATTCTCGTAGATCGGCGAATCGCGAGAGTTGTTGCGCACGAACTCCGCCGTTGAGGTCTTGCGCATCCTTAACGGTAGGCACGTTGACATGTCGATCGCGAAGCGCCTGAAGGTAGTTTTGAAGGGGAAACGAAGTCCATGTGACGCCTGCTGTTTGAGATGCAGCTGGAATTCAACAGAGCTTAGCAGCCAAGCGACGTTCTTGACCTCGAACGGACATCCGCTGAGTTGAGGGGGCTTCAAATCTCACGATTGGGGAGGTGCCATAAACATACAACTATGGTATAATTGAACTATCATAGGCTAGCCTCTTCAGGTCCCACACCTAGATCGTCACAATACGGTCTTTCTAAGTTGTCGAGTTCGGCGATAGCTGCCTCGACCATCTTGTGGTGTCTTGAACATCGTTCCTGCACGAGCGGCGAGTTCTGACTTGGCAGCCCATCAGCCGATGACAGGGGCCCCTGAAGTGGTGAGTTGTAAGTGATCGCGCTCATTTCACGCGCTGAGACAGGGCGGCCTCGACTTCGCACTTGAAGATGCGCGCGTGCCCCGGTATTTACGGCGGGTCGAAAATGGTGGACCGGTTTGGTGAGCCCCGGTCAGCTCGTGGTGCACTCTGCGAGCTACAATCCAGCCCGATATGGGCCGCGGACCACGACAAAGGCGGACGTGTGCCTTTGTTCGTGCGGTAGCCGTGGAGATGTCGACCTCGACGATCCCCGATCCGACCCATGACCAAGCCTGCGTCCTTCGCCGTGCCTGCGGCTTAACGATCGAAGGGTCTCATCCACCATGGAACGTACATCCGTCGTCATCATCGGCGGCAGCCTTGTCGGGCTGTCGGCCTCGCTTTTCCTGGCCTGGAGGGGCGTGCCACATATTCTTGTCGAGAAGCATCGTGGTAGTTCGCCACATCCTCGCGCGATCGGGTTCACTGAGAGCAGCCTGGAACATTTCCGCACCGTCGGGATTGCCGATCGTATTCCGCAGGTTGCTCCCGAGGTGCGCTTGCGACGTGTCACGGTCACGAGCTTGACGGGAGAGATTCTCGCCGAGACGGACTGGACTCCGGGCCAACAGAACCATCGCAACCGCGACCTTTCACCCTGCACGGGTGCCGCGATTGCGCAGGACAAGCTGGAGCCGATCCTGCGCCAAGCCGCGCTCGATCTCGGCGCGGACTTGCGGCTTGGGGTCGAGATGGTCACGTTCGCCCAGACCGAGAACAACGTCACGGTCCGCGTGCGTCCGCTTGACGGTCCCACCGCCTATGACATTGCTGCCGATTATCTGATCGCCGCCGACGGCGCCGACAGCCCGATCCGCGAAGGGTTGGGCATCACGCGCAGCGGCGTCGGTCATCTGCGCAAGATCCGCAGTGTCCTTTTTCGTTGCCGGGAGGCGGATGCCGCTCTCGCCTCGGGGGTCCAGCAATATGAGATCGAGCAGGAGGATTTTCGCGCTTTTCTCACAACCTATAGCGACGGCCGCTGGGCTTTGATGTTCGGGGATGACCGGGAGCGAAGCGAGGCGGACTTGCGCGCAGCAATTCTACGCGCACTCGGGCGGGACATGGATTTCGAGATCATCACCACTGGACGCTGGGAAATGGCGGGGCGGATCGCCGATCGCTATGCGCGGGGGCGCATCTTTCTTGCCGGTGATGCCGCGCATCAGTTGCCCCCGACCCGCGGCGGGTTCGGCGCCAACACCGGCATCGGCGATGTGTGGAACCTGGCGTGGAGGCTCCAGTTGGTTTTGGCGGGCACATCCTCGACGAGCCTGCTCGACACCTATGACGCCGAGCGCCGTCCGATCGGCTGGCTCCGCCACCAGCAGACCTTTTCGCGACCCGATTATGCGAAATGGGTCGATCAGTCGTTCAGGCCCGATCCGCTGCTTGGCGATGACGCCATGGAACTCGGCCAATTGGTGCGGTCGGCGGCCGTGATCGGCGCAGGTCCCGAACTCGCCCCAGCCGCGTCGCCGATCGATTGGGCGGGCCAACCCGGCACGCGCGCACCCCACGTCTGGATCGAGCGGCACGGCGCGCGGCTGTCGACGCTCGACCTTTTCGGCAACGGATTTGTCGCTCTGACTCAGGACCCTGCGTGGCTCGCCGCGATCGACGACTTGCCGATCGAAGGCCTCGCGGTTGGCAGCGATATGGTGTTCCCAGACGTGGACGCCTTTGCGACGCAGTTCGGCGTCCCTCCGGCGGGCGCGACCTTGGTCAGGCCGGATGGCATCGTGGCTTGGCGCCACCTAGGCCCCGCCGAACCCGATGAGTTGCGCCGTGCCTTCGCTCGCGTCTCGCATCTCACGGACCGGTAGGCGCAAAGAACCAAGGGCGCGAAAGGCACCGGCACGATCGGGCAATCGCTGTGAATGTCTGAATCGTCTCCCGCCTGTCGCGCCCGCGTCGACTCCGGCTCTTGTGACGTGCCGGCCAACTATAGGAAGGCCGATGCCATGGCAGGTGTCTTGAGCAAGGCGTGAGCGAGATATTCCAGATCGTTCTTGATCTGGATCCGCGTCTTGGGGCCGCCGATGCACAGTCGCACCGCCTCGGGTATCTTGCCGCCGGCAACGAACGCGTCGCTGGCCACGACGCCGAGGCCGGTGGGTTTCATGTGATCGACGAACGCCGCCCGGGTCCAGGTCTTCGGAATCGAGACCCAGACGTTGAAGCTGAGTGGATCATGGCGATAGGAATCCTTCGGCAGGATATCGCTGACCAGCTTCTGCCGCGCCCTGGTCTCGGCGCGAATGAAGCGCAGCAGCGAGTCCGCCGTTCCGTCCTCAATCCATCGGGTCACCAATGCGACGGTCAAGGGCGAGGCCATCACCGTGGCGGCGCGCAGGGCCGCGGCGAACGGCCATGTCGAGCGGGTGTCGGGAACGATGACGTAGGCCGCCCGCAGGCCGGCGCCGATGCATTTCGCGAGGCCGGCGACGTGCCAGGTCAGGTCGGGCGCAATGGCCGCAAACGGTGAGTGTCCGTGCCCATGCTCGGGGATGAAGCCATAGGCGTCGTCCTCGATGATCGGAATGTTGTAGCGGCGCGCGACGGCTGCGATCTCGCGTCTGCGCGGATCCGGAACCGTCAACGTGGTCGGGTTTTGCAGGGTGGGATTGAGATAGATGGCCTTCGGCTTCGCCTTCTTGCATGCATCGAGCAGGGGCTGGACCTCGATCCCCTGATCGTCCATCGGCAGGCCGATGAGGTTGACACCCAATTGGGCCGCGATCGAACGAATACCGGGATAGGTGACCGCTTCGCAAACCAGGTTCTCGCCGGGTTTCGCCAGGATCGAGACGATTCCGAGCAGGGCTGCGTGAGCGCCGGGCGAGACGAAGATGCGCTCCTGGACCGGGACCAGTGCGCGCCGGCCGAGCCAGCTCGATGCGGCATCCTTGTCGGCCTGGGTTCCGCCAAAACTCTGATAGCGCAGCAGTGGCACGATATCGCGCGTAACGTAGTCTGCGCCGGCCTGCATGCGTGCGATCAATTCCGGATCGTCGGGCTCCGGCGGCAGGTTCATCGACAGATCCGCCGGGCGGACCGGGTAGGTTGATTCGGACCGCCGCGGCCGCGGCTTGTCGCTGACGAAGGTGCCTTGCCCGACCTTGGAATCGACGAGACCGCGTTTGCGCGCCTCCACATAGCCCCGCGCGACGGTGGTGAAATCGATCGACAGGCGCTTCGCAAGCTTGCGCTGCGGCGGCAGGCGGTCGCCGATCAGAAGTTTGCCCGCGCTAATGTCGTCGGCGATCGCGTCCGCAATCGCGAGATATCTGGGCTTGTCGCTTTGCGAGAGGTCGGGGCGCCAGTCGGCCATATGCGTTCAATCCCATCAAATCCAGAATTGACTGCATTGTGTTGCATCAGCTGTTCGAGCGCAAGAGGATTGACTGTGGCCGTCGCGGGGCCAATGCCCAAAGCGGATGCAATTGCCTAGCAGGAGAAAGCAGCTAATTTTAAGCGGACTTGCCGATACGAGCAAACTCCGTCAATTCTCCATTCAAGATTGAATGTATCATTGAATGTATATTGACTGTTCTGGTGATCTGTTAGGCAAAGCATCAATTGGCACACGCGTTGCAAACTCATGCTCGATCCGGAAAGGCCGGAGCACAGCATGGAGTTGATGATGCCCGCAGTGACGATGCCCGCGCGACAGAAGGGTGATTTTCTCGTCGACTACGAAGAGAAGGTGTTTGAGGACGTCAAGGCGAAGCCTGGCGAAAAGGCGCTGGTGACGTTTCACACCGTGGCGTTCGAGGGCTCCATCGGTCTCGTCAATATCCTTCAGGCGCTGCGCCTGCAGCGCAAGGGATTCGAGACATCCGTCCTGCTCTACGGCCCGGGTGTCACCCTCGGCATTCAGCGTGGCTTTCCAAAAATCGGCGACGAGGCGTTTCCGGGCGCGCAGAACTTCAACAATCAACTCGCCAAGTTCATGGATGAGGGCGGCAAGGTCTATGCCTGCCGGTTTGCGCTGCAGGCGCTCTACGGCCATGGCGAGCCGTCCCTGATCCCCGGCATTCGTCCGATCAACCCGCTCGACGTGCTCGACCTGATGCTGCTGCATCGGCGCGACGATGCCTTCGTGATCCATACCTGGACGGTGTGATCGTGCGGCGTGCGGACGAAGGAGGAATGAATGCCTGACAATAAGGTCGTGCGAGCGGCGGCGGTTCAGATCGCACCTGATCTCGAGTCCGCGACGGGAACGCTGGATCGCGTGCTCGCGGCGATGACCGAAGCGGCCGGCAAGGGCGTTCAGTTTCTGGTGTTCCCGGAAACGTTCGTCCCCTGGTATCCCTATTTCTCCTTCGTCCGTCCGCCCGTGCTCAGTGGCGCGGACCACATGCGGCTCTATCAACATGCGGTGACCGTGCCGGGGCCGGTGACGCAAGAGGTTGCGCGCCTCGCCAAGCGTCACGGCATGGTGGTCGTACTCGGTATCAACGAGCGCGATCACGGCTCACTCTACAACGCACAACTCATCTTCGATGCCGACGGCCGCATCCTGTTGAAGCGGCGCAAGCTTACGCCGACCTTCCACGAGCGGATGATCTGGGGGCAGGGCGATGGCGCCGGCCTGAAGGTGGTGGAGACCGCGGTCGGCCGCGTCGGCGCGCTGGCCTGCTGGGAGCACTACAATCCGCTCGCGCGCTTTGCCCTGATGGCCCAGCATGAGGAGATCCATGCGGCGCAGTTTCCGGGCTCCCTGGTCGGGCAGATCTTTGCCGATCAGATCGAGGTCACGATCCGGCATCACGCTCTCGAAGGCGGCTGCTTCGTCGTCAACGCCACGGGCTGGCTGACCGAAGAGCAGATCGCGCAGATTTCACCTGACGAGGGGCTGCGCAAGGGCCTGCGCGGCGGCTGCATGACCGCGATCGTCTCGCCCGAAGGCAACCATCTGGTGCCGCCGTTGACCCAGGGCGAGGGCCTGCTGATCGCCGATCTCGACATGTCCCTGATCGTGAAGCGCAAGCGCATGATGGACTCGGTCGGTCATTATGCCCGCCCCGAATTGCTGTCGCTGCTGATCAACGACACTCCTACCGCAACGATGCACACCAGCGCTGCTGATTTCTCATTCACTGCCGGAGACACGCCCGATGAAACCGCTGAGCTCGCAAGACAGGCCGCAGATGCTTCCGACCGAGCAACTGATCAACGAATTGCAGTCGTTCGGGGTCCGGCTCGTTGATCCCAAGGCGCCAGGCCTGAGCCGGCGCGGCGGCGCCGGCCCCTCGGACCACACGCCGCTGACGATTGACGGCGCGACGGTGATGATCCCGGTGCACAACGCGCCGGCATTCGAGAGTCCCTATCTGGTCGAGAAGCCGGATGCGGCCGGCCACAGCCGCATCACGCGCGACGGAGTCGTGCTTGGCGCCGTCTCGTTTCCGCTGCGGCCGAAATTCTACGAGCTGTCGACGGCCGACGGCATCGCCTATTCCAAGATCGCGACCCTGCATGGGCGCGACGTGCTCGCCACCACAGTGCTGCAGAGCTGCATCCGCTATCAGAGCCGCACTAAGACCTGCCAGTTCTGCGCGATCGGCCAGTCGCTCGCAGCGGGGCGCACCATCGAACGCAAGACACCGGAGCAACTCGCTGAAGTCGCCAAGGCCGCCGTCGCGCTCGACGGCGTCAAGCACATGGTGCTGACGACCGGCACGCCGCCCGGCGATGATCGGGGTGTCGCGATCCTCATCGAGAGCGCGCGCGCGATCAAGGCCGCAGTCGACCTGCCGATCCAGGGGCAATGCGAGCCGCCTGACGACGATGTCTGGTTTCAACGCATGAAGGACGCCGGCATCGATACGCTCGGCATGCATCTGGAGGCGGTGACACCCGAGGTGCGTGCCGCGATCATGCCGGGCAAAGCGCAGGTGCCGCTCGAGCGCTACATGGCCGCGTTCCGCGCCGCCGTGCCGGTGTTCGGGCGTGGTCAGGTCTCGACCTACATCCTCGCCGGCCTCGGCGACAGAAGCGACGACATCCTCGCCGTCTGCCGCGAGCTGATTGCGATCGGCGTCTATCCCTTCGTGGTGCCGTTCGTGCCGATTGCCGGCACGCCGCTGGAGAGCCACCCGACGCCATCGCCGGAGTTCATGCACGGCATCCTCGGGCCGTTGTCGCAGATGCTGCGCGCGGGCGATCTCAGGGCAACCGACATCAAGGCCGGCTGCGGCAAATGCGGCGCGTGCTCGGCGCTGTCGACCTATGAGCGGAGGACGAATGCATGATCTTCGAGCCGTTCAAACCCTATCTCTCCGCCGAATTCCAGGTGAAGCGTGCGACCGAGGCGTGGGAGCAGCAAGGTGCAGCCAGGCTCCGCCGCAGCGTGTTCTGTACCGAGCAGGGCATCTTCCAGGGCGACGACCGCGACGGCATCGACGCATCAGCGATTCCGCTGGTGGCGCTGGCGATGATGGGCGTCGCCGCGGAAGACGTGGTCGGCACGGTTCGCATCCACCGGGACACAACTGAGAGCGACACGTGGTGGGGATCGCGCCTGGCCGTTGCTCCGACCTACCGCCGGCTCGGCGCCGTCGGCGTCGGCCTCATCCAACTCGCGGTGTCCTCGGCTCACGCCCTGGGCTGCCGCCGCTTCGTCGCCCATGTGCAGAGCCAGAACGTGCTGTTGTTCCAGCGCATGCATTGGCGCTCCCTTGGCGAGGTCGAATTCCACGGCCGGCCGCACCATCACATGGAAGCTGACCTCGCCCACTACCCGCCGTGCGGGACGCCGGAGATCGGCTTCCTCTCGTTGCCGAAGCTGGCGGCCTGACATGACCGGAGGGGTCGTATTGTCCGAGCTTGCGCAGCGGTTGCGGCAGGGACGCGGGCTCGCCGCCAAGGGCGATATCGCCGCGGTGGCGGCGGCGCTCGGCGTCAACGGGGAGGGGGCCGTGCCGGTCGGTGACGATTGCGCCGCGATCCCGGAGGGCGACGGCTACAGCCTGTTCGCGATCGAAGGCTTCATGAACGAGTTCGTCGCCGCCGATCCATGGTTCGCCGGCTGGTGCGGCGTCATGGTGAACATCTCCGACATCGTCGCGATGGGCGGGCGTCCGACCGCCGTCGTCAATGCAATCTGGTCCGATGGCTTCGATCAGGCTGCGCCGGTCATGCAGGGCCTGAAGGCCGCCGCGCAGGCCTACGGCGTGCCGCTGGTCGGCGGCCACACCAATGTGCGCAGCAACCAGAGCCAGCTCGCGGTCGCGATCCTCGGCCGCGCCAGGCGTCTCCTGACCAGCTTCGATGCGCGCCCCGGCGACCGGCTGATCGCCGCGATCGATCTGCGCGGCCGCTATCGCGCGCCGTTCGCGAACTGGGAAGCTGCCACCGATGCGCCGACCGCGCGGCTGCGTGGCGATCTCGAGATCCTGCCTGATATCGCCGAAGCGGGGCTCGCCAAAGCGGCCAAGGACATCAGCCAGGGCGGCATCGTCGGCACTGCGGTGATGCTCGCCGAATGCTCCGGGGTCGGCATCACCATCGATCTCGCCGCGATCCCCAAGCCGGGAGGTGTCGAGCTGGAACGGTGGCTGCAGACCTTCCCCAGCTTCGGCCATCTGATCGCGGCCCCGCCTGCGCACGTGCCGGACATCCTGGCCCGCTTTCGTTGTCGCGACATCGCGGCCGCCGTGATCGGTGACGTCGTCGAGCGGCCGGTGGTCTCCATCACCGACGGCGGCGCGAGCGAGGTGATCTGGGACTTCGCGCAGCGAGCGTTGCTCGGCTGCAGCAGGCCCGCGATGGCAGGGGCCTCCGGATGACGCCACGCCATCGCATTGCGATCCTCACTCACTCGGTCAATGCGCGCGGCGGCGTGGTGCACGCGCTCGAGCTCGCCGGCGCGCTGAACCGGCTCGGCCATGACGCGGTGGTGCATGCGCCGGATCCAGACGGAAGAGGTTTCTTTCGCCGATGCCTCGGTCTGACCGTCTCCGTCGCGGCGGGGCCCGCGCCACACGGCGTGACCGAAATGGTCGAGCAGCGCATCCGTGACTATGTCGCGCATTTCGAGCGAAGCGACCATCGCAGTTTCGACGTCTATCACGCCCAGGACGGCATCTCCGGGAATGCGCTCGCGGTGTTGAAGGCGTGCGGCCTGATCCGCGGCTTCATCCGCACCGTCCATCACATGGATGGCTTCGCCGACCCGCGGCTGCAGGAGTTGCAGCATCGTTCGATCGCGCATGCGGACCGCATTCTGACCGTCAGCCGAATGTGGAGCGAGCGGATCGCGCATGAGTTCGGTCGCCCGACCACCCAGGTCGGCAACGGCGTCGACCTCGACCGCTTCAATGTGCAAGGCTCCGCGGAGGACGAGGCGTTGTGCCGGCGACTCAGTCTCGGCGACGGACCGATCCTGCTCAGCGTCGGCGGCATCGAGGAGCGCAAGAATTCGCTGCGGATCCTCGCCGCCTTCTGCCAGTTGCGCCAGGTCCATCCCAATGCGCAACTGGTGATCGCCGGCGGTGCCTCTGTGCTCGACCACGGCGCCTATCAGCAACGGTTCAAGGCGCAGCGCGCCGAGGCCGGCCTGCCGCCGGATGCGCTGGTGATCGCTGGCGTTATGCAGGACCGGGAGATGCCGGCGCTGTACCGGATCGCAGATGCGCTGATCTTCCCGTCTCGGCGTGAAGGCTTTGGGCTCGTCGTGCTCGAGGCGATGGCCAGCGGCTGCCCGGTGGTCGCCGCGCATATTGCGCCCTTCACCGAATATCTCGGACAGGACGACGTGGTATGGTGCGATCCGCTCAATGTCGGCTCGATCGCCAATGCGATGGCAACCGTCATCAGCGAGCCGGTCCGCTCGCGCCTGATCGCCAGCGGACAGAAGGTTGCGCGCTGCCATGGCTGGCTCGCCACCGCGCACCGCCACCTGCCGGTCTACAACGACATGCGGGAGCTTCACCTTGCCTGAGATGATCTTCCATGTGCGTTGGCCCGACGGCACCGAAGAGGCCTGCTATTCGCCGTCGCTGGTGATCAAGGAGCATTTCGCTGAAGGCGAGAGCTATGCGCTGCCGGATTTTCTTGCGCGCAGCCGCACCGCGCTGACGCTGGCCAGCGAGCGGGTGCGCGAGAAGTTCGGCTTCGCCTGCTCACGCGCGATGGGGCAGCTCGCGCAGATCGAGGCCACGGCCGCCCGCTTCGAGACGGCGCCGGAGGCGCGCGTCGCGATCATTGCATTCGAGGAATGAGACAAGGAGCCAAGCATGACCGATTTCGCCGTTTCCCATTATCCGGTTCTCGTCATAGGTGGCGGACAGGCCGGCCTGTCGATCAGCTACTATCTCAAGCGCAGCGGCATTGCGCATCTGGTGTTCGAGAAGAAGGAGGCCATGCATGCCTGGCGTGACCAGCGCTGGGACAATTTCTGCCTGGTGACGCCGAATTGGCAGTGCCAGCTGCCGGGACATCCCTACAGCGGCAGCGACCCCCATGGCTTCATGAAGAAGGACGAGATCCTGGCCTATCTCGCCGAGTTCCGCAGCAAGGTCGACGCGCCCTTGCGCGAGAACGTCGCCGTCACCAACGTGTCGGTGCGCGAGGATGGCGTGTTCGCCGTCGCGACGACCGACGGCTACTACACGGCCGATCATGTCGTGGTCGCGTCCGGCGGCTACAGCGTCCCGATCATTCCCGACGGCGCGGCCAAGCTGCCGGCGAACATCATCCAGATGCATTCAGAGCAGTATCGCAGTTCCCGGGCGCTGCCGGAGGGCGCGGTACTGGTGGTCGGCTCCGGACAGTCCGGGGCGCAGATCGCCGAAGACCTGCATCTGGCCGGCCGCAAGGTCCATCTCGCAGTCGGCGACGCGCCGCGCTGCGCCCGTTTCTATCGCGGCCGCGACGTCGTGACCTGGCTCTACGACATGGGCTATTACGACATGCCGGTGGACAGGCATCCACTGCGCGAGGGCGTCCGTGATAACACCAATCACTATCTGACCGGCCGCGACGGCGGCCGTGACATCGACCTGCGCAAATTCGCGCTGGAAGGCATGCAGCTCTATGGTCTGCTCGACGGTGTCGACGCGAAGCGCGTGACCTTCCGGCCGACCTTGAAGGCAGCGCTCGACGAGGCCGATCGCGTCTATAACGGTATCAATGCGTCGATCGACAGATACATCGCCGAGAAAGGCATCGATGCTCCGCCGGCGACCGTCTATCAGCCACTGTGGCAACCGTCGGAAGAGCCTGCTGCGCTCGACCTAGAGGCTGCCGGAATCTCGTCCATCATCTGGTGCATCGGCTTCCGGCCAGATTTCCGCTGGCTCAACGCGCCGGTCTTCAACGGCGCCGGCCAGCCGTCGCACCGGCGGGGTGTGACGTCCCAGAGCGGCCTGTATTTCCTCGGCCTGCCGTGGCTGCATACGTGGGGGTCGGGCCGGTTCTCCGGCGTGGATGCCGATGCCCGGTTCATTGCGACTGAAATCAACGCCCGGTTATCGGACCGTTCGGCGAAGCCTGTGGAAACACGCCAGCCGGTGTCGGAGACCGCCTAGGAGAAAAATCGGGGCGAACTGATCGGATCGGTCGCGCAGCAGATGCCGCCGCGTCCGACCGGTCAGGCGGCTCGCCGCTTTCGCAATTGAGCTAACGAAGTGCCGAGATCTGCACCTCGGCTCTCACCATCCTGCGCAACTCCTCGATCAGCTTTGCCGCAGGTCCCGGCAGAATCCCGCGCCGGCGGCGGAATGCCGTCAGGCGCCGCATGGCTTTGACGCCAGGGATCGGGAGTGCGTCGACGAGGCCGGCGCGTCGCTCGGCGATATACATTGGCGCGGCCATCCAGCTCAGGAAACCGGAGTCTGTGACCAGGCTCTTCAGCACCGTGATGGAGCGGGTCTCGACGACGATGTTCGGGAGCCCCAATCCGTGATCGGCAAAGATCTGTTCGAGATGCGCGTGCGGAGCCGTGCCTCTGGGCAGGCTCGCCCATTTTTCGGCAGACGTGTCCTCCAGGCGAAGCTCTGGCCGCCTGCGCAGCGGGTGATCGGCTGACGCGACGACGTAGCTGTCGTCTTGCCATTGGCAATCCCGGATAGCGACAATCTGGTCGGTGTCGGGCGCATCGACGCCGAGCGCGAGGTCGATGTCATAGTTCGTCAGCGCCTCCGCGAGGCGGTCCCATACGCCCTCACGAACTTCGATCCGCAGGCCAGGCCACGCCTTCAGCACGCCGCCGATCGCCATCGGCAACACGAAGCAGGCGATGCTCGCGACGGCGCGGACGCGGATCGTGCCCTTGGCGAGGCCGCGCAAGGCCTCGATGTCCTCGCGGGCCTGCCGGGTTTCGCGCTCGACGAGCGTGGCGTGAGGCAACAGCGCTTCGCCGACGTCAGTGAGCTTCATGCCCTTGGAATGGCGCCCGAACAGTGGCGCCCCGGCGTTGTCCTCGAGGCGCCTGATCATGCGGCTCAGCGCAGGCTGTGTGACGTTGAGCACCGCCGCGGCGCGTCCGAGGCTGCCGTGCCGAACGACCGCACTAAACGCTTCGAGCTGCTGAATGTCGAAAGTCATGCCGAAATGTAATGACTATTTCCGAATTTGGCAATTTTGGACAGGCGCCAGCGTCCCTATCAACGGCTCCACAGGCGCGACGACGCTTCGCGCGGGGTTTCGAGGAGGCGGGCATGGGCGAGGACGGTGCGACTGGGGCAAAACCGACGGTGCGGGAGTCGGTCATCGATCTCCTGCGGCGCTTCGGGATGACGTCGATTTTCGCCAATCCCGGCTCGACTGAACTGCCGCTGTTCCGGCATTTCCCTGACGATTTCCGCTACGTCCTGGGTTTGCAAGAGGCCGTCGTCGTCGGCATGGCGGACGGCTTCGCGCAGGCCACCCGAAACGCCGCCTTCGTCAATCTGCATTCGGCCGCCGGCGTCGGCAATGCGATGGGCAACATCTTCACGGCCTTCAGGAACCGTACGCCAATGGTCGTGACGGCCGGCCAGCAGGCGCGTTCGATCCTGCCGTTCGAGCCGTTTCTGTCGGCGCGAGACGCCGTCGAGCTGCCGAAGCCCTACGTGAAGTGGAGCGTGGAGCCGGCGCGGGCCGCGGATGTGCCGCAGGCCATCGCCCGGGCCTACTACATCGCCATGACCCCGCCGCGCGGACCGGTCTTCGTCTCGATCCCCGTCGACGACTGGGACGCGCCCGCCGAATTCGTGCCGCACCGGGTCGTCAGCCGCGACATCCGCCCCGATCCCGACGTCCTCGGGCAGATCGGCGAGATGCTCGACAACAGCCTGCGGCCCGCTTTCGTGGTTGGCGGCGCGGTCGATCGCGACGGCGCCTGGGACGACGTCGTCCGGCTCGCCGAACGTTTCAAGGCGCGGGTCTGGACCGCGCCGATGACCGGGCGCTGCGCCTTTCCCGAGGATCATCCGCTGTTCGCGGGCTTCCTTCCTGCCGTTCGAGAGCGCATTGTCGAACGCCTGACCGGCCACGACGTGATCTTCGTCATCGGAGCGCCGGCCTTCGCCTACCATGTCGAGGGCGCGGGGCGGCATGTTCCCGATGGCGCGTCGCTCTGCCAACTGATCGACGATCCCGATACGGCGGCCTGGAGCCCGGTCGGCGCCAGCGTTGTCGGAAGCATCCGGCTCGGCGTCGCCGTTTTGCTCGCCCGCCCGTCGCATGAGCGGCACGGCAACCCGCCGCCGCGAGCCCTGAGCCCACGCGCCGAGCCCTCATCGCCGATGTCCGCCGCTTTCGCCCTGCAGACGCTGGCTGAGGTTCGCGACCCCGGTGACGTCGTGGTGGAGGAAGCGCCGAGCGCACGTCCCGTCATGCAGGCCCATCTGCCCATCACGCGTGCGGATGGCTTCTACACCATGGACAGTGGCGGCCTCGGCTATTCCATGCCCGCTGCCGTCGGCGTTGCTCTCGGCCGGCCTGGTGTCCGCGTGATCGGCCTGATCGGCGACGGCTCCAGCATGTATTCGATCCAGGCGCTGTGGAGCGCCGCCCAGCTCAAGCTGCCGATAACCTATGTGATCCTGAACAACAATCGTTATGCCGCCTTGCAGGAGTTCGCGCCGGTGTTCGGCTTCGCCAAGGGTGAGGCGGTTCAGGGCACTGATCTGCCTCATCTCGACTTCGTCTCCATCGCGCGCGGCATGGGCTGCGATGCCGTGCGCGTGACCGAGGCGGCCGAGCTGCCTGCCGCGCTCGCCCGAGCGCTTGCAGCGCGCACACCCACTCTGGTCGAGGTGCTGGTGGCCTGACCGCACCGCAGTTCACGTCAAAAAAATGGGAGGAACCAATGATTGAGATGTCTCATCCTGATCGTCGCGCTATAGCATCTCGCCTGACGAAGCCGTCGCGGAGGTCCGCAATGTCCTCGATTCACTGGGCGACACCTGCCCAGAGTAGCTGCCCGAATAGCGATTGCAGACCTATCCATGTAATCACGCCTATCCGCTTAGAACCGAGAGCGACCTGATTGTGGGCCCAAGCCTCATGACGTGATGGTCGCATGCCGACGTCCATCGTCAGGCGCGACGGAGGTCTTTAACGACTCTGGGAATCCGAATGTGAGCGTGATGACGCCAAGACAAACCAGAAAAAGCGGCCCTTTGATATCATCACGTGTGCCGGTCTCCTGTCGTACTCAGCACCGTAGCGCAGCGAGTTGCGCCCCGCTACATCGCGCACCGGACAGCTTGTCACTTCCCGGCGTTTACTGGCCAATCCGCGACCTTGATGCGTCCCGCGAAAGTGGCTGGACCAGAGCCGTCGGCCTTGTAAATGAAAGCCTCGCCTTCCTGGACGTCACCGGCCTCCTTGCCGAAAGCATCGGCGATGTTCGTCTTGTGGGTGATCAGGAAAGTGTTAGTCCCTGCCTTCGGCGGCGCATCGATCAGTTGACGTATCGCTTGGCCCACCTTTGCATTGGCGCCGGCAGGATTAGCCATTCCGGACGCGCTCGCGTTGCTGCTATCCGTCAAAGCGTCGAGCGGCTTGACCTCGTGGCCGGTGATCAGCTTCCCCGTTTCGATCGCGCGGTTCAGCCGGCTGGTGTAGACATCGCCGATCGGGATCGCCAGTTCCTTTATCGCCACTCCGATCTGGCGCGCCATATCCCTGCCTTTCTCACTCAGCTGGCGCTGGGCGCTCATGTCGTCGAACTTGTAGGGATAAATGTCTTTTTGACTGTCGTCGGTAGCGGTGTGCCGAAAAATCAGCACGTAGCCGCCTTGCTTGACTAGAGCGATCAGGCCAGACGAATCCGCGGCGGCAGCGTGTTGAGAGAAACCAGCTAGAACGGCAAACAATGCGAGGCGACAAAGAAAGTTCATGCGCGAATTCCTCTGTGCAAAGGCCAGACGATGGTGGCGCGTAGCGCAGTCCGTTTCAATCGCGATTTTCGGCCGGGACCAGGTTCCCGCTTTGTGCAATTGAGCGAAGAGCCGATGCCACGCGGCGAGCAATTTTTGTGCGACGAGAAAGGAGCTTGGCAGCGCCGCTGATCCGAATCCCTACATGCTCTTAAGGAAGGGCAGGGGGCCTGGACTTCTTGTCGCGATCGAGGTCCAGTTTATCCGGATGGAAGCCGGCGTCTGGCTTGCCACTTTGCTGAATTGTACCAGCAGGACTAGCTCCGTGCCCGCTGTAGCGCTTCCTCTAGCTTCTCCTTGTCGGCTGCCCACCGCGCCTGCTCGGCTTCGATCCTTTTCTCAAGATCCCGCCGCTCGGATTCGAGAGCCTCCGAACGTTCTTCGTGCCGCCGCTGCGCTGCCTCCAGTGCCGCCTGCGCTTTCTCGACCAGCTTCTTGCGTTTGGCCCTCTCGTTCTCACGGGCGGCCTCTTCCCTCTGTCGCTCGGCCTCGCGTCTCTTCTGCTCACGTTCGAACTCTGCGGCGGCTTCTTGAGCATTTTCGACGCTGAGCGCGGGAGCGGCCCTCCGCTTCGGTTCGGCGCGGCGCTTACTCTTTGGGCCGGTGGAGGCGTCATCCAGGTCGGGCAGGCCGGCCTGCTCCGCGAAGCGGCCGCTCGATCCGGCCGGACGCTTCAGGACCATGCCAGGCTTCGCCATGGTGGCGGCGACCACGGCCGGATCGTCTGTTTCTCTGGCTGCCCCTTGGTGAAATGGATTGCTGCCGGCGCCCCACGCCTCCAATGCCGCCTTCATGGACGGCGCGGCGATCGCGAGATCGTAGAAGCCGAGCGAGGTTTGATAGGTCTTCAGCTTACGCGGCACGGGACGTTACCTGCAAGATCGTGAGGCTTCAGCGTACCATGTGGCGTAGGGCGTGTTCATGTGGCGGTTCAGATCAGGCGAGCCGTCCGTCCACCAGACGGGCCCCCGCTCCCCCAGCGCTCTCTTGGCCTGGTCCACGTCGCGGTGCGCCGCGGCTTCGGTCTCTGCATTCTCCGCCGCCTTGGCGGCTCGAACGGCGTGCCTGGCAGACATCAGCTGCTTGGTGAGCAAGGAGCGCTCGGCCTCTCCGAGCTTTGGATTGGCCATTCGCCAGAGGCGCCCGCGGACCACGAAGTAGCGCCCGTCCGGTGTCACTGGATGCTTCAGGCCGACTTCCGCTGCCGGCCGGAGGCCGGCTTCTTCGCCGGCGCCTGCTTGGCGTTAGCCTTCTTGCCGGCGATCGGCATCAGCATCTCCTTCTGGCCGGCCGCTGCCTTCTTCGGCTTCTTCGCGGGCTTGGCCGCCTCCGAGGGCTGCGCCTGCTGCCCGACCGAGCGGCGCAGCGCCTCCACCAGATCGACCACGTTCTCGCCCTTCGGCCGGTCCTTCGGGCGGATCGTCTTGCCCGCACGCTTCTGATTAATCAGGTCGATCAGCGCGGTCTCATAGTGGTCCTCGAACTTCTCCGGCGCGAACGTACCTGCCTTCTGGTTCACGATGTGCCGCGCGAGATCCAGCATGTCCTTCGTGATCTTCACATCCTGAATATCTCCGAAATATTCCACCTCCGAGCGCACCTCATAAGGGTACCGGAGCAGGGTGCCGACCAGGCCCTTGTCCATCGGCTCGATCGCAATGATGTACTCGCGGTTCGTCAGCACGATCCGGCCGATCGCGACTTTGTTTATCTCCCGGATGGTCTCACGGATCACCGCGAAGGCGTCGTGGCCGATCTTGCCGTCCGGACGCAGATAATAGGGGCGGATTAGATAGCGCGGATCGATGTCGGCTTTGTCAACGAACTCGTCGATCTCGATCGTGCGCATGGACTCCAGGGCGATCTCCTCGAACTCCTCCTTCGAGACCTCGATGTACTGGCCCTTCTCGAACTCATAGCCCTTGACGATGTCTTCGTTAGGGACCTCCTCGCCGATGTCGGCATCGACCTTGACGTACTTGATCCGGTGGCCGGTCGTCCGATTCAGTTGGTTGAAGCTGATCTTCTCGGACTCGGACGTGGCTGGGTACAGAGCCACGGGGCAGGTAACGAGGGACAGGCGCAGGAAGCCTTTCCAGTTGGCGCGGGGGGCCATGAACGCGGAACTCCGGTTGCAACGTTACGGATTCAAGACGAAGGAGAGCGCCGGGTTCCGACATGGCGGCCGATCAGAATCTGGAGACCCTCTCATCCGCTTGCACCAACCTGCCCCCAGGCGGGCTCGGAGCACGCCGAAATGGACGTCAATCGCCTGAATACCCGACACCTCGTAGCCATTTGCTTCGATATGGTCGCGCGCGATGACCGCCGTGCTGCGAATTTCCCGAGACCCGGTTCCTGACGCAGTCGACCTGGCCGCCATGGCTGAGACGCTCGTCCGGTCGCCCGCCAACCGGGCGCTGCGCCGGCTAGGGCGTGGACTCATAAACCCTGGTCCAGAGGCGGGTTGAGCCGAGTGCGACTGCCGCGAGAAAGTTGCGAGCGAGCTTGTCGAAGCGGGTCGCGATGCGCCTGAA
>VYKW01000079.1_pt1 | contig 42461 bp, 48 predicted proteins | sample 5114451 | NCBI WGS metagenome assembly VYKW01 (sample SAMN12291784, study PRJNA351875) | freshwater metagenome | isolation source: freshwater lake | place: USA: Michigan, Gull Lake | collected 2013-08-08
CCAGCTTGACCGCCTCGATCTTGAACTCGCGGCTGAACTTCCGTCTCTTCATCGCCCACCTCCGGCTCGATAAAACACCTAATCTCGGTGTCCATCAAACCGGCAGCAGCTCAGCCAATGGCCGGCTTCTTTCAGGGCCAGCAGTCGATGCTCGTCGGCATCCAGGTCGTCACTCGCGGAGCGGACCGCATCAAATAGCTCTGCCCGCTCGAGCGCTTTCAGGTTCATGGTCAACGATGAGGGCTTGCGGATCGTGAGACTGATCATGCCCGCCGGGACCGCGGGTGGCACAACGATCTGACAGCGCTCGTCGCCGATCAGGCTGGTCGAGACCACCGGGTATTCCGGCCCTATATCCTGTCGGGTGTGGCTGGCGGCTGCGGTTGCAAGATGTGAGAGGTAAGTTTGCGTGAGGGCAGCTAGCTCATGCCGGGTCCAACCGTCAGTCCCCTCCACGAAAACCTCGCCCGGACGGTTGACGACGATTTCAGTGAGGGTGTCGTCGGCTAGGTATGGAGCCAGCGGCTCGAGGTACCGCGCCAGCACCAACCGTCCGCCATCGTGATTGCCCGATGTGCCTGCGCTCATTTCGTCACCACAGCCGGACCCACGATGCCTCCGGGGAGGGTACGGTCGAGAATTTGGGTGCGGCTCTCGATCCGCTTGAGTTGGTAGACAGACGAGAAATCAAGATCGCGCGCGACAAAGATATTCACGAGCTCGCCTTGGTTCTTGCTCAGCGTCGGCGGGATGTTGATGGACTGCTCGACGGCGATGCCGGCGGCGGTGTTGCTCGCACCAGCAGTGTTGTTGATCTGGATTGAGCCGTCTTGCAATTGCTGCCGCCCGATCGAGGAGGCATCGCTGACGATCGACAGCAACAGCGCCGAACCGAAGCGCTCCCAGAAATGCGTGTCGATATCGCCGTCGAACCCTGCGCGGCCCAGTCCATCCGTGGCAGGCGAGGCCAGCGCCACGATCACGCCCGTCGGCGTCTTGGCGCGCGCCCATAGCACAAACATCCGTTTGGAGCCGCGCCGGACATTGCCACGATATTCCCCGACGACTTGCGTGCCCTTTTCCATCAGCACCACGTTGCCGGAATCTGACATCACATCGCGCAATACGACGCAGGAGACGAAGCCAGCCACATCTGAGGACATCGCGGTCTCGAGTACGCAAGGGATCGACGTGCCCTGGGTGACGAGAAGATTGCGATTGGGAAGTCGGGCTGCGCGCACGCCTTCGATTGGCGTGGGTTTCAGCTTGTCCGCAAGCTCGTTCCGTGGCTCGGCCCGCCCAAAATCAAAGGGATCGACCGGGACGCTTCCGGTCAGGCCATCACGGGGCGGACGCCCCGATGCGACCGGCCGGTTATAGGCCAGTACCGGCGCGCGCCGCGCGCTTTCGAGCATCTGGTCCGCAGCGGATACGGCGGCCGCCGGTGTGACAGCAATAGGTGCGACCGGAATGGACGCGGTGGTGATGGGTGCGGCAGGTGGCTCTGCGGCGGGCTCGAAGGCGGCCGCCTGGCGGATCATGAGCTTGCGGGCGGACTCGCCGACCGGCTTGTCGCTTTTCCAGGTTCCCCAGATGACCAGAAAGGCGAATGCGGAGAGCGCTAGCGCGCCGAAGCCGCGTTTGAGCATCGCTGTTCGACCGTTGTCCCCACCTCCAACCGGGGTAATGCCGCGCTCGCCGGCAAGCGTCTCGTTCTCAAGCTCGGTCATGTTGCGCCCGCCTATCGTGCCTTAAGGATTGGAGATGGCCTCTTCGCCCGCCGCTCGATCGAGGGGCTCGTGGTGTTGGTGCCGGGATTGACGCCGACAGCATCGAACGCTTCATTGAAGATGCAGAGCACGATGTCGCCCTTGCGCAGCCGAAACTCGCGGGCAGTGGCGTGGACTACCACAAGCTCGCCGCGGACATCTTTAGGGACGAGACTTTCAGAGCCGTCCGAGTTGATCAGGTAGATCGCCGGGATCTCCCGATTGCCAGCAAAGCGGAACGTGGTCTCCTTGCCGTCGTCGAAGACGGCTTCGGGTTCGAGGTCGATCGAGCCCTGGGCCGAAAAACGCCAGTTGCGCGCGCCGTAGGCATGGTGCAGGTCAAACGTCTGATCGATCAGCGCGCCTTCCCGCTCGGCGCCCCTGGCAGCGGCCTCGATGCGCCGACGCTCGATCTCGTCGCCTGGGTAGGCGAAGCGGACGACGAAGTAGCTGTCGGCCAGCGTCGTCTCGGCGATCGACAACTCGAACTGATAGGAGCGCTTGCGTCCATCGGGCCGGGTGGTGACGACCTGCAGATTGGTCGGTGGGTGCTTTTCGCGCGGCTTGAGGAACAGGATCGAACCCGCCGGTGCAACTTCCCATGCGATGGCGTCACCAATGGCGACATGGGCGATTTCCTCGTCATCGGCAAACACGACCTGGGTCGAGGCGCGAATGACGCCATTGAGGCGGACCACGTTGGCTGGGTCATAGGTCACGGTGCGTACGCGCGCATCGTGTTGACCGGGCGCCGGCTGCTGCAGCGCCAGCACCGGTGCCGCAAATCCAAGAGCTAAAGTCATCAAAAGCGCAAAACGTTTCATGGCACGACCTCCGGATCGGCGCGATATTCTGAAACCAGAAAGCCGAGCGGATTGATCAGACGGTCGGCGGACGACATCGGTGCGTTGGCGTAAGAGAAGGTTAGGGTCGAGACCCAATGGGTCACATGGGTTTCCTCGCCCTTGCGGGTCTCTTTCATGAACCGCACAGATGCGACATTGTCGGCCAGGAGTGAGATCGCTTTGATCCGGACGGTGGCAACACCAAAACGGCCTTGGACGACCTGTGGGCTTTCGGGATTCGACCCACGGTACCAGGCTGCGAAGCGGGCTTGTTCGCCCTGCCCGGAAAGCAGCGAAATCGTCCGAAAATTGGTTTCGGCTTCCGGATAGCTGTAGCCTTCACGCGCGCGAACGTAGCGACCAAGGAAATATTTGGTCACCGCTTCGTCGTATCGCGCCGGCGTCGAATTGAGGGCGGAGACAGTGTCCACAATGCCAGTGGCATTGTCGACCCGGATCACGAACGGCTCGACTGTCTTCAGCGGCGCCAGCGCTGCGACCGCTCCGACCGAGGCGATCGCCAGTGCGCAGGCGCCCGCGGCAATGACCCAGGCTATTCGCCGCGAGCGATGGGCCGACAGCAGGAGATCTTGTTCCCATCGCCGCGAGTTCTCAAAGTAGGCTTTCAGATCATCATGCCCGACCATCTCACGCCTCCCTGCCGCAAGTGCGATACGAGGCCGCAATGTTGGTCCAGCGGCCAGACGCGGCGAGATGGGTCGAGGGTACGGAGGAATTGCCCTCGCCCTTCCGAATGATGGGTGCGGATGGCGAAGCTGGTGGCTCCGGTGTCGCCGGCGGCGCGCCGGACTCCCAATCCCACAATGAGCGGTTAAGCGGCCGCCGCGCCGTACCGTCACATGACGGCGGTCCCTTTGACCAGGTCCCGCAGCCGCCAAGCTGGCATGCGATGACGCAAATGATGGATAGTCGACGCCACATCGTTCTGATGCCCCTGTCTTGCTTGTCGCCTGGTGCCGGCGACCTTGCTTACGCAGCCGTGGTCCCCTGGGATTTCGCACGCCGGATGCTGCCGCCCTGGCGGCTCGCCCGTATCGCGGCGAGACCGCGGCTGGCCGACCAGCTGGCGCCAGCGTAGGCCCCTCCCGCCGCGGCCGTGGCATTGGCAATCAGTGGGTTTGTGACCAGCCGGCTTGCGAGCGACGCCCCACCTCCGGCGAGACCGCCTGCGATGGTCGGCAACTGAAGCGCGATATATCCGGACAGACCGAGCACGGCACTGATGGCGACCGCGGCGACCACCATCTCGCCCGCCGTTCCTGCGTTGGCTCCAAACCTGTCGATGAAGCCGCTGACGGTGGACAGCATCAACCCGACCAGTGCGACAACCAGGACCAGCAGGATCACGAAGTTCGCGAGCTGCCGAAGCCAGGCTTCTGTAAACGGGCGCGTTGCCTCAAATAGTCCCAGCGCTATGAAGATCGGGCCGAGTGCGATGACGACGCCTAGACCAACCTTGGCATAGAGCAGGATAGCGAACTGTAAGAAAGCACCGACTGCCACAAAAACGAGAAGAATGCCCGCAATCAGTGCCGGCGCCACATCGGTGATTCCCGCTTGATCGTAGATCTTATTGGCGACGTCGATTCCTTTGGAGAGAAGTTGATCGAAGGGCGCTCCCGAACTGGTATTTAGCCCTGAGCCCGCTAATGCATTGCCGATTTCTTTCGGCAACGAGTCGAAGAACAGACTCGTGACATATTGCTGAAACGCGCTGGAATTCGTCGCCAGCAACACCACGACCACGATCCGCATCGCCCGCCAGGCGAATTCCATGATCGGCTCAGAGATCGCGCCGCGCATCACGGCAAAGCCGTAGAGAATGACGTAGAGCGTCACTGCGGTACGAAGTGGACCGTCGATGTAGGTGGCGAGATTCGAGACCGACGTCGACACGAATGCCGTGATCGGTTGCTCGAACTCCTTCAGGAAACTGTCGAAGACGTTTACGGCCATCGTGGCGGTCCTTATTTCAGGGCGTCCTTCATCTCTTTGACGAAGGCTTTCTTGCGGGCTTCATTGGCGTTGATGCAGTCGGGAGTTTTCCCGCGTTCGCCCGGATTGTCGCGGCACGCCTTGAGAGCCGTGGTGAGCTCGTCCCGGTGATCCAGAAACCAGCCGACGGTCTTGGCTTGTTGACCCTTGTCGGCGTCGTTGCAGCCCACGAGAGCCGTGGCGCCGGTGAGGAGAAGAATGGCAAGTCTCGTCTTCATTGCAGGGCTGCCTTCATCTCATCGACCAGTTGCCGCCGTCTCTCCCGTTCCCGCTGCCCATCCATGTCCGCGCGGGCCTGCTGGATCATTGCCAGCCCCTGCATTCGGAGCACGTCGTTCTGCAACAGCGCCTGTTCGGCCTGCAACCGCGCTGAGAGATCGAGAATCTCCTTGGCGTCGGTCGCCGAGCTGATGCGAGCCCTGAGCTCCTCAAGCGCATCGATGCGCTGCGAGGCGGTGTCATACACTGCCTGACCCATGGAGTGCTTCGCCCCGGTCTGCCGAGCGATCCGGTCGAGCTCGCTCCGGTAATAGGAATTTCCGCTGTTGCCGGCATAGGCGCGATTCTGCGAAAGATAATGGTTGATCGCGTCGGCGAAGTTGCCGCCACCCTGCCCCGCGACGAGACGTTCGATGTCCGAGAACTGCTGGGGCAGAACTTTCCGGAACTGTGGCGTGTTCAGGAGCGCGCCGATATCATTGGCATTCGTCCGCTTGTTAAAGCTGTCATAGAGCTGCTTGGCCTGGCTCAATTGATCCTGTGCGACCTTGAGCTGCGACGTCAGGGTGTCGACCTGCTTTTTGAGTTCAGTCAGCTGTTCAAACTGACGCGCATAGACGCTTGGGTCGAACACGATCTCCGCCCCTGCGGGTGAGGCCACCAAGAGGGTGATGACGGACAGGCAGGCGAGAGCCGCCGGCATACGCTGAACCATCATTGGGCCTTCCTCCGTTCCGCGTGAAATAGCGGCAGCCATTGCGCCGGGTCATCGCCGACTTGCTTGCGAATGCCGTCGAGCAGTTCGACGGTTTCGGTGCGTCCCGACAAGACGGCGAGTGCATCGTCAAAACCGCCGAGGTCGAGTTCCGCCACCACCGAATTATGGCCTTGCTTGACCAGGAAGCGCCGGCTTTCAGGAGCGAGCTCCTCCTTGATCAGGCGGAATTCCGTGTCGGTCAGATGAAAGCCATCGACATAGTCCGATCGTGTTCCGCGCGCGTTTGGCAGGAAGATTTGTGTCGGGCATTGTTCGACAATGGTGTGCGCGATCGGCGAGGCCAGCGCGTCGCGTGGCGACTGCGTCCCGAACACCATGACGCCGTTCTGCTTGCGGATGGTTTTCAGCTTGTTGTTGGCGAGATCGCGAAATGCCTCGTCCCCAAGCGCCTTCCAGAACTCGTCAATGTCGATGATCAGGCGCCGGCCGTCGATTAAGCGCTCCACTCGATGGAACAGATACATCATCAGCGGCGTGCGCACCGTGGGATGATCCAGGAGATCGGTCATGTCGAAACCAATGAACCGAGCGTCGAGACCGATCGCATCCTGATCACCATCGAGCACCCAGCCAAAAGGAGCGCCCCGGCACCATCGCTCGAGCCGCGCGCCAATGCCCTCGCGGTCTTGCTGTCCAAGAAAAGCCCGCAACGTCCCGAACGATCGCTCTGATTGCCGCAGCTGACCGAGCGCTCGCAGTCCGGAATCGATTCGTTCCTCCTCGATCACGGTCAGCGGGCGGTCGTCCGGCGTGACGAGTTTCCTCACAAGTTCGCTCAGGAAGGAAAGATTTGCTGGCGTCAGCTCCAGCGCCTTGAGCGGCGCGCACCCGCTCGGGGCGCCGTTGTGGAGCGTCAGATAGGTGCCACCAGCGGCGCGCACGAAAATCTCGGCGCCCCGATCCTTGTCGAAGAAAACGTAGGACGCACCTAACCGCTCGGCCTGCGACAGCAGGAAGTTCTGTACGACGGTCTTGCCGGATCCCGAGGGGCCGCAGATGAAGGTATTGCCGAGGTCGCCATGATGAAAAGAAAAATAGAAGGGCGAACCGGACGCGGTCTTGAGCATTGCAACCGCCGGTCCCCAATGGTTGCCCGCAGGCTGTCCGGTCGGATAGGTGTGGAACGGTGAGAACGCCGCGAAATTCCGCGAGTTGATCGCGCCCGTGCGTGCCCGATATTTGAACAGCCCGGGAAGCTGGGCCCAATAGGCTGCTTCAAGTCCAAGATCTTCCCGGGCGACCACGGCACCCGCATCGGCCAGTGCGCGCCTCGCCACGCTCATGTGCTCCTGCAGCTGCGATGGCGTATCGGCGTAGACCAGGAGCGAGAGGTGATGGTCTCCAAGCACGAACCGATTGGATTCGAGATCGTCGAGCGCATCAGAGAGCTCGTCGATCTGCGAGGCCGCCGGATCTTGGGCCGAGACCAGCTGGTTCTGCTTGCGCGTCAGGACCGTCTTGGCGTCCGCCTTCGCCAGAAACGCGAATGATTGCGTGACGATGAGCTCAAACGGCGCGGAAAGCAGCGCGTTCAACAGGCCAGGCCGGGTCGACGCGGGATATTCCTTGAGGCCGAACATACCGGCGAACCGCGATCCGCCGGCGCTGCGGATTTCGAGGGCTTCGCGGCCGAAGATGACACGGTTTGAATAGAGTGCCGGGCCGATCGGCCCTTGCGGCAATGGCATCGCCATCCATTCCGCCGAGGCGAGCGCATGGAGCAACTCCATCGGTTCCGAGAAGGTGATGCCGTCGCGCTCAAACAATCCAACCGCACGGGCGCCGTAACGGTCGAGTGCCGCGACGATATCTCGCGTTGCATCGTCCAGCCGTTTCAGCGCCCCGCTGTCCACCTCGGTGGAATTCCCTGCGCTTCGGCCGAGCCGCCGAAAGAAGGCGGCCGCCGTATCGGTAGCCGCTCGGCCGGGATGACAAACCAGGGTTAGATAGAGATCGTTGCGAAACAGCGCTTCCTTGCAAAGTCGCTGGCGATATTGTGCGTCAAGCGCCGCTGCAAAGGTCGACCTGAAGGTACCGTCGGGATAGACCGATGTCCGGCGGCGCACCAGGTGGCTCCAGAGCGCCAGCTGCGGATCTGCAACATTGCGCAGGGTGAGATTCAGCTTGGCATGTAGATCGTTCAGGTCCGATGTTTCGGCAGTCTCGAACGAAGCGCCGTCGATCCGGATTACCGCCAGCAGGGCGCGGGTTGTCAGACTGATCACCGTGTCAGTGACATGCCGGCCGAACGGCAGATAGACATCGGGCTCGATCTCTCGGGTTTTAAGCGCCCTATTGCGCATAACCGAGCTCCCTTGTTTGATATCTTCGGACGAGTTTGAGGGGCGTGCAGGACGACCCGCCCCAGAATGCGGCATTGCGCGCGCGTCCTCGGGTTTCGATCCAGGCGAGCAGAATCCGGAACATGTTCGGGTCGTGCCGGCAGATGATGCGGCAGAGCCCATGGATCGGAATCGCGACAAGGCCGTAGACGATGCTCCCAGCCACCAGAAACAGGATGCAGGAAAACATCACGTTGAGCGCCATGGCCTCCATCGTGACGCCGGCGATCATGGCGGGACGCGTACAGGCGAGGAACAAGGTGTCCTCCGTGAGACGCGCGGCCTCAACCATCAGTGACCTCCGGTCAACGTTGAGACCACCTCGGAGGCGCCGAATGTGATGGCGACACCGAGCACGACATAGGCGGCCTTGCGCAGATCGAGATAGCCGAACATCCAGGCGATGCCGACGATGATGACCGCCAGCGTCGCCAGTAGCCGAGCGACGTTGCCGGTCAACATGTTGACGATGTTCTGCAGCACGCCTTCAATGTTCGCGGTCTGCGCCAGCGCCGGCTCGGCCAAAGCGATGCTAAGGACGGCTCCCATGCAAAGGAGGGCAGCAGAGTGTTTAAGAGGAGAAGTCATGGCACGGCTCCGATTGGCGCTGCAGCCGGACCCCAGCCCGGACCGCGGATTGAGTTGAGATGAAAAACGGCGATCTTCATCGTTCGTAAACAAAGGCTGACGTGCCTAGTCCCGAGCGATAGACGTCCCAGGGCCGGCGCTCGCTGGCAGAGGCGGCCGGTGGATTGATTGTTGTATCGCCGGTGGGACGATCACGCCCGGTGGTCGCCATCGGTTCACCGGGCTCCGAGACTTGACCGGAAGCCTTGGGCGCGAAGCTCGCGACAACCTTGGCGATTGCCTGGTCGCGATCCGCGCTTTTCATGCTCGCCGCTTGCAGGCGCGCATCGAACAGTCTGCCAAGGCCAGCAATGTGCTGGCACGCATCGAACGTCGTGGCAGCCGTCAATCCAGCCTTCTTTGTTTCCTCGGCATCAAGTTGAGCGAGACCGGCTCGGACCTGCTGGCGGGCGGCGATAGCCTCGGTCGCGAGCTGGATGGCTTCCTCACGGTCGGTGGCTTGAATTGGAATCGGCTTGCGCCCTTCGATCGTGATGAGCAACGGCTCGAACGAGCTCGCCTGCCGCACGATTGCCATTAGCGGCCGGACCATTGTCGTCGGGGAACATCGCTCGACAAGAGCCGCGAATGCAGCGGGATCCATGTTGAGAGCCTTTTTGTGAGGAGCTGAGACGTTCGATGCTAGGCTGCGATCGCTAGGTTCGACGGCGCGTCAATTGCACGCCCTGAAATCTGCCCGGCCGCTCGGATCGCGCCGAGCGCCTCCTCGCTGATCGGCAGCAATCCAGCCACGGCGTTGGTCGTCCCGATTTGACGAGGCGTGCCGAGGCGATCGAGATGCCATCCGACCCGGCGCAGGATGCGTTCCATGCGCAGATCAGTGACCGTTGCGATGGCCTGAAGATCGTGCTGCTGCCCCCATTCGATCATGGCTGCAAACAGCAGGAACGTCGCATTGCGCAGACCATTCTCTGCTGTTGCCGCCGCACTCTTGGTGTCAACGCAGAAGCGCGAGCTCTCCCAGATTCTGGCCGCCCTCGGCGCCGGGTTGCCATCCAGCAACACCGGGAACGTATCGGCCAGCATGTTGCGTCCGGTGGTGGGCAAAAGGCGAACGCAGCCAACAACGTCGCTCTTCTCGAGCGCCAGGAGATAAGTCGGCTTGAAGGTGTCGTACTGATCGATCTCTAATCCGTCGCGGACAGAGACGTCCCAGTCGAGTCGTTCCTTGAACACACGCCCTCGCAGGCGGTGCATTCCCATTGCCAGTTCAGAATCGTGCAGGAGCGCCGCACGCGTGCGAACAGTGACCTTCATTCTTAACCTCAAACTTACGAATCACAGCTTCGAGATCAAGAAAGCAGTCACGGTCACGGCGTTGCGCTGTCAGTTCTGACAGGGCCTTGTGGTTCTGCTGGGTCGCGAGCCGCATTCGCAAGGCGCAGTTATCCGCGCGCACTTTGGAAACTCTATAAGTTCGTGACGCGCGGATCTGACAGCGCAGGAAATGGAATTCCTTCACCTTTGCAAATGAAGAAAAATGGTTGCTTTGAGTGGCCGCGGTCCAGAGGTTTTTTTCTCCTTCGTCGTGGGTTCGCGTTGCTGCTGTTGTTCTGACAGGACGGTACCGAATTGTTCGTGCCGCAAAGCTGCCGCAACCTCACCATACACGGCCTGCACGTAGAGCGCGAAACGTCGAAGTGCTCACGTTCTAGGAACTTGGAATAGCTGAAGTCGCGCAATGAAAGATGTCAAAAGAACATGCAATGAATTGGTCGATTGTCTTCATTCTGCCCGTACGGAGGATGATTTTAAGCGCATCGCGGAACGAACCGCGCATGCCTTGGGATTCCGGTGGTTCGCTTATTTTGGGCAGCGCGCGAACGGCCCCAGTCTGATCTCATCCTATCCGAAGAGTTGGACCAGCCACTATTTTCGGGAAGGATATGACAACATCGACCCCGTCCTTCAGGAACCGCGAACCACAAGCCGGATGGTCCTATGGGATGGACGGTCAGCGCGAAGCGCAAAGTCGGCGAAACAGCGTCGCCTGTTTGACGATGCCCTGAGTTTCAAGATCAGGACCGGTCTGACGGTACGCATTCCCTCAAGTCAGAATCAGTTTGCGGTGTTCACGCTGGCCGTGGACGAACGCAGTCTTGGATTCGATCGCTTCATCGAGAGCTCGCAAGACATGTTGGAAATGGTGGGTCTCACCTTCCATGCGCACGTGAGTGCCAAGATCGGACGCGCCTTGGTAGGCGACGGGAGCATCAACCCGCTGACACAGCGCGAACGGCAGTGTCTCGGATGGATATCCGATGGCAAAACCATGCAGGATATCGCAGAGCTTCTTGATGTCAGCCCGCGAGGTGTGAAGTTTCATCTGGACAATGCCAGGCGAAATCTTGCTGCATTAACCCTCCCGCACGCTGTGGCGCTCGCATTTCGGCAGGGATTGCTTCCGTAATGCGCAAAACACTCGTCCGGCTTGTAGGGTGCTCCCAAGATCGACCGCTCAATCAGGTTGCGGACTGGGCGGTCGCATCCAGGGCGCGGGACTCTTTGGTACATAACCACGGCGTGTTTTGCGGACGAGCCAATCCTCGAGCGCTTCCACGGCCTGGACTCTCCCGGCAAACAGATCCATCCGCCGGCGGCCGCGTTGGCCAAGACGTCCCCATTCGCGCACCAGCGCCGTATCACCGAACAGAGTCGGTTCGATCGTGAGTACATAGAACCTCGCCATATTGCGGGCCGGATCGCAACGTTGAAGCACGAGGTATGGCACCGTGAGTTCGGACATGCGCAAGAATCGCAATTGTCGGAACTGACGTCCAATTAAGTTATCGAATCGATCAGGCCTAGCGATTCAGAAATTTAATACCTGATTAAGGCCTATCGCGGCGTTCAACGATCGATCTCGGAAAATACACTGGCTGTTGTGCGATTCTGATGGCGAAGAAAATGGGCGTCGCACTGCGGGCCGGGCTGTTGGCTGCGCTGAAGCCCCGCGAGCGGGTCTTCCCCCTTGCGGGCTGCCATCCCTGACGCAAACGGGCGGCAGGCCCGGCCTATTGTAGCGCGAATCGATTGGTTTTGCCCTTATTGGCGGTACACTTCCTCAAGCGAGGGCGATTCGTCGCCTATACCATGCATGATCCCTTGTCCTTCGTAGGTCCTGCACTTCAACATTGGGCCGGCGGACGGACGAACATGACAGAAGCAGTATTCAAGCTGAAATCGCCGCAGGCTTCGCCCTATCGCGAGCTGCCGCACAACATCGAAGCTGAACAAGCGCTGCTCGGCGCCATCTTGATCAATAACGAAGCCTTTCATCGTGTTGCCGATTTCCTGAAGGCAAATCATTTCTTCGAGCCGCTGCACGGTGAAATCTTTGAAGTGATCAGCGAGCTGATCCGCTCGAACAAAGTGGCCAATCCGATCACCCTTAAGACCTTCTTTCCCGCCACGCTCGTTGTCGCTGGAATGTCGATCGCGCAGTATGTCGCGCGCCTGGCCGCGGAGGCGACCACGATCATCAACGCGGTCGATTACGGCCGGACTATCTACGATCTTGCGGTCCGGCGTGAGTTGATCAGGGTCGCCGAGGACATGCTCAACGGCGCATTTGAAGCGCCCGTCGATTGCGCTCCAGCGGATCAGATCCAGCACGCCGAACAGCTCTTATATGAAATCGCCGAAACGGGCCGCTATGGTGGGGGCTTCGAGACGTTCGAGACTGCGCTGGACAGCGCTATCGATAGAGCCGCAGAAGCCTACCAGGCGAGGGCAGGCTTTCTGGCCTTGCAACCGGTCTCAAGGACCTCGATGCCAAAATGGGAGGTCTGCAGCCAACAGACCTCATCATCATCGCCGGTAGGCCCGGCATGGGAAAGACATCTCTAGCCACCAACATAGCGTTCAATGTGGCAAGCGCCTACGATGCCACGCAGCAAGTCGATAGCTCGGCAAGACCGACAGCTGGTGGCATCGTTGCTTTCTTCTCGCTGGAGATGTCGTCGGAGCAACTTGCCACTCGCGTCATCTCCGAGCAAACAGAGATCCCCTCCTCCGACATTAGGCGTGGCGACATCGACGCGACAGCTTTCGGCAAGCTGCTCGAATGCCGTCAGAAAATGCGCCGGCTGCCGCTCTTTATCGACCAAACCGGCGCCGTCTCCATCGCTCAACTCGCGGCCCGTGCGTGCCGCTTGAAACGACAACGAGGACTGCACCTCGTTATCGTCGACTATATTCAGCTCATGCAGGGCAAGTCGCCGCGTGCGGCGCAGAATCGGGTGCAGGAGATCACCGAGATCACGACCGGGTTGAAGGCGCTGGCCAAAGAACTCAATGTGCCAGTCATTGCGCTATCCCAGCTTTCACGGTTGGTCGGGAACCGCGATGAAAAACGTCCGCAACTTTCAGAACTTCGCGAGTCCGGCTCGATTGAGCAAGACGCCGATGTCGTATTGTTTGTGTTTCGTGAAGAATATTATCTCAAGAACAGGGAGCCCAAGCCCGGTACCGACGAACATCTCGCTTGGGAATCGGAGATGAGCGCCGCTCGTGGCAAGGCGGAGGTCATTGTCGCTAAGCAGCGGCACGGTCCGACAGGTACGGTGCCCATGACATTTTAAGGCGAGTTCACCCGCTTCTTCGACCTTGCCGAAGAGGATCACCTGCCACGCCGATCAGGTTAGGCGGCAACACCGATCTCTCATTCACACCCTTGTCGGCGGCGAGAAGAGTTCCTGCTCGCACCGTGTCAGAGCCGACTACACGTTGGTCGAGCTGACTTAGCTCGTTTGCAGGCGTCACCACGCCTTCGCCGTCTCACCCAAAAGGATCACACGTGTCCTTGCGCCGCCCGGATCAAGGCGGCATGGGCGCTCCGCGGACGAAGGATGTGCGGTTCGGCACACCATGCTTCCGGACAAGGACCAGCCCCGCTCTCAAATGGGCTTTCCTTGGTTCAGGTACGGCCTTCCGCGATCAACCCGCAAGGGGTTCGCGACGCAAGCGTGCGACCTCTTCGGCTTCGCCTCTCGAGGTGACCGCAGCCGTCCCCGAACACGTCGGGCGCCTGTCGAGCGGGGATGGTCCCCGCCGCAAGACGGGAGCCTTTCAATGTCGCACAATCTTACTCTCGCTCAGAACCACGCCTTTGATCTCGCCCGCACGCTGATGGTGCCGGTCATCCTTTTTCAGACCGATAGCGAGTTCGGCGTGATGGTCTCCAGCGAGTACGACGGCGATCAGGACGCCATCGTTCATGAGTACGACCCCTGGTGCCCGGCTCATTGAGCCGGGTGACCGGCTGCCGCTGGCGCCATGCCGGCTGCAAGGGAAGCGTTGCCGCGCCCAGGTGTCTGACAAATTCGACAGCTTGTCCGCGCGCCCTTGCGTCCGGCAGGCTTCGCGGCCGGTCGGTGATGTTCCGTGGAAACTTGGAACAGGTGAGACCAACAGACGAAAGGGTCGGACGTCGCTTGCGCGAGATCCGGAGCAGAAAAATGGACAAGAAAGAAATCGAAGAGCTGCGCGAAAAGGTCGGTTGCGCCGCCCTGCTGGAGAAGGACGGCTGGAAGGTCGACGTCAAGGAAAGCACCCGCCGCGCAATCAAATATCGCCGCGACAGCAACATCATTATCGTCATCCACGAAGGTCGCGGCTGGTTTGATCCATTGTCACCGGCGAAAGGGGACGTGTTTTCGCTCGCCGTACACCTCGGTGCCGATGGGTTCGTCGAAGCATCCGAGCGTGTTGCAGATGTTGTTGGCTTCGTCCCCGCTGCACCAGCATGGCAGCACACGGCAAGGCCCAAAGCCTTAGCGTCCATTGTAGAGCGGTGGAGACGTCGTTTCAGACCGCGCCCCGGCTCGCCAGCTTGGCGCTATCTCACCGGCGAGCGCGCCCTGCCGGCCGACATCCTGAAGCAGGCCGTCGCCTGCGATCGGTTGCGAGAGGGCCCCCAGGGCAGCATGTGGGCGGCGCACAGCGATTCTGCCGGAGCCGTCACGGGTTGGGAGGAGCGTGGGCCGGCATGGCGCGGTTTCGCCACTGACGGCACCAAGGAGCTATTCCGCTTGGGACCGGCCGAGTTCGAGCGGATCTGCATCACTGAAGCGGCCATCGACGCCATGAGCCTTGCCGCGATCGAGGACCTGCGGTCCGACACTCTTTATGTCAGCACTGGCGGCGGCTGGTCCCCGGCAACGGATGAAGCCATCCGTGGTCTGGCCAAGCGCGCCAACGTCCACCTCGTGGCAGCAACCGACAACAATCGGCAGGGCGACGTCTATGCGGCTCGTGTTCGTGCGATCGCCGCAGAAGCGAGCGTGGGGTACGCGCGATCACGACCGCGCGCCGACGACTGGAATGAGGATCTGAAGGCCCTGACGGCGACCTCTTGATGTAGTAGCGGACGCAAGCCTTGGCCGGTGGTCGCAGCGGCAAGGCCGTCATCAGTGCGGCCCTGATGCTGCCGGCGATTGGCAGGAGAAGGAGATCGAACAAATGAGAAAGGAAAAATGAAAGGGAATTGAGGCGCTGCCGCATGCCCGGCCAGCGCGTCAAGGGTGAAGCTTTCGCCCGCGTTCCGCGGCCCTTGACCCGCCGAACCGGTGAGGCGGCCGGCGAGGAGGTCTGATGAAGGGCTGAAGTGACGAAGAGATCAGACGGATCGCTCGCGCTTCAGCCCGGCCAGGCCAAGGGAGCCGCCGATGCACACCTCACCCAATATCCGCAAAGTCTTCGAAGGCGTCGCCACGCGCCAGGACATGTATCGTATGTTCAACCGTCATCGCGGCAATCCGGCCATGGCCGCGGGGGAGGCACGGCACCTCTTCGCCGGCGAATGGTTCGAGATCGCGGAGTCCGAGCACGATTACATGCTCGACATCCTGCCGCCGCTATGGATGCGCGGCGACATGTTCGCGATGCGCGAATTCGTGACCGATAGCGTGACGAGCGTCTTCTTGTCGCTCTGGATCGACGGCCGCAAGCGCTTCTTCCATGGATACTGCGACCTCTCCGATCGCAGCACCCCGGAGAGCATGAAGCGGGCCATCATCGAGCGCGAATCGCGGCCGGTCCGCGCCATGACTCGCGACGAACGCCTCGAGCACATCTGGTCGAGCACTCACGACGACTATCGCGGCTATGCCGGCGAGCGCTGGCCCGCCGCGCTGCAAGGCAAGCGCACCGTGCTGGTGTATTGCGGAGGGGCGGGCACGGTGCTGAAGCTTCTCGACGATCTCACCGACGACGAGGTCGCCGCCAAGCTGCCCGTGCAGCTGCGCCATCTTCCGCCGCTTGCGGCCTGAGGAGGGCAATATGGCAGACTATCACTCCCCGACCGTCGTCCAGCCGGATATCCCGGCTGTGGACATGACACCGTTGGAACGCCTGATCCTTGATCTCGTCTTCGACAGCGAGAATAGCGAAGGCGGCATCTACTATTATTCATGGTGTGGACCGAGCGACGTCGTCACCTTGTCCATCGACGATCTGCGGACCGCTTGGGCGGCGTCCCGCGATCACGGCCAGAGCAGCATAGGTGACCACGTCATCGGCCTGCTCTCGCGATACGACGCGGACGCCAGCGACGATCCGCCTGATGATATCGACGTCGATCTCACCGACCCCGACGCCGGCTGGGACCGGATGTTTCAAGACATCGTACGTCGCTCGGCGGCGATCGACGAAATCGTGGTCACAACGGCGTTTACCTGCACGAAGATGCGTCCGGATGGCTTCGGCGGCAGCGTGATGCTGATCACGGTGGATGCCATCCGCTACCGGTCCACGACCGACATCCTTGAGGAATTCCGGATCGAGGCGGCCAAGGCGGCGGCTGCTCGTCAAGTCCCTTCCTCGACGGACAACCGATAGTCCAAGCCCCTGACGACCTGCGACCAGCCCGGCCAAGCGCCGGGCTTCGCTTTTTCGGCGCCGGCAGACCGTCCGGGCCCTCCTCCAACCCACTGTGAACGCCGTCACCCGCCTGCTTGCGGACCGGCGACACGCGCCCTCGCCACAAGGAGAAATTTCAATGGCGCTCAACGATCCCTTCACGCTCGATCTGTTCAGCAATAGCTCACTCTCATCAGGTCTCGGCCTCGGGGTAACGGCTTTTCCTTCCGCGGCAGAGCATGATCACGTTATCTCGCCAGCAACCAATGCTCCTCCCCTTCCGGCTGCGTCTACCGCGTCGAAGCCCGCAGTGTCCTTGGGTGAGAATTTCCATCTCGTTGGCAACCGCGGGCTTGCGAAGAGCTGGCGCGGTCGCGCGCAGGACAATCTCGCCGCCATCCGCCTCGCAGCCGGGATCGAGGCTGACCATCGTCCGGCGACCTCTGAGGAGCAGGCGCAGCTCATCCGCTTCATCGGCTTCGGCGCGTCGGAGCTCGCCAATGGTGTTTTTCGGCGCTTGGGTGAGGATGAGTTCCGCAAGGGTTGGGAGGACATCGGTAAACAGCTTGAGGATCTCGTCGACGCACGCGCCTACGCCTCACTCGCGCGCTGTACCCAATACGCCCACTTCACGCCGGAATTCATAGTTCGTGCCGTCTGGGCAGGTCTTCTGCGGGTTGGCTTCCGAGGCGGCCGGATCCTTGAGCCGGGCATTGGCAGCGGGCTCTTCCCGGCCCTGATGCCGGCCCCGTTGCGCGACCTCTGCCACGTCACCGGAGTCGAGCTCGATCCCGTGACCGCGCGGATCGCGAAGCTGCTGCAGCCTCGCGCCGCGATCCTCAACGAGGACTTTGCGCGGGCGGAGTTGAAGTCCCACTTCGACCTTGCAATCGGTAACCCGCCGTTTTCTGACCGCGCCGTGCGCAGCGACCGCGCGTTCCGCGCGCTCGGCCTGCGTCTGCATGACTACTTCATCGCAAAGTCGATCGATCGCCTCAAGCCCGGCGGGCTTGCCGCGTTCGTCACCTCCTCCGGCACCATGGACAAGGCAGATGCGGCTGCACGTCGGCACATCGCCTCGATGGCGGACCTTGCCGGAGCGATCCGCCTGCCAGAGGGAAGCTTCCGGGCCGATGCCGGGACCGACGTCGTGGTCGATGTCCTTTTCTTCCGAAAGCGCCGTCATGGCGAACCTGCCGATGGCGGCGCGTGGCTCGACCTCGCCGAGGTCCGCGCGGAGACGGAGGATAGCGGAGCGATCCGAATCAACAGGTATTTTGCCGAACATCCCGAAATGGTGCTTGGTGAACATGCGCTAGTTTCGGGTCCATACGGCGAGACCTACACCTGCTTGCCGCGCTCCCGCGGCGATCTGGATGAGGCGCTTTCTGCCGCGATCCTCCATCTCCCGGGAGCCATCTACGACGGCGAGCCGGAGACGGTCAGCCCCGGTGACGCCGAGCCTGCCTTTCATGCGGGCCGGGAGGAGCTTGATCCCTCCATCCGCGAGGGCAGTTATTTCATCGGGTCGAACGGCGCCTTGATGCAGATGGTCGACGGCGCAGCCGTCACCATCAAGATCAGGAAGGGGCGCTCCACCGATGGCATCTTCGAAAAGCACGCGCGCATCATCCGCAAGCTGATCCCGATCCGCGACGCCGTGCGTGAGATCCTCAAATCCCAGGAAACGGACCAATCCTGGAAACAGCCGCAGGTCCGGCTCCGCATCGCCTGGTCGAGCTTCGTGCGGGACTTTGGACCCATCAACACCACCGTGGTGTCGTCGATCGAGGATGAAGAGACCGGCGAGGCTCGGGAAACGCACCGCCGGCCGAATCTTGCGCCGTTCGCGGACGATCCCGATTGCTGGCTCGTTGCCTCGATCGAGGACTACGACCTCGAGAGCAACACCGCGAAACCAGGGCCGATCTTCACCGAGCGTGTGATCGCGCCGCCGCCTGCGCCAGTCATCACCTCGGCCGTCGACGCCCTTGCCGTGGTGCTCAACGAGCGCGGCGCCGTCGACCCGGAGCACGTCGCTGAGCTCCTGCACGGCGATGTCGACACTGTGATCGATGAACTCGGTGATGCGATCTTCCGCGATCCGGAAAGCGGCGCGTGGCTGACAGCGGACGCCTATCTCTCTGGCGCCGTGCGCTCCAAGCTCGCCGCCGCACGTGCTGTCGTCGAGCTCGACCCGTCGTACACCCGCAACGTCGCGGCGCTCGAGCGGGTTCAGCCACCAGATCTTCGCCCCTCCGACATCACGGCCCGCCTCGGCGCACCCTGGATCCCAGCGGCCGATATCATCGCCTTCGTGAAGGAGACGATGGATGCCGATATCACCATCCACCACACGGCCGAGCTTGCTTGCTGGACGGTCAATGCGCGGCAACTATCGTGGACGGCGGCGGGCACGACCGAATGGGGCACGCACCGCCGTCACGCCGGAGAGCTCCTCTCGGACGCGCTGAACTCGTCGATCCCGCAGATCTTTGACACGGTGAAGGAGGGCGACAGCGAACGGCGCATCCTCAACACCGTCGAAACCGAAGCGGCCAAGGAGAAGCTCGCAAAAATCAAAACCGCATTCCAGACCTGGATCTGGTCCGATCCGGACCGCACGGATCGCCTCGCGCGGCTCTACAACGACACCTTCAACAACATCGTACCCCGCCACTTCAACGGGTCGCATCTCCAACTTCCGGGCGCCTCAGGCGCCTTTTCTCTTTATGGGCACCAGAAGCGTGCCATCTGGCGCATCATCTCGTCGGGAAGCACCTACGTCGCCCACGCCGTCGGCGCCGGCAAGACGCTCTCGATCGCGGCCGCGATCATGGAGCAGCGCCGGCTCGGCCTGATCAACAAGGCCATGCTCGTCGTGCCAGGCCATTGCCTGGCGCAGGCCGCGCGCGAGTTCCTAGCGCTCTATCCGAACGCCCGGATCCTCGTCGCCGACGAGACGAATTTCGTGAAGGAGAAGCGCCATCGCTTCCTCTCGCGGGCCGCAACCGCAAACTGGGACGCGATCATCATCACCCATTCCGCCTTCAAGTTCATTCCCGTTCCGTCCGCCTTCGAGCAGCAGATGCTGCAGGACGAGCTTGAGGCTTATGAAGAGCTACTCACCCGCATCGACACGCAGGACCGGCTTTCGCGCAAGCGTGTCGAGCGCATGAAGGAAGGCCACAAGGAGCGGCTGGAGGCGCTAGCGTCGCGCAAGGACGACCTGCTCACGTTGTCGGAGATCGGCGTCGACCAGATCATCGTCGACGAGGCGCAGGAGTTTCGGAAGCTCTCCTTCGCCACTAACATGACCAGCTTGCGCGGTGTCGACCCGAACGGCTCGCAGCGCGCCTGGGACCTCTATGTGAAGTCCCGTTTTGTCGACATGAAGAACCCCGGCCGCGCACTCGTGCTTGCCTCCGGCACGCCGATCACCAATACGCTCGGCGAAATGTTCACCGTGCAGCGGCTGATGGACCACGCGGCGCTGCGCGAGCGTGGCCTGCACGAGTTTGACGCCTGGGCGTCCACCTTTGGCGACACGTCGACCGAACTCGAGCTTCAGCCTTCGGGCAAATACCGGCCGGTGACGCGCTTTGCCCAGTTCGTCAACGTCCCCGAACTCATCGCCATGTTCCGCTCCTTTGCCGACGTGGTGCTGCCCGAGCACCTGCGCGACTATGTGAAGGTCCCACAGATCGCCGGCGGCAAACGCCAGATCATCACCGCGGAGCCGACCGCAGCCTTCAAGGCGTACCAGCGCCTGCTGGATGAGCGCATCACCGCCATCGAGGAACGCGACCGCCCGCCGGAGCCGGGCGATGACATTCTCCTCTCGGTCATTACCGATGGCCGGCACGCCGCGATCGACCTGCGCCTGGTCGATCGAGGCCAGGACAACGAGGCGGGCAACAAGCTCAACGCCCTCATCGCCAATGCCTTTCGCATCTGGATGGAGACTGGCGATAACATCTATCGTCGCAAAGACGGCCAGCCCTTCGAAACGCCCGGTGCCGGGCAGCTCATCTTCTCCGACCTCGGGACGATTTCCGTTGAGGCCTCGCGCGGCTTCTCGGCCTATCGCTGGATCCGGAACGAGCTCGTTCGCCTCGGCGTGCCATCCTCCGAGATCGCCTACATGCAGGAGTTTAGGAAATCCGAGGCGAAGCAGCGCCTGTTCAACGATTTCAATGCCGGCAAGGTACGCTTCATTATCGGCTCGTCCGACACGATGGGCACCGGCGTCAATGTCCAGCTTCGCCTGAAGGCCTTGCATCACCTCGACGTCCCCTGGCTGCCGTCACAGATCGAGCAGCGCGAAGGCAGAATTGTCAGGCAAGGCAACCAGCATGACGAAGTCGAAATTTTTGCTTACGCGACGCTCGGCTCGCTCGACGCTACCATGTGGCAGAACAACGAGCGCAAGGCCCGCTTCATCGCCGCCGCGCTCTCTGGCGATACCAGCGTGCGCCGACTTGAGGATCTCGGCGAGGGCCAGGCGAACCAGTTCGCGATGGCCAAGGCGATCGCGTCTGGCGATCCGCGCCTGATGCAGAAGGCGGGGCTTGAGGCCGAGATCGCTCGCCTCGAACGGCTCCGCGCCGCCCACATCGACGACCAGCATGCCATTCGCCGCCAGATTCGCGATGCCGAGCGCGAGGTCGAGCGCGCCACCCGTCGCATCAGCGAGATCGGGCAGGACATAGTACGCTTGGTGCCAACCGCGGGAGACGCCTTCGTGATGGCGGTAACGGGCACGGTCTTTAGAGAGCGCAAGCTCGCCGGCCGCGCTCTCATGCAGGAGGTCCTGACCCTCGTCCAGCGTCAGCACGAGAAGGAGATGGTCATCGCCTCGATCGGCGGCTTCGAACTCACCTTTGAAGGCCAGCGCCTGGGACGTGACGGATACCACTACACAACCGTCCTTCACCGTACCGGCGCGGAGTTCGAGATCGAGCTTCCCGTGACGGTGACGCCATTGGGCGCCGTGGCTCGGCTTGAACATGCCCTGTCCAATTTCGACGGCGAGTGCGAGGCCTACCGGTACCGCCTCGCCGACGCCCGCAAGCGCCTTGCCACCTATGGACCGCGGGTTGGCGAGGCGTTCGCGTTCGACGCCGAACTCGATCTGAAGCGCGCGGAGCTCGCGGCTATCGAAGCCGAACTCGCCGCGACGAGCGAAGGAGAAGGAAAAGGAGCAGGAGAAGCACGCCGCATCGCGGCGTGATCGGGAGAAGGAGAAAAACTTCTCGCAGAGCGGTCGGCGCGGCGCCGCTGGCGCTCAACCGACCGTCTCGCGAACCCGGCCACGGCGCGCTCGCAAGGCGCGCTACGGCGCCCCGCTCACGCCTGCCGGGCAGGGATGCTCGCCGGCAGTTGCGCCGCTCCGACCGCCCTGCGGGCCGGAGGGGGTCTTCGGGAAGAAGACGAAGAAGGCCGGCCGAGGCGGCGGGCCAAACCCCTCGATGGAGCATTGCCATGGAACTGAGATTCGTCGATCCGCGCGCGCTGAAGGAGAACCCCGACAAGGCGCGCCACTCCAAATCCAATCCTCAGGCCGACGCCTTGCTGCTCGCCACGATCAAGGCGGTTGGCATCGTCCAGCCGCCCGTGGTGGCTCCCGAGAGCGACGGCGGCAACGGTTACGTCATCGATGCCGGGCACCGGCGCGTGAAGCAGGCTATTGGCGCCGGCCTTGAGGAGATCGCGGTCCTCGTCGTTGACCGTGCTGAAGATGGCGGCGCCATGCGGTCTCTCGCCGAGACGTTGGCGCATGAGCCGCTCAATCCGGTCGACCAGTGGCGTGCCATCGAACGGCTCGTCGCGCTCGGCTGGACCGAGGAGGCGATCGGCGTCGCGCTCGCGCAGCCGGTGCGGCAGATCAAGAAGCTGCGCCTGCTCGCCAACGTGCTGCCGGCAATGCTGGACCAGATGGCGAAAGGCGACATGCCCGACGAACGCCAGCTTCGAACCATCGCCTCGGCCTCGCTCGAGGATCAGAAGGAGGTCTGGAAGAAACACAAGCCGAGCAAGGCCAATCCCCAGGTCTCATGGTGGAGCGTCGCGCAGGCGCTGACCAAGACGCGGATGTACGCGCGCGATGCAAGCTTCGGCGAGGACCTCGCCCAGGCCTATGGCATCCTTTGGCAGGAGGATCTGTTCGCGCCGGCCGACGAGGACAGTCGCTACACGACCGATGTCGAGGCCTATCTCGGCGCACAGCACGAATGGATGGCGAGCCATCTGCCCAAGCGCGGGGCCATCGTCGAGGTCAATGAGTATGGCCAGCCGAAGCTGCCGCCGAAGGCCGACCGTGTCTATGGCAAGCCCGGCAAATCCGACCACACTGCGATGTATCTTGATCGCGATGGCAAGGTGCAGTCCGTCTGCTACCGCATGCCGACGCCGAAGAAAACCGACGTGGCCACGTCCGACGACGGCGCCGCGGAAGCGCCGAAGGCGCGCCCCGACGTGACACGGCGGGGCATGGAGATGATTGGCGACCTCCGCACCGACGCCTTGCACGAGGCGCTCGGCCGGGCGCCGATCGAGGACAACACGCTGCTCGCGCTGCTCGTGCTCGCCTTCGCCGGCCAGAATGTCAGCACGACCTCCGGCAACGCCGATGGCTACGCGCGCATCGAGCGGCACGGCGCGCGCCTGATCGACAAGGACGGAAAGCTCGCCTTCGACCGCGAGACTCTCCAGCAGGTGGCCCGTGCGGTGCTGATCGACGTGTTGTCGTGCCGCGAGAACCGCTCCGACAGCGGCATCGTCGCGCGGGTCGCAGGCGAAGCGATCGGTGCCGATAGCTTCCTGCCAAATATGGGTACGGAGGAGTTCCTATCCTGCCTGTCTCGCACCGCTCTCGAAGCGGTTTGCGGCAGCACGCCCGTGCTGCCGCGCCCGCGGGTAAAGGACACGCGCGCCGAGCTCGTCAAGCACTTCGCCGATGGGCGCCTTGTGCATTCCGTGGCGTTGTTCGCCCCCGCGCCAGACAAGATCGCGGCCTGGATTGACCGCTTCTCCGCGGCTGACGCGGACGAATTCGACGATGCGCCCGACGAGTCTGACACCGGCGAAGAAGAAGACACCTTGGGCGAGGACGTCGCCGGTGACGATGCAATCTCCGAGCCGGCCGACTCCTTCGCCGTCGCGGCCGAGTAGACCCTCTCTCTTCTTTCGAACACTCGCCGCCGCCGGCCTGGTCCGGCGGCGGTTCCGTCTTCAACGCTCTGACAGGAGGACGATATGTCCGCACAAGAGATCTACGATCGCATGCCGCTAGGCTCTTTCATCCGCTATTCGGACGGTACACCGCGGCCGCCCGAGCGCTTCAAAAAGAAGCTCGCTGCCTGGGAGAATAACAACAATGGCGGTCGCCTCGTCCGCAAAAGCGAGCCGCACATCGTCGGCGCGCATATGACGCCGGCAAGCATCACGCTGCATCAGGGCGACTTCGGCAGTGCCGGCGTCATCGTCCTGAAGGTCTTCAAGACCTTCTCGGTGAATTCACCGCTGACGTTCACCGTGATCGAACGTCCGAAGCCCGGACAGGTGCGCGTTCTCAATCGCGCCGGAGCCGATGCCGAGCTTCTGCACCTCGCAGACACGCGTGTCGCCGCCGAAGCGTGGCTCGCATCCCATCGTTATTCCGACGCCGTGCTCGATGAGGTCACTGCCAATGAGTGCACGTCGGATACGGCTGAAGGGAGGGCGGCATGAACACGCCTCAAATCGCCTCTCACATCGACGATGCCACGCGTGCCTCGGTGGAGGTTTTGTTTGCCCGCACGCATGACCGTCTTCTCGTGGCCAGGGTTGGTGACAACGCCTTTGTCATGATGCCGGGGGCCAATGGGCACTATTATCTCGCATCGGCCTGGCGGCTACGTGGGCCGATGGAACAGTGGACACGCGCCGACTTTTACGGTCATAGCGGCGAGCTGGAAGACGAAACCGCCTTCCGGGCGCGTGTGCATGAGAATGCCGAACATCAGCGTCAGCGGGCCGCGCTCGGCCGGCGAGAGATTCGCTCCCGCGCAAATACGCCCTGGGGCGTATCGCAGGGCGCGACCCTCTATTCGGACGGCGTCGTGGTACATTCGACCGCGGGGCACGGCGGTTTTCATCTCGACGCCGCCCACAACGCGAAGGTCCACCCTGCCCTTCGCGCGCCCGACGGCTGGTACGAGGAAGACTGCGCCTGGGCGGCCGTCGCGCAGGCCTTCCCGGAGCTGTTCACCGACTACGAACGGCGCGGCGCTGAACGGACGATCCGGGACTGGTATCCCGACGCTTGGGAGACGATACACGGCCGGCCCCTTCGACCGGGCGAATCCCACGAGAAGGATCGGCGTGATTTCGAACGCGATTATGCCGTCCGCTGGGTCGTGATCTCTGCCATCCGCTCTGACCACCAGGCGGGCATGACGGAATGCGTCGCCACACTTGGTGGCGATCGCCGCGCGGCCGAACAGCGCCGCTATCTCGTCCCTTCGGACGAATACCGCCCGGGCCGCTTCGGCTTCGTCATCGATGAAGCGCGGCACCGTCTCTACGACGGCCCCTCGAACTTCGTAGGATGGAGGTGATCTATGCCATGGCACCTCATCGCCAAAGCCTTTGGCTGGCGCGAGGCCACCGACGAGGACGGCATCACGCCCGTCCTCGTTGTCTGGCACCCGCGGCTCAAACGGCATCTTAGCGGAGATGACGCGTGGAAGCGCGCCGTGCGGCTCTCCGTACACGCTCCGGAGTTCAGCGCGTCTTCGCTCCGGGAAAGGCTACGGAGGACGATTCCATGAACGAGGCGATGCAACAACGCATGCTGCAGGCGAGGATCGAGGCGTCCGAGGGCGACACGCGTCGCCACCTTCGCATCATCGAACGTCAGATCGTCTCCCGTGCGGAGCGCATGACGGTCACCGATTGCGTGAAGCGGCGACAGTCTCGGCGCGGCGCGTTAACCTGGACCCGCGCCGACGAGCGGCTGTTCCAGCAACATGTTGCGGAGCTCACACTGGCCCGGCGTGGCGAAATCGATGCCCTGATGCGCAAGCTCGAGTGGCAGGAGCTTGCGATCGTCGCGCTGCGATCGCGCCACAGCAGCAGGGCGGCGTCGTGATGATGCTGCGTCCGTGCGGACATCATGTCGACCAGGCCCTGGCGGCAAGGACGAAACGGCGAGCTTGGAGGAAAGCGGTCGGTCATGGCGAGCCAATCCCGGTTCGGGGTCGAGCGTAGACCCCCGGCCATCGCTCCCTCGGTTTGTGCTGCGGTCTAAACCGGCCGCGGTCCGCTTCAAGGGCAAGTCGCGAGCGATCGGCGGCCGCCGTCTCGACATGGGGGGCTGCGGCCTTCGCAGACCTAAAGGCCCGCTCGGCCGCACCCCGCCCATGCTCGCCGTGCAACCGCCGCCCCCTGAAGCGGCCCGCTCGCGCCGGTTCTGGTCGACCGCACCCGAGGGAGCGACGGCCGGGGGCCGAAGCTCCCAAGGCGAAACCGAGAAAGGATCTCACCATGACCAAAACTGCCCGTTCCTCTCGCGCCAGCGCCCGTGTCATCCCGCTCCGCAAGGGCATCACGCTCGAAATGGTCCGGCTCGCCTGTCCAGACGCCGCACAGGCACAACGCATCTCCGAAAGCTTCGGCCTGGCGATCCTCGACAGCGACGGCATCCGCGATTTGCACGAGCGGTTCATCATCGAGACCGCCGACGCGCTCAGGGACGGCCTGAGTGAACGCGCCATGCAGATCCACCTTCAACGGATCGTCGGTGCTTATGTCGGGTCCGCGCACGGAGCCGGCCAGTTCTACACCCGAGCAGTCACTGAAGCGCGAGATGCGACCGCCAAACTCGCCAACGACAGCCGCGATGAGGACCTCGATGGTCCGGTCGGCTTCGATAGCCAGGCACAGCGCAAGCGTGAATTCGCTGCCGACATGGGCGTGCAGGCTCACGCGCTTCGCATGGCCGCCGAAGGCGCCGTCGCCGCCTACGAAAAGGTCATTGGCGAGACCTGGAAGCCTTTCGAGCGGCTTGTCGACAACACGACAGATACCGTCGGCCGGAAAGCGGCCAAGGCGCAGATGTCGGCGTTCGACTGACCGACCAGCGCGGGGCTTCGGCCCCGCGCCTCTTCCTTCGGCCACCGACGGACCGGTCCCGCAAGACCGCCCCTTTTCATGTCGCCGCTGCAACGAAGGCAGCCGCCGTCCGTGCTGCTCGCCATCATCGGCCCCTCCCGGTCCGTGGTCCTGCGCCGGACCCAATGTCCGCGCAACGGCTTCGCCGTCCTTCGCGCTGCTTCGGCCCTTCGGGTGCGCGGACTTTTGGCCCGGCGGTGGCGGACCCCGTGAGGAGCCGCGATGGGCGCGGCCTCCCGAATGGAGGTTAGTAATAATGAACAGGAACGGAGAAAAGGCGCGAGGCGACCTGTACGCCCGCATCACGGACCGCATTGTCGCCGAGCTCGAACGCGGCGTGCGCCCCTGGGTTCAACCTTGGACTGCCCCGAATATGGCAGGCCGCATCACCCGACCGCTGCGACACAACGGCCAACCCTATTCGGGCATCAACGTCGTCTTGCTTTGGTCAGAGGCCGTCGCGCGCGGCTTCCGGTCTCCGATCTGGATGACGTTCAAGCAGGCCAGCGAACTCGGCGCGCATGTTCGCAAAGGCGAGACCGGCAGCACTGTGGTCTATGCGAGCCGCTTCACCAAAACCGAGACCGACGCTCACGGCGACGAAGTCGAAAAAGATATCCCCTTCCTCAAAGCCTATACGGTCTTTTGTGTCGATCAAATCGATGGCTTGCCCGAGCATTATTACGATCGGCCGGCAGCTATCGCATCAACGATCGAGCGCAACGCACACGCCGATTCTTTCTTTGCCAACACCGGCGCGATCGTTCGGCACGGCGGCTCGATGGCATTTTACGCGCCCTCGTCCGATCACATCCAGATGCCAATGATCGACAGTTTTCGCGACACGGCCTCATATGTCGCCGTCAGAGCGCATGAGACCGTCCATTGGACTGCTCCCGCTCACCGCGTCAATCGCGATCTTAGCCGTTACAGCAAGGATCGGAGCGAACGCGCGCGCGAAGAGCTGATTGCCGAACTCGGGAGCTGCTTCCTCTGCGCGGATCTCGGGATCTCTCCCGAACTCGAACCGCGGCCGGATCATGCGAGCTACCTCGCATCGTGGTTGGAGGTTCTGTCTAGTGAGAAGCGCTTTATCTTCTCGGCGGCCGCGCATGCGCAACGCGCCGTCGCTTATCTGCACGACCTGCAGCCGAAAGCAGCAGACGTCGAGGAGGCGGCATAATGAGCGCACAGCGCGATTCGCGCCGACGCTTGCCGGCCCTTCCTTGTCCGGCGATCAGCATAGAGACCCCCGCCCCTTGTCGGCTGCCCGACGGCCAGCCCGCGCCCTTTTCCTCGGGCTGGATTTCGCGAACTGACAGCGGCCTTCCGCCTTCCTTCAAGAGAAAATAACGTTCTGGCGTTGCGCAGGTCATCGCGGTGCCGAGTAAATCGCGGTCGCAGCCTGTGCGTTCACCTCGCGGGCCCTGTGGCTCTTGTCGGCCGGGCAGCGCGCTTACCTTCCCGGTTTGGACCTCGACTCGCTAGCCTGAGAGGTTGCCAGATGTGTGCGATGAGCGGTGATCGGGTTCTTTCCTCGGTCAACGTTTCGATGATCGCAAATCGTGTCCCTCGGCCGTTTCTTCATGCACACCCACGCCGTCCTCGATTTGGCATGTCTGACCGAAGGCCGTCGTCGCCAAAGCGCCGCCTCGCTCTTATCCCCACAACAGCCGGTTACGACTTTCTTCCCCTGGCCGCTCGCGCGTCCATTCCTCGCGCAAGACAAGAAAGTCGCACCCTGGCTGCCCTCTACTGCGTGCCGGCCCCTTCGGGGTGCGGGTCGATCGCCTCCGGTCTGTCGCCAGCCATCGAGGCCGCGATGGGCGGCCCGGGAAACTGAAAGGACACGACAATGGCGACCATCGGCACCTTCACCTCGACCGGCAACGGCTTCACCGGCACGGTTCGCACCCTCGCCCTCAATGCCAAGGCCAAGCTGGTTCGCGTCGAGAACCCCTCCGACAAAGGACCGCACTTCCGCATCTTCGCCGGCAATGTCGAACTGGGAGCGGCCTGGCAGAAGACCGCCAGGGACACCGAGCGCGACTACCTCTCGGTCAAGCTGGACGATCCGAGCTTCCCCGCTCCGATCTACGCCACCCTGATCGAGGTGGAAGGCCAGGAAGGTCTCCAGCTCATCTGGTCCCGCCCAAGCCGGGATTGACGGCCCGACGCAGCGGCTCCGCCAAAAGGCGGGGCCGCTTGGCTGCTGTGCTCACCCCGGTCACGGCGGCTGTGACCCCTCTGGCACATGTCATTCAAATGCATTACATTAGCCGTGAATAAAGGAGGTCGCGCTATGGCTTCGAATGCCCTGGTCCAAACCCGAATCGACGCGGACGTAAAAGAAAAGGCCACCGCGGTTCTGGAAAACATGGGTCTCACGGTATCTGACGCCGTGCGGATTCTGCTGACACGCACGGCCAACGAAGGGATGCTTCCGCTGGAGCTCGTGAGCAACAGCCAAGCTTACGATAGCTGGTTTCGTGAGAAGGTACGCCAAGCGCTGGCGGATACCCGGCCCGATCTCGATGATTCCGAGGTCGAAGCGCATTTCGCGGAACGCCGTGCCGCGGCGCTCCGAAAAGCGGCGGAGCATGAACGGTGAAACTCGTCTGGTCGCGCTTCGCGTTGTCCGATCGCGACGGCATTTTCAGCTACATCGAGGCCGAGAATCCCCGCGCCGCGGTTCATGTTGATGAACAGATTGCCGATGCCGCGCGGCGCCTGCTCGACTTTCCTGACAGTGGCCGGCCCGGGCGCGTCGCTGGCACGCGGGAGTTGGTCATTCCGCGCACACCTTATGTCGCGGCGTACCTTGTCGACGGTCAGACTGTTCGCATCTTGCGCGTGCTTCATGGCGCGCAGATGTGGCCCGACGAACTTACCAGTGACGATTGAGGTCGGCTCCGTATCGTATCCTGCGGCCGGAGTTGGATCCCTTCTTGCGGCGTTAGCTCTGGCTCGCGCGGACTTTCAGCGCCGGCCTCCTGCTCACGGCGAGCGCTGTCCGCCATCGTGTCCCTCGGCCGTTTCTTCTGGCACACCCCCCACGTCGTCCTCGATTTGGCATGTCTGACCGAAGGCCGTCGTCGCTAAAGCGCCGCCTCGCTCTTATCCCCGCAACAGCCGGTTACGACTTTCTTCCCCTGGCCGCTCGCGCGTCCATTCCTCGCGCAAGACAAGAAAGTCGTGCCCTGGCTGCCCTCTACTGCGGGCCGGCCCCTTCGGGGTGCGGGTCGATCGCCTCCGGTCTGTCGCCAGCCATCGAGGCCGCGATGGGCGCGGCCCGGGAAACTGAAAGGACACAACAATGGCGACCATCGGCACCTTCACCTCGACCGGCAACGGCTTCACCGGCACGGTTCGCACCCTCGCGCTCAATGCCAAGGCCAAGCTGGTTGGCTTGGCAGAAGACCGCCCGGGACACCGAGCGCGATTACCTCTCGGTCAAGCTGGACGATCCGAGCTTCCCCGCTCCGATCTACGCCACCCTGATCGAGGTGGAAGGCCAGGAAGGTCTCCAGCTCATCTGGTCCCGCCCCAGCCGGGATTGACGGCCCGACGCAGCGGCTCCGCCGAAAGGCGGGGCCGTCTGTATGTACGCACGCTCGATGCACCAGGCGCGGGGTATAGAGCCTGGTTAGTTTTGTCCTGCGAATTGCAGCCATCCCACGATGATCGTCCCGGTCAGTTTGAACTGACGGGCAAAGTCGTAGTTGGACTACGATAACTGACACTAATCTAAACGAGGAGAGCGACCGTTATCGATCTCGCACCAGGGGCAAGATTACAGAACTTCTGGGAAACCCCACCTGGCCTGCCCCCGTTGAATGACTGAGCACGGCTATCGCCATCTGCTCCGGGGCGGAGCATCGCATTGACTTGGCGGAACGTCCCATGACCAGTCGCCTCGCGCAGCCCTAGCTCGGCGACTTACCGTTGGGCGGCACCGACCGGAACGCTTGTCCGAAATGCGCCTACAATTTTCGGACAACCCACTCCCAAAATGCGCACTGCTCAAAATGCCCAGGCAATCGCGTCTTTGCTTAGAATGGAGTTGTCTAAAGAACCCCCCAGGCTCGATACCTTCCTCTGCCGGTCGCCTCACGCAGCCCGAGTTCGGCGACGAGATCGTGGGCGGCACGGGACGTGATTCCAAGTTCGGCCGCAATCATGCCGGCCGAGACGATCGGTCGGGTCAACACGTAGTTGACCAGCGCCGGCAGTTTTGAGGTGGCGCGGCGGCCGGCGAGTTTTCGCGTGAGCAGGTTTTTCGTCATCAGCCAGCGGTCGTGGTCCTTGCCACCAGTGTCGGCGGCAGCCGTGATCGCCTCAAGCTGCATGGCGAGCCGCGCCGCGGCGTCGCGCGGTCGCCGGCGTTCGCGCGGGATGGCTTTGAGCCCCTCATGCAGGCAGGGAAGATGCCAACGGGTCTTGCCGCGGGCGCGCAGCAGGTTAGCGGCGAGCAGCCGGCCGAGCCAGAGTGTGTGCTGCAGCGGTTCGATCGTGACCCAGGCGTCAGCCGCGAGCGCGGCCGCGAGCGTCGGCGGCAGTGTGTGGCTCTGGTCGACGATGGCGCGCCAGTCGTCGAGACGTTCGTCGTCGTCCCAGTCGAGATCGTACACCAGTGAGTCCCGCTCGGATCGGACCTGGCTCGCGCTGGCGAGCATCCGCTCGGTCTTGGCATTCGCGGCATCGACCGCCGCGAAAGTGGCGGCCAGATGCGGATCGATCTCGATGATGCCGAGCGCGCCATCGAGATCCTCCTCGTTCTGGTCCCCGCCCCCATCGTGGCCCATCGCTGCGTCGCCTTCCTTCCGGTTACTCTTCCCCTCCTTGGCCTGCTCACTCCGGCCGCGCAGCTCGGCGAGGCCGCCCGCAGATAGTGCCCAGTCGGGTTTCTCCGCGGCGATGCGACGGCGCGTGCGCAGGACTGTGTGGGCGCGGGTGAGCTCGTGAGTGGGGGCGCGAATGTCCATGCCTTCATCGTGAAGAACGAGATCTTCGAGGTGGACGAGCTCACCTTCCAGCCATAGACTCGCGCACGCATCGGTGAAGTGCGTTCGGCTGATCCACCCCTCGCGGATCGGACTTTTGGCGAGGCGCTCGTCGAGCCGGGCGAGTGCGTCCTCGGCGGAGGCGAGCGGACCGGCGATAGAGGCCCAGGGTAGCGGATCTGGGATTTGGTAGCCGGATGGCAAGGCCTTGATAACCTTAACGGGGATCGTCGAAACGGAAGCTATCATAGAAGTAGCTTCCGTCATAGCGATGCGTGTTCCCGCCGGGCCGGAAATCGCGCCCGCGGGCCTCTGAGGTCGACCAGAGACCGTCGCTGTCCCCTTCCCAGATGCCCTGCCATCTCGGATGCCGCTTGGCACCGGCTATGATAGGTCGGCGTTGCGATTGTCGAGGTGGAATGCATGAGCGAGTTTAGGCGAATTACGCAAGATCCCACCGTGATGGGCGGAAAACCCTGCATACGTGGGCAGCGCGTCACCGTCGGCATGATCGTGGGCCAGATCGGGGCCGACCGCAGTATCGATGCGCTGCTTGCCGACTATCCCTATCTCGCGCGCGAGGACGTGGTCGAGGCCTTGCGCTACGCCGCCTGGCGGGCCGAGGAGCGCGAGGTCAATCTGCAGCGCGCATCCTGATGCGATTCTTGATCGACAGGAACCTGTCGCCGAGCTGGGTTCCTCCTGAACGCGGTTCGAAGCGGTGCATTAGTCGGCATTGGGTGCGGTGGACGCGTCCGATCGCAGGCTGATGCAATGGGCTGCCCGAAGGCGCCTTGGCCTCCATCGATCCCGACCGCGCGCGGGGTGCGGATTTCTCCCACTCGGGTCGCAAATCACCGCTTGTTGCTAGTGTTGGACGTCGGAACGCAAAACAGCGATCTTGGCGGCAAGGAAGCCAGCAAATTCACCCCGCCAGGCACGAAATCGATCAGCGGACGCGCCCCGTGGAAGGTGCCCTCCCCTCCTCCGAACGCGCTCGCCCACCGGTTCCTACGCACCGGGCGCTCAGGCCTCGGTCGCCGTCAAGGTGTGGTCGTAGAGGCCATCGCGGAATGCCTTGTCGGCCGGTTTGTCGCTCTGCGGATTCCCCTTTGCCCTCAAATCGCGACAGAACTGCACGCCCAGGTCGACCAAGGAGGGCTTGCCCTGCTCATGCTCCAGTTCATGGGAGAGCGGCGTGTGCACGGCCTCGGTCAGTCCGATTTTCTTCGGCGCGGCGACCCTGCGGGCCAGCGTGTCGGTCTCCGGATTCTTGATATGGAAGGCCATCAGGCGCTCCTCTAGCGCCTGTCGTGTGTCCTTACCAACATTCCGGATACACCGCACGAAGGCCGAGGATACTCGCCAAATTTGATGGGAAAGCTCGTGACGGCTTATCGGAGGCCGAGATCTTTATGGTTAACATTCTATCAGTGCCCCCTCCTCGCCTTCCGGGCGCTTTTTGCGTCAAAACCACGCTCCTTGCCCCGACCAAACCACGGTCGAGGACAACCTCCTCCCGGCCCTCGCTTGGTGTGAATGGAGGGGACGAGTGTCGACAAATTCGACCCAAATCGCAGCGCAATTGTTGTCAGCTGACAACATCTGGCCCTTGCTTATCAGCGGCCAACAATGCTCTGCCGTGAAAGGTAGTATAACACCATTTTCGCTAGTCGGCGTTCGACTGCCCGATCAGTCTCATTCGACGTGCCGATTGGAGTCGTTGGTCGGCCTTGCTGCCAACGGAGGGCCGCTCCGATGCCGGACGTGTCGGATGGCTCCCTGATGAACTGGACCGAAGCAGTTGCGACGAGCTCGGCCTGCTCTGACAATGCACCGTCATGGCTCCATCCCGGTGCCAGCTTATTCCCCAAGGTCCGGCAGCGCGTTAGGCTGCCTGATCGGAACATCGGCATGTTTCGTTGCGCGGTCCGGACCAAGGGGATGGATGTTGTCAGCTGACAACAACCTATGAGTCTCCAGCGATAGAGGGCGCGCTCCAGGACATCGAAACCTCGTGCTCGGGATGGGATTCGATCCGAGCGCCGAACCTGCCTTACCGCAAGCTTGGACCCGTCCTAGCACAAGGCCGATCAGCAGCAGGGCGTGTAGGTCGAGGTGGTGACCCGACCGTACATTGCCATTCTTTGCCGCAACGGTTCGCAGGGGCCCCGATGTGGCGGGGCCGTTCCCAGCGCCGCGCCAGTGGTCGGCGATGCGGCTGGTGCTCCGCCTCGGTGCGGCCAGACGGCGCAGGAGCAAGCGTGGAGTCGATTGCTCGACGCCTGTCGTCCTGCGGAGACCTGTGACCGTGTAGTGCTCGCTCATGCCTAGGCCGAAGTTGCCGCAGTAACGCATCGAACACCGCGAGAGCCCAGCTTGCCGCTGGATCTAGCGGGCCAACATCGCGGACTTCACGCCGCCTGGATCCAGCCCGAGCGCCTGAGGCCAAGGTCAGGCGAAGCGGGGAGGGTGCTCTTCGTGAGACCGTCGGTCGCGACACGACCTTAGATTACGACGGAGGCGAACTTCGGCAACGGCTCGCTGGGAAGCCGGGAATCAAGGCGCTAGCGTTGCATAGATCAACCGCTCGCTAAGTAGGCGCCGGTGCGCGGCAACTGGGCCAGAAGCGAGGGAGTTTGTGCCCATGGAAGGCGGGCGCCGGCGCATCCGTACGGTAGCAACACTGATCGGTGCAGCAGGTAGCGAGGGTACAAAAATGACGGGGGCCCGTGCAGTCCCGCCGACTCACGCTATAGTTGAGGCTGCTCCACCGGCTGCGGCCTTGTTGTCAACGGTAACGCAATGCGCACAAAAAAGCCGCGACTCGCTGTTGGGCGCACCATCGAGCGTTAAGAACTCGTTAACCCTTTAGTTCTTGCCCAAATCATAGAATCGTGGCCATCTCTCAAGACGGACATTAAGCGTCTGACGCGCAGAAACCGTCTAGAGAAAGCAAATGGGTAGCTTAGCGGAAGATTCGGTTACGATGAGCGAGACTGCGTCCGCGCGGATCTCTCGGCATGCCGCCATTCTTTCCGGCCAGCTTCGCTCGCTCGCGACGACACTTTTCCCGCCTTCGGCGAGCAAGTCTCTGCGCTCGTTCACCTCTGGGGAGGTCGCCCGAATTGCGGGTGTATCCGATGGGTACCTTCGACAACTTTCTCTCGACGGACTTGGACCGACCCCAACCACGGGAATCGGAGGCCGGCGATCTTATACCTTGGCTCAGATTCATGAGTTGCGCGGGTATCTAGCCACCGCACGGCCTCGCGAAGCATTAGAATTTCTCCCGCGCCGGCGCCCAGGCGATAAGCTCCAAATCATCACCGTCGCCAACTTCAAAGGTGGCTCCGCCAAGACGACGACGGCACTGTACCTTTCGCAATACCTCGCCCTTGCCGGCTTTCGGGTCCTCGCGATTGACCTCGATCCGCAGGCTTCGCTGTCAGCAATGTTCGGCTACCAGCCCGAGTTTGACATCGCGGCGAACGAAACCCTCTACGGCGCCATACGATATGACGAGCACCGGCGGCCAATGCGCGAGGTCGTTCGGCCGACCTATTTTGACGGGATAGGTCTCGTGCCAGGCAATCTCGAGCTTATGGAGTTCGAGCACACTACGCCTCGAGCAATGGTCGAGCGGCGTGAACGCGGACACGACCTATTCTTTCGCCGTGTCGCCAGCGCCATCGACCAGGTTGCCGACGACTATGACGTCGTCGTCATCGACTGCCCACCCCAACTTGGTTACTTGACCATGGGCGCGCTAAACGCGGCGACCGCTATGCTCGTGACCGTCCATCCTCAGATGGTCGATGTCGCATCTATGAGCCAATTTCTCCTCATGACGTCGGACCTCATGTCCGTCATCGAGGAAGCTGGCGGGCGACTCGATCACGATTTCATTCGGTATGTCATCACGCGCCACGATCCCAATGACGTGCCCGAAGCGCAAATCGTGGCTCTCCTCCGCACCCTTTTTGGATCGGATGTGCTCCAGGCCACAGTGTGGAAATCGACGGCGATCGCCAATGCCTGCCTCACGAAGCAATCACTTTATGAGCTGGAGCGCGGCGCCGTGGGGCGGGGCGCCTACGACCGGGCATTGGAATCGGTCGACGCGGTCAATGCCGAAATCGCGCAACTTCTCAAGAAGGTGTGGGGTCGATGAGCAAACGTACTGACACTATCAAGAGCCTTTTCACGGCCCCACAATCAACTGCGTTGTCAGCTGACAACATGCCCGGTGCCCTGCCGCGGGTCTCGTCAGGCTCGGTCCGCTCGTTGAAAGACTCTTTTTCCGAAGTCGAGAAGGAGAACGAGGAGCTTCGCGAAAGAATCGCATCCGGGGCTATGATCCTTGAAATCGACCCCGCGCTTATCGATCCGTCCCCGCTGGCCGACAGGTTTCGCGACCAGGATGATAGCTCGTTCGAGGCACTTAAGCAGTCGATCGCACAGCGTGGTCAAGAGGTGCCCATTCTCGTTCGGGAGCACCCTGAAGCAAAAGGGCGCTACCAGAGTGCGTATGGTCATCGCCGCGTTCGCGCCACACGCGAACTAGGCATTTCGGTCAAAGCGATCCTGCGAGTGCTGTCGGATGAAGCGCTTGTCGTGGCGCAAGGACTCGAGAACGCACCACGTGAAGATCTGAGTTTCATTGAGCGCGCTACCTTCGCGATGCATATCGAAGATGCCGGACATAGCCGGTCAATCGTGCAAGATGCTTTGTCGATTGATCGGGCGGAGGCCTCGAAACTCCTTGCCGTGGCCCGGTCAGTTCCAACCGATGTTATTCAAGCCATCGGGAAGGCTCCGAAAGTTGGCCGCGGCCGCTGGCAGTCGTTCGCTGACTTGATCAAGGATGCCGCGGCGCTCAAACGTGTCAGAGCGGCGATCGCTGAACCGAAGTTTGCAGAGCGAGAAACCGACGCTCGATTTCTTGCAGCATTCTCAGCAGCCAGCCGTCCATCTTCCGCGGAGACATCGAAGCCATTGGAAGAGAAGCCGGTCTTTTCCGCATCTGGCGACAAGATTGCGCACGTGCGTCACGCGGAGCGCGAATTGAAGCTTACCCTCGACAAGAATGTCTCGACGACATTTGCGGCATTTCTTGTCGAGCAAATCCCGGCCCTGTTCGACGCCTTTTCAAAGACGAGCGGCGGTCAGGAAACCAGCGAGGCCTAACGGCCTCGTCCCGTAAACACGAACCAGGAGCAGACAAGGCAAAAGAAAAAGGCCCCCGAAACGGAGTTCCGGAAGCCCTTCTCTTCAAGTTTGGCGACTGACAGAGAATCACTTTCGCGAATCGCAGTCAAGAGTTTCTACGCGATTTTGTCGTCGTTTCGGCGAGCAGGTTTCCTTTGCCCAGCTGAGGCAAAGACATGCAGTCACACTCTCCAACGACGCCTTTTGGGCGGCGATCGTTGACGCTTGCCCATGTGGCAAGCCAAATGATCGCAACCGAACGTCCCCCCGAAAAGATCGTGCACAAGTGGAAGATCTTCCACGCCATCTGCACGGCACGGCCGCGCCTTGGGGTGTCGGAGCGCTCGCTCTCGGTGTTAAACGCGCTCCTGACCTTCCATCCTGAGACCGCGCTGACAGGGGAGGATGATCTGATCGTCTTCCCGTCGAACCATCAGCTCAGTCGTCGGGCGCACGGCATGCCGGCGTCGACGCTGCGGCGCCACCTCGCCGTGCTGGTCGACGCGGGACTGATCGTTAGGCGCGACAGTCCAAATGGCAAGCGCTATGCGCGGAAGGACGATGCCGGCGAAATCGAGCTCGCCTTCGGCTTCGATCTGTCGCCGCTTGTCGTGCGCTCTGAGGAGTTCGAGAGCCTGGCGGCTGATATTGAAGCTGAGGCCCGCGCCCTTAAGCTGGTGCGTGAGCGGATCACGCTGTGCCGACGCGACATCGCGAAGATGATTGCAACCGGCATTGAGGAAGGTGTCCCGACACGACGGGCAGGGCAGGGGCCTGCCGATTGGCAGGAGGTGCATGCCGCATTCCGCGCAATGGTCGCTCAGATTCCGCGCACCGCGACGCGCCAGGAGCTCGAGCCGATCGCCGACGAGCTGTCGCAACTTGCTGATGACGTGCTCAATCTTCTGGAAGCACACATCAAATCCAAGAATCCGAGCGCCAATGAGTCCCATTCTGAGCGCCACATACAGAATTCAAATCCAGACGCCCCTATTGATCTTGAACCTCGCCTTCGAGAAGGCAGGGCGGCGAGAGTTGAGCCTAAACCTCAACCATCGCGAGTCGCCGAGAGTACGTATCCGTTGGGAATGGTCCTAAGTGCATGTCCGGACATCGTCGATTATGCGAAGGGCGGAATTTCGAACTGGCGCGATTTCCTGGCGACGGCGGCGGTCGTTCGATCCATGCTTGGGATCAGTCCTAGCGCCTGGGAGGAGGCGCAGACCGTGATGGGCGAGACCCAAGCTGCAATCGTGGTCGGCTGCATCCTGCAGCGAGGGGACGCGATCCGTTCCGCGGGCGGATATTTGCGCGGCCTGACACGAAAAGCCGAAGCCGGCGAATTCTCGCTCGGACCAATTCTGATGTCGCAGATCAACTCACGGCTCCATGAAAAACGAACGGCCTGACGGATGGGGAAGCGTCTCTTTGCGCCACCGCCTCGGGCTGATGCGTGGTCTGAGGCAGAATTTCATAAGGCTTTGGCTGCCGCGTCAGATCCAATTTCTCTCATCAGGGCGCCCGCGCAGGAGACTCGCGACCCCGAGATCGTCCGTGGGCGATTGCGTACCCGGGCGTCATGCGCTGGCGGCCGGTCGATCGAGGGGTCGTTTTGCCGAGGGATCGTATCCTTTGGGAATGGTCCTCGACGCGTATCTCCCGACATCGTCGATTACGCCAAGGGCGGGATTTTCTCGCGACCGCGGCCGTCGTTCGATCGACGCTCGGGATCAGCCCTAGTGCCTGGGAAGCGGCGCAAACAGACATGGGCGAGGTGCCCGCCGCCGTCGTCGCGTGCATCCTGCAGAGCGGGGCCGAGATCAATTCCGCCGGCGGCTATCTGCGCGGTCTGACGCGAAAATCCGAGTTCGGCGATTTTTCGCTTGGCCCGATCCTGATGGCGCAGATTAATTCTCGGCGGCGGAACAAGAAGCGGGCGTGAGACGAGGAGGCGCCGCTCCCAGACCTTGCCTTTTTCGTGTGATCGAAGGTGCCCGCGCTGACCCGGCTGCACTGTGTCGGCGCAAAGCTGTTCGGAGAGATCGTCATGGCAAAATGCACTCCAATCATCCTCACGCCGTTCTTCCAGCTTCGCGATGAAAACGTCGTGGAGCGACGGATGTACGTCGCAGGGTTCACCGACGAGGCGGGCGAGGCCTGGGGAACGCTGGTTCCGTTGGATGCGGAGATGGTCGAGGGCGCCGTTCTGGGACAGCAGATATTCACTGCCTGGTGCAACTCTGACGGCCGTATCCAGCTACAGCCGAACAGCGATGGCCTGTTTGAAGAGCTTCTGGAGAAGGGCCGATTGAAGGAGACACCCCTCGATGAACTCGTTGCCGAAGCCATCGAGCAGGGCAAGAATGAACCGAATGATGACATCCTCGATATGTTCGAGACCCTGCATGAGCGGCTGGTGCGGGCGCAGGGCATGGTCGCTGACGAGATTGCGCGGCGCAGGCGATGATTCGTCGCACCGCGTCTGCACTGGCGCGGTTCAATGCTGCAGGGCTGACTCGTCGAGAGAGGGCGGTGAAGAACCCTCGGTGGCGTTGCGTGACGTCCGATAAGGCTCCGCTCTCGGGAGCGGAGTGCGGTTCCAACTTTTCGAGCATCAAACAGCGGCCGATGCCCGATACCGCGATTACTTCTGGGCCGCTACATCTTTGGCAGCCGAGAGGCGTTGCGCCTCTTTTAGTGCGGCAGTTTTTGTCTTGAACGGACCGATGTCGTTCTCTCCAGTGTCAGGCAGCCAAGCGGGGAGGAACCACCACCCGCCGGGCTTCCCATAGCTGGCCGTGCTTCGGATCGATCCGACGCCTTCGGCGATGAACCAGCCAGGGTCGATTCCGTCTCGTTGCCATGAGATTTCCGACATTGTCTGTGTCCTTCCTCGATAGGAGGTGCAGATCGACTCTAAATCATATTCCCGAGTTCTGCGACGATAGACCGAGTCGATGACCGGCATGTCCACTCCCGCCAGTACCTTTGATGTCTCGCAGGATGGGCGGCACGGATGCGGAGGGCGATATTGCATCCACATGGCGGGCACGTCACTGGCCTCGTTATCAATGTTGCGATGCAATCTCGACGACGCCCCGAGTTTGCTGATGGCGACGATCTCCATTGCGGGTGACGACGCGTGGTCTAGGTGCATGGCTAAGGTGAACTGCGTTTTGCTGCTGCGCCCGTTGCCTTGAGATCCGAATTGCTGAATCGATTAGGGCCGCCTGTCTTCATTCCATGTGTTTTCCCCGACGGGCGTGCCCATCTGCGTCCTCGATAGAGGCTGGTCTGACCGAAGGCCGATCCCGCTTCGCGGGCTCTCGATCTTGTCCCCGCAACGTCCGTCCTCGACTTTCTTCCCCTGGCGCTGCGCGCCATTCCTCGCGGTCCAAGAAAGTCGCTGCCGGCCGCCCTCCATTTCATTTCGGCCCTGTGGGTGCAGGTCGATCGCCTCCGGTCTCACGACCGCCATCGAGGTCGCGATAGGCGCGGCCCGAGAAAAACAAGGGGTAGAGTAGGCGTGCAGCGCCATACCGCCTCGCGGCGGCTGGTTTCTGCACGCCTCTCGCCGAACCGGACGTGCCAGTTTCCCGGCATCCGGCTCTCCATGCGCGACTTACGTCGCGGGTGTCGTCAATCCGGCGAGGTGGTTGAGCGCGTTCCACGACGCCGCCACATGTGTGCGGCCTCGCGGTTCAGGCGAGTCATCCCAGCCGTTCGTGATCATGATGCCTCGCCACGGATACGGCATGGTGCCGCCCGTGGCGAAGCTGCGAAGTCGCACGTGTCCCTCGCCCCAAACAAGTTTACGCTCGTTTGTTTCGCTGGATACACGATAGCGACGCAGTGTCCGCCACGCCGCTTTGCGATGCTTCTTGCGCAGCCAGCGCAACACCCGGTTCGACAGCCACCAATCCAGCTTGCTGAACTCGCGTGAAGCTCCCGTGGCGTGGCGGTAGTAGGTCCGCCAACCAAGGATGATCGGGTTGAGCTCTCGAATGAGCTGGGTCAACGACTCTCCTGTTGGATAGGTCGTGATCCGAGCCTTGATCGCGTCTCGCAATCTCTGCACTTTCCCTTTCGGAATGTACAGATTCCCGACACGATGCCTGGTACGGAGCGCCGTCGTCTGGATGATGCGATAGCCGAGGAAGTCGAACCCATCCGCGACACCGGTGATCAAGGTTTTCTCAAGGGATAGCTCCATGCGAAGCTCCTGCATGAGGAACGTCGCAAGTTTGTCGCGCTCGGCCATGGCCTCGTCCGCCGTGCCCGTAACCAGAATAACGAAGTCGTCCGCGTAGCGGGCGATCTGGAATGTCGGGCGTCCCCGTTTGCGGTCATAGTGCCGCCTGTCAGCGGCATTCTGCAGCCGTTCGCGGGGTCGTGGTGTCCATCGTCCGTATCGCTCGTCGAGGGACGTCAGATAGACGTTCGCCAAGAGCGGCGACAGGACACCGCCTTGCGGCGTGCCTGTGATAGGATGACGGACCGTGCCTTCGACCAAGATACCTGCTTTCAGGAACGCGAGTACGAGCCGCAGGACCTTGCGATCCCCGATGCGGCGGCGCGCCCGCTCCATCAGCAGATGATGATCAATGGCGTCGAAACAGCCCTTGATGTCGCCTTCGATGACGAAGCGGACCGGTGATGGTCCGTGGATCGTCGGGTGCAGATGTTTCTGCACTACCGCAAGCGCATCGTGGGTGCTCCGTCCACGCCGGAACCCAAACGAAGTCGGGTAGAAGTCCGCCTCGAAGATGGGCTCCAGAACGAACTTGAGAGCCATTTGCACCAGTCGATCTTTCAGCGTCGGGATGCCGAGCGGGCGGAATCGTCCCGGCTTGCCTGCCTTCGGAATCAACCGTTGGCGAACAAGTTCGGGCTTATAGATTCCAGTGCGCAGCTCCTCGCGGATTTCCTCGAGAAACTGTGTTACGCCACCGGGCCGCTGTTCGATCTTGTGCCGCGTCATCCCGTCCGTGCCCGGCGTTTGGCTCCCCTTGTTGCGGGCAAGCCTCTGCCAAGCATGGCCGAGAGTGCGGCGATCACACACCAGATTGAACAAGTCGGCGAACCCCTTTTCGGGGGCCGCGTTGCTCCACCTATACAGCTTGCGCTGCATGTCGAGGACAAACGCGGTATTCACCGCGTCGGGCTTCATGTGCCCACCTCCTGCCGGCTTGCTGTACTTACTGTCTCCCTTTGCCATGTGGACAGCTTTCCCGTCCTCGGACTACTACGGAGACTCCGCCCCCCGCGATGACATTCATCGGTCATCTCGATCATCTTCGACTTGGAAGTCGAAGAAATCATCGCGAGGTTCCCAGGTTCACTCAATGATCCCTCGTCCGTTGTAGGAGCCGACTCTACCCCGTGTGGATTCCGAGCTTTGGCCACCGCAGGCTGGGCCAAAACTTGGCGCGCGGTGATCCGCACGTCCCTGATCCGCGTCTCATCAGCGCGGATCGGCGCTCCACCGACCTTGCGGTCGTCTGAGCTGCTGCCGGTTTGATGGACACCGAGATTAGGTGTTTTATCGAGCCGGAGGTGGGCGATGAAGAGACGGAAGTTCAGCCGCGAGTTCAAGATCGAGGCGGTCAAGCTGG
>VYKW01000082.1_pt1 | contig 41035 bp, 34 predicted proteins | sample 5114451 | NCBI WGS metagenome assembly VYKW01 (sample SAMN12291784, study PRJNA351875) | freshwater metagenome | isolation source: freshwater lake | place: USA: Michigan, Gull Lake | collected 2013-08-08
AGCGATGATCCCATTGCCGGCCTGCCCGCTGTGGCAGGCTGACCAGCCCGGCCCGTACCGGAATTGCCCGGTGACCCACCATGCCAGCTACACCACTCTATGGGACACGATCCCAGAGCAATCGAGGTCCCTCAGTTGAGGTAGTCTGGATTGCTTCGTCGCTGCGCTCCTCGCAATGACGGTGCGGTGTGAGATGTCGCCCTGCACACCAGTGTCGTCCCTGCGAACGCAGGGACCCATACCCCCGATCGATTGTGGGGCGGCAGGCTGGAGCAACGGCGTGCTTGCCACGGAGGTCGGTGGTTATGGGTCCCGGGTCGGCGTTCGACAACGCTGGCGCATTGTCGAACTTGCCCGGGGCGACACCGAGGTTGGGGATGCTCCGTGGTTCGCATCAAGACAAGGCCTGCTGCCCTCATCGTCGGACCTGAGTCGCCCGACGGGCCGTCAGGACCTGCGCCGGCCTGCATCGCGAACTAACAAATCCGCCTGTGCCGAAATGCTCTTTTTGCCAACCTGTCCAACGCGCTCGGCCTCTCCAGCCGGCCCGGGCAGAAATTTCTGGTTTCATTTTTTCCGAAATCGTGATTGTCTGTCGCCGTCCCGCCTCGTTGCGAGGGGCGTACGCGTCGTCACGGACGTGAGGGGGGATGCGATGGCCGCGACCGGATGCGCCAGACGAGCGCATGTCGGTACGGACATGAAATGGCAGCGTCCTGACACCCCGATGCTGGTGTTACGTTCGCGACGGCGCCGATGCGCCGCGCGGATCATGGTGGCCAGAAAGCCCGGCGCACCAGGGAGACTGCCTATAAGTGTGAAGACCATCGCGCAGGGAAGGCCGGGTCGCTCCGGCTGAACCTGTGGTTCCTGCCCCGTGCATTGTTGTTCGCACGGGGGCCACGGGCCTCAGTCGAGGTCCGGCTTTCCCTGCGCCCTCCACATCCGGAGGGAGAATTGACGCAAAGCTCGGGCGCCGATCGCGCCGCGAGAAGGTAAAGCTGCGCGGACCGGGATAAGACCGTGCCGCGGGCGGGTGATCTGTGAAGTCGTCGGCTCTCTCCACGTCATTGCGAGGAGCACAGCGACGAAGCAATCCAGAGTCCCGCGCACCGCCCTGGATCGCTTCGCTTTGCCGCTGCGCTCGCAATGACGGAGGACCCAGCAGTGCTTCGACGATCAATCTCGACGGGTGCCCGCATGGTTACCACATCTACCGCAGTCATCCCCGCGCAGGCGGGGCTCCAGGACGCCGCGGCGCGGTGCGGTCGACCATTGGCGGCACGGCGTACCGGATCGCCCGGTCGAACCGGGCGATGACAGTGAAGCGGGGAAGTGGCATCGGTCGACTCGCGACAGGTTGCCTGCCACCGGTCCTGTACTCGCCCGTAACCCCGCCGTAACCCGCTCGCGTGACCATTCCTGGCCCAACAACCGGTTTCGCAGCCTGCCCAAAACCATTATGGTGCCGGACCATGTTGCCGCCAGGCAGTTCCGATTTCGAGTTCAATCAACGGGTTATGGCCTGATGACGCAGGTCAGGAGAGCGGTTTGACGCGCTATGTTTCGACCCGCGGGGAGGCCCCCGCGCTCACCTTCTGCGATGTGATGCTGACCGGGCTCGCCCGGGACGGCGGCCTCTACGTGCCCGAGACTTGGCCGCAGCTGTCGGCCGAGACCATCGCCGGCTTTTTCGGCCGTCCCTATTGGGAGGTTGCGGTCGAGGTCATCAAACCGTTCGTGGCCGGCGAGATCTCCGACGCCGAGCTCGGCCGCATGGCCAACGAGGCCTACGCCACCTTCCGCCACCCGGCCGTGGTGCCGCTCGACCAGATCGCGCCGCATCAGTTCGTGCTGGAGCTGTTCCACGGCCCGACCCTGGCGTTCAAGGACGTCGCGATGCAGCTGATCTCGCGGCTGATGGACCATGTGCTGGCCAAGCGCGGCGAGCGCACCACGATCGTGGTGGCGACCTCGGGCGATACCGGCGGTGCCGCGGTCGATGCCTTCGCCGGTCGCGACAATGCCGATCTCATCGTGCTGTTCCCGCATGGCCGCATCTCCGAGGTGCAGCGGCGGATGATGACGACGTCGGGCGCGGCCAACGTGCATGCGCTCGCGATCGAAGGCCATTTCGACGACTGCCAGGCGATCGTGAAGGGCCTGTTCAATCATCACGGCTTCCGTGATTCGGTGGCACTGTCCGGCGTCAACTCGATCAACTGGGCGCGCGTCGTCGCCCAGGTCGTCTATTACTTCACCTCGGCGGTCGCCGTCGGCGCGCCGCACCGCGCGGTCGACTTCACCGTGCCGACCGGCAATTTCGGCGACATTTTCGCCGGCTATGTCGCCAAGCGCATGGGCCTGCCGGTGCGCACCTTGCGCGTTGCGACCAACGTCAACGACATCCTGGCGCGCACGCTTGCGACCGGCATCTACGAGGTCCGCGAGGTGCATGCGACGGCGTCGCCCTCGATGGACATCCAGGTGTCCTCGAATTTCGAGCGGCTCCTGTTCGAGGCCGGGGGCCGCGACGCCGGCACGGTGCGGCGGCTGATGGAGGGCCTGAAGCAATCCGGCCGCTTCGTGCTGCCCGACGCAATGCTGGCGGCTGTTCGCGCCGATTTCGAGGCCGGCCGCGCCGACGAGACCGAGACGGCGGCCGCGATTCGCGCCGCGTTCCGCGAGGCCGGCGATCTCGTCGATCCTCACACGGCGGTCGCGCTGGCCGTGGCCGACCGCGACGGGACCGACACCTCCGTGCCGAACATCGTGCTGGCGACCGCGCATCCGGCCAAATTCCCCGATGCGGTCGAGGCCGCCTGCGGAATGCGGCCGCATCTGCCGGTCTGGCTCGACGGGCTGATGACCAAGCGCGAGGAGATCAGGATCATGCGGAACGACCAGGCCGAGGTAGAGAAATTCATCCGTTCGGTCAGCCGGGCCGCCAAGCAGGGAATTGCATGATGGGCGTGGAAGTCACCAAGCTGCCGACCGGGCTCACCGTCGTCACCGATACGATGCCGCATCTGGAAACGGCGGCGCTCGGCGTCTGGGCCGGGGTGGGCGGCCGCGACGAGAAGCCGGATGAGCATGGCATCTCGCATCTGCTCGAGCATATGGCGTTCAAGGGGACGACCACGCGCAGCGCGCGCGAGATCGTCGAGGCGATCGAGGCGGTCGGCGGCGATCTCAATGCCGGCACCTCGACCGAGACCACGGCCTATTATGCGCGCGTGCTGAAGGCCGACGTGCCGCTCGCGCTCGACGTGCTCTCCGACATCCTCGCCAATCCGTCCTTCGTGCCGGAGGAGCTGGAGCGCGAGAAGAACGTCATCGTGCAGGAGATCGGCGCTGCCCAGGACACCCCTGATGATGTCGTGTTCGAACATCTCAATGAGCTGTGCTTTCCGGATCAGCCGATGGGGCGCTCCTTGCTCGGCACCGCCAAGACGCTGCAGGGGTTCGATCGCGACAAGCTGCATGGCTATCTCGCCACGCATTATCGCGGACCGGACATGGTCGTGGCCGCCGCCGGCGCCGTCGACCATCAGCAGGTGGTCGAGGATGTGACCAGGCGTTTTGCCAGCTTCAATGGCGCTCCGGCGCCGAAACCGCTGCCCGCCGCGTTCGGCAAAGGCGGCTCGCGGGTCGTGCATCGCGACCTCGAGCAGGCGCATCTGACCTTGGCGCTCGAGGGCGTGCCGCAGGCCGATCCGTCGCTGTTCTCGCTGCAGGTGTTCACCAACATCCTCGGCGGCGGCATGTCGTCCCGGCTGTTCCAGGAGGTGCGTGAAAACCGGGGGCTCTGCTACTCCGTGTATACGTTCCACGCGCCCTACAGCGACACCGGCTTTTTCGGCCTCTACACCGGCACCGATCCGGCCGACGCGCCTGAGATGATGGAGGTCGTGGTCGACATCATCGGCAACGCGGTGGAAACGCTGAGCGAGGCCGAAGTGGCCCGCGCCAAGGCGCAGATGAAGGCGGGCTTGTTGATGGCGCTGGAGAGCTGCAGCGCCCGCGCCGAGCAGCTGGCGCGCCATATCCTGGCCTATGGACGGCCGCAGACCTTGCAGGAGATGGTCGACAAGATCGAGGCCGTCAGTGTCGAGAGCACGCGCGATGCGGCTCGTGCGCTGCTCGCACGCAGCAAGCCTGCGGTGGTCGCGCTCGGCAGCGGCAGGGGTCTGGACACGGCGGTGACTTTCGCCGAAGCTCTCACCGGGTCGAAGCCGAAGGCCCAGCTGCATTGAGCACCAGTCCGGACAGGCCGAGCCTCGTGCGGCTCGCCGCGACGTGGTGTGCCGGACCGGCGCTGGGAGTCGGGGGCTGAAGAGCAGGGGGAGCATCACCGATGGCCCTGTTTCGCTTGCCATCCAACGGGCCGGCCGCGCTGGCGCCGCGCGGCAATGGCTTGATGCTGCGCGCGCCGCAGATGGCCGATTACGCGCAATGGGCGCAGCTTCGTGAGCTCAGCCGCGATTATCTGACGCCGTGGGAGCCGATCTGGCCGTCCGATGATCTGACGCGGTCCGGTTTCCGCCGCCGGCTGCGGCGCTATGCGGAGGACATCTCGGCCGATCGCTCTTACCCGTTCATCGTATTCCGCGAGCAGGATGGCGCCATGCTCGGCGGCATCACGCTCGCCAATGTTCGGCGCGGCATCGTCCAGGCCGGCACCATCGGCTATTGGATGGGCCAGCCGCATGCGCATCGCGGCTACATGACGGCGGCGTTGCGGCTCTTGCTGCCGACGCTGTTCGGCGAGCTCAACCTGCACCGGGTCGAGGCCGCCTGCATCCCCACCAATACGCCGTCGATTCGGGTGCTGGAGAAGTGCGGCTTCACGCGCGAGGGACTGGCGCGCCGCTATCTCTGCATCAACGGGGTCTGGCAGGACCATTATCTCTACGGCCTGCTGCACGAGGATTTCCGCGGCTAGCGAATGTGATCGACAGGGGCGCAGGAGTGGCGGAGGGGGACTGGTTCCGCGCCTTGAAATGGGTATAGACGCCGGTGTGCAGCCGCCGTCCCGTCAGGCTCTCGAGCTTGGCGGTGTGGCGTTGGCGGGCGAGGCGGGCGAGAGCCGAGGACATCAGACGATGCGACAGACGAGCGTGGTGAGAGTTGGGACATTGGCAGCCGTGCTGCTGGCGATGGGAGCGGCCGGGACCGCCCCGCCGGTGGCAGCCCAATCCCTGACCGACCGCTTCAAGAGCCTGTTTGGTGGCGGCTCCGATGACAAGGAGCAGCAGAATCTGCCCGCGAGCGGCGGACCGCCGGTTGATCCGACCGAGGGCCTGAGCTGCCCGCCGGTGAGCATCCGCGCCGGTGCCTCGACCTATGCGGTCGCAGCGCCCGGCAAGCAGGCGGTCGGCAACGACGTGCGTTTCCAGGCGTCCATCACCAAGACGGCGCGCGAGTGCAATCTCAACGGCGCCGAGATCGTCGGCAAGATCGGGATCCAGGGCAGGGTCGTGGCCGGTCCCGCCGGTGCCCCCGCGACGGTCGACATCCCGATGCGCATCGCCGTGGTCCAGGGGGGCATCGGCGAGAAGGTGATCGCCACAAAATCCTATCGAACCACCGTCCAGATGGCCGGCGACGGCAGCGTTCCGTTCACGATCGTGGCCGAGGACATGGTCTATCCGGTGCCGCCACCGGGCGCCAATGCCGACAATTACGTGTTCTATATCGGGTTCGACCCGCAGGCCCTGACCCCCGAGCGGCCGCATGGCAAGAAGCGGAAGTAAGGCTCGCGTCGGCGCTTGCCGGCGGCGACCGCGATCTTGATTTCCTGCGGTCGATCGCGTGATTTGGATTTCAAAAGCGAAGGGCCGGTGCGCTTGGATCGCACCGGCCCTTCGAGAGCTTGGCTTGATGACGGGCTGCGGCTCAGTTCAGCTTGCGGCCGACTTCGGCGATGCCCTTGGCCACCAGGTCTTCGCCGAGGCTGCCCTTGACCGACTGCGACAGCACGGTCGCGGCGGCCTGGACGGCGGCATCGGCCGCAGCGGACCTCACGTCGGCGAGCGCCTGGGCCTCGGCGAGGGCGATCTTGCTCTCGGCGGCCTTGGTGCGACGGGCGACGAAGTCTTCCATCTTGGCCTTGGCGTCCGCCGCAATGCGCTCAGCTTCCGCCTTGGCGCTGGTGACGATCTCCTCGGCCTCACGTTCGGCACTGGCGCGGCGGGCCTTGTAATCGGCGAGCACCTTGGCCGCCTCTTGCTTCAGCCGCTTGGCCTCCTCCAGTTCGTTCCTGATGCGCTCGGCACGATGGTCGAGCGCCTTTAGGACCGTGCGGTGGACACCGAGATAGGCGAACAGGCCCATCAGGATCACGAAGGCAATCGCAACCCAGGTCTCCGGATCAGCGAGCAAATGCATCAGGCTGTTCCCTTCAATGATGCATCGACCGCAGCCTCGACCGTCTTGCCCGCAGGGGCCTTACCGGTGAGCTGCTGCACGATCGCGCTGGCGGCGTCAGCGGCGATGCCGCGGACATTGCTCATTGCGGTCGCACGCGTGGTGGCGATCGACTTCTCAGCCGCCGCGAGCTTGGCCGCGAGGCTGTCTTCCAGCGCCTTGCGCTCGGCGTCCGAAGAGGCCGCGAGCTTCTCGCGGGTCTCGGCGCCGATCGCCTGGGCGCGGGCGCGGGCTGCCGCCAGCTCGCTTTCATACGCCTTCATCGCGGCTTCGGATTCATCCTTCAGCCGCTGCGCTTCGGCCAGATCGCCGTCGATCGCCTTCTGGCGGGCGTCGATGACACCGCCCACCTTCGGCAGCGCCAGACGCGAGACGATCACGTACAGCGCAACAAAGGTGATCACCAGCGAGACGATCTGGGAGGGAAAGGTTTCCTTCTGGAAGGGAGGGAAACCGTGCCCGCCTTCGGCCTCGGTATGGGCGCTTGCCGTGCCCTTGGCCTCGCCATGACTTTCAGCCACGGGCTTCTCCTCTCCGGCTCAGGCCGTCTTAGACGGCGTACAGCAGGAGCAGTGCGATCAGCAGCGAGAAGATGCCGAGCGCTTCGGTCACCGCGAAGCCGAAAATCAGGTTGCCGAACTGGCCCTGGGCGGCGGACGGATTGCGCAGAGCGGCCGACAGGTAGTTGCCGAAGATGATGCCGATGCCGGCACCTGCGCCACCCATGCCGATGCAAGCAATGCCTGCGCCAATGTACTTCGCTGCAACCGGATCCATGAAACGAACTCCTTTGAGGGGTTTGGTAGAGAGGGCCGGATCAGTGGCCCGGATGGATAGCATCGTTGAGATAGATGCAGGTGAGGATCGTGAAGACGTAGGCCTGAAGGAACGCAACCATCAGCTCGAGGCCGGTCAGGGCGACCGTGAGGCCGAGCGGCAGCAGCGCGCCGACCTTGCCGACGAAGCCGAGCGCGCCGAGCATGGTCACGAAGCTCGCGAACACTTTCAGCGTGACGTGGCCGGCCAGCATGTTGGCGAACAGACGGACGCTGTGCGAGATCGGGCGGGAGAAGAAGGAGATGATTTCGATCACGACCACCAGCGGCAGGATCACCGCGGGGATGCCGGAGGGGACGAACAGCTTAAAGAACTTCAGGCCGTTCTTGTAGAAGCCGTAGATGATGACCGTCAGGAACACCAAGAGCGCCAGCGAGAAGGTGACGATGATGTGGCTGGAGACGGTGAAGGTGTAGGGGATGATGCCGACGATGTTCGAGACGAAGATGAACATGAACAGCGAGAACACCAGCGGGAAGAACGTCATGCCGTGCGAGCCGGCGCTGGTTCTGAGGGTGTTGGCGACGAATTCGTAGGACAGCTCGACCACCGACTGGAACCGGCCCGGGACGAGCGCGCGCCCGGCGGCCAGCATCATGCCGGCGATCAGGACGACCGCGAGCAGCATGTACGCGGTGGAGTTGGTGAAGGCGATCTCCTGATTGCCGATATGGCCGATCGTGAAGATCTTGTTGAGGTGGAATTGATGGATCGGATCGATCATCCGCGTGGCGTCTCAGTTGTTCACCGGCCACGCCGGCGCTTTGCAATTCACTCGTTTGTCTTCCGCGCTGAGGTCTGCCGCGCATGTCTCATTGGCGGGACCTGTCGGGAGCTATGCCTGCAGATCTCACCACGTTCAACACGCCGGCGGCGAAGCCGAGCAGGAAAAACACGATAAATCCGAAGGGCGATGTCGACAGCAAGCGGTCGAAGCCCCAGCCAAGCACCGCGCCGACGAGGACACCGGCAATCAACTCGGAGGACAGTCGCAGTCCACGCGCCATGGCCGAAGCCCGGGCTGCTGTGTCACCGCTGCCGTTTCCAGGTTGATCAGCCCCGATCTTTCGGCCGTCCCGCATTTGGGACAACCGCTGGTCGAGACTTCCGAGCCTTGCGGAAAGCGCAACCTCATCAGGCGACTTGTCGCGATCTCCGGGTCCGCTGCGCTCGTTCGTGCCATCCGACATCTGTGGAGACCCGATCCGTTGCTGCGAGTTTCAGGAAATAGCGCCCCATCGCCCTTTAAAGCCGCGCGGACCATACTGACCGCATCCCCCCAAGTCAAGATTGCGTGTTGATCTGTTAGATGCCTGAATTTGCTCGTTTTCTCGGCTTTTTCGTCAGATCGGTCGCGGGTGTCACCGCGCCGCATCAACAGCGTTCTCGGCGGTTGCGATCTTGCGTCCTCCGGAGCCCTCTGATCCGATGCCGCTGAACCCGAACCGGGGTGGGACTCCGCATGCCGCGCCACATCGACTATTATTTCTCGCTGCAATCCCCATGGGCCTATATCGGTCATCGCCTGTTCCGCGACATTGCCGCCAGCCATGGCGCTGCCGTGGCCGTCAAGCCGGTGATGCTGCTCGATCTGTTCGCCGAGACCGGCGGCCTGCCGCTGGCGCGGCGTCATCCGGCGCGGCAGCGCTACCGTATCGTCGAGCTGAAGCGCTGGCGCGACAAGCGGGGGCTCGATTTTCATCTCCAGCCCAGGAACTGGCCGTTCAACGCCCGGCTCGCGGATGGGGTGGTCATCGCCGCAATGCAGGCGGGGCTTGATCCGGAGCCCTATCTGCAGCGCGCCTTCCCGGCGATCTGGGAGCAACAGCTCAATCTCGGGGACGCCGAGGTGATCACGCGCTTGGCCGATGCGGCCGGACTGCCCGGGCGCGATCTCGTCGCCAAGTCGGGGTCGGACGCGGTCGCGGCGGTCTACGAGCAGAATCGCCAGGATGCCATCGCCGCCGATGTGTTCGGCTCGCCCGCTTATGTGCTGGACGGCGAGATCTTCTGGGGCCAGGACCGGCTCGAGCTCCTGGCCGACGCGTTGAAATCCGGCCGCTCCGCCTATACGTCCGAGCCATAGGTGCGAGCTGTGGCAGGTGACCGCACCTCGCGCAACGTCATGGCGGCGACACAAAATGAGCGTGCATGGCGGCCATCGCGACCGCATTCTGGAGAGCGAGCCATGAGTCTCACGAAGCCATACCGGCGGCCCCTCATTGCGCTCCTGGCGTTGAGCTGCCTGGGCGGAGAGGCCTGGGCTGCGGAAGAGACCACGCCCGATGGCGACAAGGGGCGCTACACGATGTCGACGACGCCGGACGGCGTGGTCCGGCTCGACACCAGGACCGGTGCGGTCTCGACCTGCAACAACAACGCCGGTTCCGGCTGGGCGTGCTACGCCGTTCCCGACGAGCGGGCCGCGTTGGATGCTGAGATCGGCCGGCTGCAGGCAGAGAACGAAAAGTTGAAAGCCCAGCTGGCTTCGCGCGATCAGAGCATCTCCGGCAAGATCGACGAGCCGCTGCCGAAGGACCAGGCGCTGCCAAAGTCCGATCAGTTGAAGAAGGCCGAGCCGAAAGCCGGCGAATCGAAATCGACCGATGGAACGCGCAAGCTCGAGATCCCGTTGCCCAGCGACCAGGACATGGAGCGCATGATGGGCTTTCTGGAGCAGGCTTGGCGCCGGCTGCTCGACATGGCCGCGCGGGTGCAGAAGGACGTCTCGGGCAAGATCTGACCCCGCGTCGAGGAGGCTGGACGCATGATCGCACGATCCATCACGCGGACGGCGCCTGCGGCGGTGCCCATCACCACTGTCGTGACCTCGACACTGGCCGTGCAGACGCCGGGCCGCGGCTTCAGTGATCTCACGCGCGAGGTCGACGCCTTCCTGCGCGATATCTCCGCGAAAGAAGGGGCGGTGACGGTCTTCATCCGGCACACGTCGGCGTCGTTGACGATCCAGGAGAATGCCGACCCGACCGTGCTGCGCGATCTCACCTCGGCGCTGGCGCGGCTGGCGCCGGAGAATGCCGGCTGGGTGCATGACACCGAAGGTCCCGACGATATGCCGGCCCACATCAAGACCATGCTGAGCGCTGTCTCGCTCCAGGTGCCGGTGCAGGACGGCCGGATGCTGCTCGGCACCTGGCAGGCGATCTATCTCATCGAGCATCGCGCGCGTCCGCATCGGCGCGAGGTGGTGCTGCAGTTCATCGGCGCGGTCTGAAGTCAAAAGACAAGACCCATCGGCTGAAATGCGGAACGGCCGCGGAGTGATCCGCGGCCGTTCTCTGCAATAGAGAGGCGAGCGGGGTCGCCGCTCGCATCGTGATCAGGTCGACTGGATGTCGACGTCCTTGGTCTCCGGCAGGAACAGGAAGCCGACCACCGCGGTGATGACGGCGAACGTGATCGGGTACCAGAGGCCGGCATAGATGTCGCCGGTCGAGGCCACGATCGCGAAGGCCGTTGCGGGCAGCAGGCCGCCGAACCAGCCGTTGCCGATGTGGTAGGGCAGCGACATCGAGGTGTAGCGGATCTTGGTCGGGAACAGCTCGACCAGCATCGCGGCGATCGGGCCGTACACCATGGTGACGAAGATCACCAGGATCAGCAACAGTCCGATGATGGCCGCGACCTGCGGACGGAAGACGTCGAACGGATGCGCCATCTTCACGATCGCCGGGTTGCCGGCCTTCGGATAGCCAGCCTCGCCGATCGCCGTTGCCAGCGCAGGGTTGCTCGTCTTGGCGTCGGTGTAGGGCACGTCCTTGCCGTTGAAGGTGACCTTCACGCCGGAGCCGGCCGGGCCAGGAACGGTCGAGTACTTGACCGAGGACTGGGCCAGGAAGGCGCGGGCGGTGTCGCAAGGCGCGGTGAAGACGCGGGTGCCGACCGGGTTGAACAGGTCTCCACAACCGGCCGGATCTGCCACGACTTCCACCTTCACCGACTCGATCGCCTTCTCCAGCGCCGGGTTGGCGTTGCTGGTGATCATCTTGAAGATCGGGAAGAAGGTGAGCGCCGCGATCAGGCAGCCGCCCATGATGATCGGCTTGCGGCCGATCTTGTCGGAGAGGATGCCGAACACGATGAAGAAGCCGGTGCCGAGCAGCAGCGACCAGGCGATGAGCAGGTTGGCGGTATAGCCGTCGACCTTCAGGATCGATTGCAGGAAGAACAACGCGTAGAACTGGCCGGTGTACCAGACGACGCCCTGGCCCATGGTGGCGCCGATCAGGGCGAGCAGCACGATCTTGCCGTTGCCCCAGTTCGCGAACGCTTCCGTCAGCGGCGCCTTGGAGCTCTTGCCCTCTTCCTTCATCTTCTGGAACACGGGCGATTCGTTGAGGCGCAGACGGATCCAGACGGAGACACCGAGCAGCAGCACGGACACCAGGAACGGCACGCGCCAGCCCCATTTGGCGAAGTCGGCCTCGCCGATGATGGTGCGGGTGAACAGGATCACCAGCAGCGACAGGAACAGGCCCATCGTGGCCGTCGTCTGGATGAAGGAGGTGTAGTAGCCGCGCTTGCCCATTGGCGCATGCTCGGCGACATAGGTGGCGGCGCCGCCATACTCACCGCCGAGCGCGAGGCCCTGCAACAGGCGTAGACCGATCAGGATCACCGGCGCGGCGAAGCCGATGGTCTCGGCGTTCGGCAAGATGCCGACGATGAAGGTCGACAGACCCATGATCAGGATCGTGACCAGGAAGGTGTACTTGCGGCCGACGATGTCGCCGATGCGGCCGAACACGATGGCGCCGAACGGGCGGACCAGGAAGCCGGCGGCGAAGGCCAGCAGCGCGAAAATGTCGCGGGTGGCCGGCGGATAGCTACTGAAGAACTGTGCGCCGATGATCGAGGCGAGGGACCCGTAAAGATAGAAATCGTACCACTCGAAGACAGTGCCGAGAGAGGACGCCAGAATGACGAAGCGCTCGTCCTTCGTCATGCCTCCCGATCTCGCTTGTGTGGCGACCATTGTTGACATTGGCATTCGCTCCCCAAGATCGTTGTGCTGATGGTTTCGTCCCCGCATGCCGGACTTGGACGGCGCTGGTCGCGGAGACCTTGGCGCTTAAGTAACATCGCAGTGAAACCCGGCCCAATACGACTTTCGGCCCTGGCGGCTGCGGCGCACGGAAACATGGGGACATTGCGGCGGATCAAGTTCGCCTAACGGTCGCCGAGTTATCGATGTTGCGCCGCACAAGGCGCAGATTAACCGCTCTTCCTGCAAGTGGAATTGCATGCTTGCATGCAACCAGTCGACGGGCGAGTATTTCACAAAAGCCGGGCGGCGTGCAGCTGAGGCGCGTGGCCGGCGTCGTAAGGTCAAGTCAGAATTCATGGCGGCTGCCACCACCCACCTTGTCATTGCCGATGATCACCCGCTGTTCCGCAACGCGCTGCGGCAGGCGGTCACGAGCGTGCTCGCGGAGGCCGTGGTCGACGAGGCCGGCTCCTTCGAAGACCTGACCACGCTGCTGGAGAAGGATTCCGAGGTCGATCTCGTGCTGCTCGACCTGACGATGCCCGGCATTTCCGGCTTTTCCGGGCTCATCTACCTGCGCGCGCAATATCCGGCGATCCCGGTCGTCATCGTCTCGGCCAGCGACGATGGCGCGACAATCCGCCGCTCGCTCGATTTCGGTGCCTCCGGCTTCATCCCGAAGCGGTTCGGCGTCGACACGCTGCGCGACGCCATCATGAAGGTGATGGATGGCGACGTCTGGGTGCCGCCCGACACCGACCTTGCCGCCGGCGCCGATCCGGAGATGACCAGGCTCCGTGACCGCCTGGTCACCCTGACCCCGCAGCAGGTGCGGGTGCTGATGATGCTGTCCCAGGGGCTGCTCAACAAGCAGATCGCCTATGAGCTCGGCGTCTCCGAGGCGACCATCAAGGCGCATGTCTCGGCCATCCTGCAGAAGCTCGGCGTCGAGAGCCGGACACAGGCGGTGATCGCCGCGGCGAAGATCGCAGGCTCCGCCTGGCGGCAGGACGCGCCGACGGGGAAGTGAGGAGATGATCGCCTGTTGATCTCGGCGGTCGCCAACCTTGAACCGCATGCATGGTATGCGACCGAGTGATTGAGTTCGGCGAATTGTTTGCGGCCGTCCTGGGGACGTGGCTTGCGACGGTCCGTGAGGAAAAGGTCTGTCTCCACGGCGGGATCGCTGGTCCTCTCCAACGCCACGCTGTTCCTGGTCCTCTGTAGCGCGAGTTGCAGAACTCCCCCTCATGGTGAGGAGCGGCCGAAGGCGCGTCTCGAACCATGAGGCCCCCTGTCCGGGCCTCGCCCTTCGAGACGCCCGCCCGCGCGGCGGGCTCCCCAGGGTGAGGAGCGACATCGTCGGCGCGAAACCAAGTCATTCGGTCGATCCATCGCGCCACGCTTTTCCCGCCTCGCGGCGCAATCAGCGTCCGAGTTTTGCCAATCATTCGCCCTCCGGAAAACTGAGGGCGCAGAGAAGGCCGGGCGCTGGCCGCGCCCGTGGCCCGCCTGCAGCAAAAAAAGCAGGCGGCAGTCACCACAGGTCTGGCCGAACGTCCGGCCTTCTCTGCGCGATGGTTTTGACGGCTGCTCCGTGCTCTCCCCGGGGACCGGCGTTCTTGCCGCAGGCGCTGCAGGATGCGATGAGCCGGCAGGAGCAGGCCGAGCGCGAGCGGCTGGCCCGCGTTCTCCTGGGGCAGGCTGAGCAGGAGGTCGCACAGAAATTCGTCGAGGCCGCCGACATCTACGCGCGCTGCCCCGCGGCGCTGCAACTGCGCGCGATGAACATCATCTACGAGACCACCAAGGAGCGCGGCTCAACCATCCTGATCCCGACGGCCATGGTGGACAGCATGAACCCGGTCAGCGCGTTGGGGATCGTTGTTGCGGCGAGCTAGATGCAGGAGCGGGCCGCACGATGCCGGCCGCCTGCAGATTTCCGGTCGCCAAAGATATCCGGGCTCCGCCCGCCGTATTCCGTACCGGGGAATCTGGACTATCTTCCCGCGCATGACGCGAACCCGCATCTGGATCGAGACGACCGGCGGTCCTCACCTGCTGATCCCTGCCGAGCAACTGTCCTGTTGGCGAGGCATCGAGGGCTGGAGGGATCATGCAGATCCAGCCGATCAAAGCGACTATGCGCGTGCCTGCAGAGTGACGAGTTGGCTTGGTTCGATCGGCTGCGGGGGTGGTGTCGCCGTCGTATTGTCCGGCGAAGCCGGTGACGTGGCATGGTATGCCGATGATCGCGACGATCGAGGTTTTCTCGTGCAGTGGCTCGGCGTCGACGACGAGCAACTGATTGCTCCTGTCTTGAAGGGCTATGCACTGCGGAGCGATCTCGACCGCGTGGACGCTGAGCGGCTCGAATTCAAACCGGGGCGTCCGGCGTCACGTGGCTGATCGATGCATCCGATCGAGGCGGCGATCTGCGCAGCGATCATCTGACCCTGGCCTTACGGCCAGGACGATATCTTGCAAGAGCAGCTTCTTGCGACGCGACCGGGCTGGTCATCGTGGTTCGCGAAATTCTCTGGATCGGTCCGCTGGCCGCGACGGCCGACCAGTTCGCGCCGTCTTGAGCCGCTGACGCGCATCTGGCCGGGCGGTGAAATCTATGGATACAATTATAAGTGGTAATCCTGCGAGGTCCGATCATTCATAAACAGGTACCTTGTAAAACAAGGTACCTTGCGATACCTTACTGTCATGACAGAGCAGATGCAGGTCCAGCTCAAGAAGGGGGCGCTCGAATTGTGCGTGCTGGCGCTGTTGGCGCGAGGCGAGAGCTATGCCTACGAGATTGCCAGCTCGCTGTGCGCCGGCGTGGGCATCGGCGAGGGGACGATCTATCCTTTGATGCGGCGCATGCAGGACGACAAGCTGGTCGAAACCCGTCTGGCCGAATCCAATAGCGGCCCGCCGCGCAAATATTATCGGCTCACGCCCGCCGGCCGTGCCGCCTTCGCGGCGCAGAAGCGCGAGTGGCGCATGTTTTCCGATGCCGTCAACACGTTGCTGGGAGAACGCTGATGGACCGCGCAGCCTTCCTGGGCCTCCTCAAGGATGGTCTCGCCGGTTTGCCTGCTGATGATATCGACGAGATCGTCGCGGACTACATGTCCTATTTCGATGAAGCCGCCGCGTCGGGGCGCGACGAAATAGAGGTGGCCGCGGCGTTGGGCGACCCGCGCCGGCTGGCGCGCGAGCTGCGCGCCGAAACCGGGCTGCGCCATTGGGAGACGCACCGCAGCCTGGGCAACTCCGCTGCCGTGCTGCTGGCGCTGGGCGGACTGGCCACCGTCGACATCCTGTTGCTGTTGCCGCTGCTGTTCGCCGTCCTGCTGGTGACCCTGGCGCTCGGCCTCATCGTCTTCGTGCTCGGAATCGTCGGCCTCGGGCTGCTGCTCAGTCTCCTGAAGATTGGGCACTTCGCCTCGATCGCCGCGATGGCGCTGCGGGCGGTGGCTGGCATAGGGCTCGTCGCCGGCAGCATCGGCTGCGGCGCGCTGCTGCTGCTGGCGCTCAATGCCGCGGTGAGGATGCTCGGCAATTATGCCCGGCTGCACTACCGGCTGCTCAGGCCGGAACACGACCTGGCTCAATCATAGATCAGAGGGGTGCGCGATGAGTGGACGACTCGGACGAATTGCCATGGTGTCACTGAGCGTCGCCGGGCTGTGCGGGGTCATTACCGCGCTGGCCTCGGCGCAGGACTGGGTCGAGGGTGGTGATCTGCCCTGGACAGGCCTCTCTTGGGTCAGAACCTCCTGGGCGGGCGCATCGCGCAGCTGCACCGCGCTGCCGGGGGCGAACAAGACCGGCTCGCGCGAGCGTCGCACGGCCGATCTGGCCTGGTCAGGCAGCGACGCCGTCATGATCAGGATTCCGGCGCAGGTGCATTTCAGGCCGGGGCCATCGCCCAAGGCGAGCGTGACCGGTGACGCCGACATCGTCGAGCTCGTCCGCCTGCGGGACGGCCAGCTCGCATGGGACACGGCCGAGTGGGGCCACGCGATCGACTGTCTCCAGCCGGACGATCTCGTCGTCCAGCTCTCCGGCCCTGCGGTCACCGCATGGACCGTGAGTGGATCGGCCGCCCTCGATCTCTCCGATCTCCACCAGGACGTGGTGCGGATCACGGCGCGTGGCAGCGGTGCCGTGACGGCCAGCGGCGACGTCCGCGACGTCGCCGTCGAAGCGGCCGGCTCCGGCCAGGTGGACCTCGGCCGTCTGGTCACCCAGACAGCCACGGCGAACCTTCATGGCAGCGGCAATCTCAGGCTTGCCGACGCCAAGCAGGAGTCGCTGCGCCTCACGCTGCACGGCAGCGGCGCCGTCAGCGCCAGCGGAACGGCGCATGAGGTGTCGCTGGACTCGTCGGGCTCCGGGCGTGCCGATCTCGGCCGGCTGGTCGCCGAGCGCGCCAGCGCAACGATCCGCGGCAGCGGCGACGTCGACCTCGCGCCGCGCCAGGAGGCCGACATCTCCGTTTCCGGGAGCGCCGTTGTGCGGCTGCACGGCACGGTGGCGCGGATCAACTCGCACGTCTCGGGATCAGGACAGGTCAAGCAGGTGCCGTAGGCTCATCACCCGAGATGCATCAGCCAAGGAGAACACCGATGTTCGCTGTTATCCGCGCCTGCCAAGTCCTCTCGACCCTCGCCGTCTGTCTCACTGCGACGCTGACGCACGCCGCCGGTCTGCGAGCGATCGACATTGCCGCGGCGTCCGACGGTCCGGAGATCCATGGCATGGTCTGGTATCCATGCGCGGAACAGCCGACCGAGATCCCCATCGGCGGCGGCTTCACGTTGACGGGGGTGAAGGACTGCCCCCTCATGGGCGGGCATCTGCCGCTCGTTGTCGCCTCGCATGGGCGCGGCGGTTCGCTGCTCAGCAATCGCGATACGGCCGAGGTACTTGCCGACCACGGCTTCGTGGTCGCGGCGATCAATCATCCTGGCGATACCGCGCGGGATCGGAGCAGGTCGGGCGATCTCTCGGTGTTCGTCGAGCGGCCCGCCGACATCAAGCGGCTGATCGACTTCATGGTCGGCCCGTCGCCCTTCGCGGCCGACATCGATCGCGACCGCATCGGCTTCTTCGGCTTTTCGCGCGGCGGCTACACCGGGCTCGTGCTGCTCGGTGCCGATCCGGATTGGGCGGGAGCGGCGTCCGATTATTGTCAGCCAATCCGGAGACTGTTCTGCCAGGAGATCCTGGACAAACGAACGCCATCGCAACCGCTGACGCATGATCCGCGGATCAAGGCTGCGGTGCTCGCCGATCCCTTGGCGATCTTCTTCTCGCCCGCGAGCTTCGCCCCGATCAAGACGCCAGTTCAGCTCTGGGCCTCGAGTCGCGGCGGCGACGGCGTGCTGCCCAGCCATGTCGCTTTCGTCGACGCCAATCTTCCGGCAGCACACGACTATCGCGTGGTGCCGAACTCCGGCCACTTCGCGTTCTTCCTGTGTCCGCCGGCGCTGGTCCAGGGGCAGTCCGAGCTCTGCGTCGATGCACCGGGTTTCGACCGTACGGCCTTCCACGCCGAGTTCAACGCCGAGGTGCTTGCGTTCTTCCGGACATGGCTCGTCCCCACGGCGAAGTGAGATGCGCGGCTGACGAGTCCGCAGCGATGAGCGGATGATCGTTCGGCGCCTTTGCCCACGGCCTTTGCTTGAACGTTTTCGTGAACGATTGTACCTCAAGCGGGCGTGTTTGGGGGCGTGTTGTCGTGAACGATATCGGGGAGAGCGGTCGCGGCGGGTCGGCGACGGTCAGCGTCGATGAGGTTCGCTATGCACCCGTGCCGGCGTGGGTCGACCTTGTCCCCTACGAGACGGAGCCGTCGCCCGATCAGGAGTCGGCCATCGCCAATGGCGTTTGCCGGCTGCTCTCCGACATGCAGGTCGACCTCACCGGCCCCGAGCTCTGCTGGAGCTACCGGACCGCGCAGCGGATCCTGACCAAGGAGGGCGCCGAGCGGGCGTCCCACATCGTCATCGAGTTCGATCCCGGCTACCAGAGGCTCGAGGTCCATGCGGTGCGCATCCGGCGCGGCGATCAGTCTGTCGATCATGCACGGCCTGGTTGCTTCCAGGTCTTTCGCCGCGAGCGGGACATTGAGCGCCTGATGCTCAACGGGCGTCTCACTGCCTCTTTCCTGGTGCCGGACGTCAGGGCGAACGACATCCTGGAGTTCAGCTGCTCACTCTATGGCGAGACGCCGATCCTCAAGGGCAAATACCAATCATGGGTGGCCTTCGACGGGACCAATCCGAGCTTCGACTATCGCCATCGGCTGCTGAAGCGGCGTGATCGCGCCATCGCCAGCAGGGAGTTCAACGATCCGCCGCCTGCAACGGTGAGCGTGACCGGCGAGATCGAGGAGATTTGTCGACGTCTGCGCGGCCAGAGAAAGCGCGGCCCGAGCGCACCGTTGACGCCGTCCTGGGAGATCGAAGACCCAGCCTTTCAGCTCAGCGAGTTCGTTGGATGGAGCGATGTCGCGGGCCTGATGGTGGCGGCCTATGACAGCGCCGAGATTCCTGCGACATTGGCCGACGAGATCGACCGGATCGGTGCGGCCCATCCCGATCCGGCGCAACGCGCGGCCGAGTGGCTGCGCTTCGTGCAGCGCGAATTGCGCTATTTCTTTCTCGCATTGGGAGAGGGCGGCCTGGTGCCGCGCGAGCTCGATGCGATCTGGGCCGGTCGGTTCGGCGACTGCAAGGACAAAGCGCGCCTCTATGTGGCTGGCGCGCGCCGCCTCGGCCTGGAGGCTTGCGCGGCCCTGGTCTCCACGACGCATGGCCGTACGCTCGACCGGGTGCTGCCGAGCCCGGCCGTGTTCGATCACTGCATCGTGCGTGTCCGGCTCGACGGCAAGAGCTACTGGCTCGATCCGACGCTGCCGCTGCAAGGCGGTGGCCTCGACCAGATCGAGCTGCCCCATCTCGGATGGGCCTTGCCGCTGGCCGCAGACGCCTCGCAGCTGGAAAAGCTGCCCGAGCAAGCCGTCAGGCATATCATCCATTGCCACGATGATTGGCGCATCGGTCCTTCGCGCCAATCTCCGGCCTCGCTGCATCGCAGCCTCGAGTTTTCGGCCTGGGGCGCCGACCACATCAGAAACCTGATTGCGAATGAGGGCGAGGCCGGCTTCTCGCGAGCCTTGCTGCGTCAGTTGCAGGCGAGCTGGCCGGCGGCGGCCGAGTCCGCGGCGATCGCGATCCAGGATGATCAGTTGCAGAACAAGATCGTCGTGGATGCCCGATATACGATCAGTGACTGCTGGCGAGCATCCGACACGCCGGACAAGATTCAACTGCAGTTCGTCGAATCCAATATCAGCACGGACTTGTCGGGCGCCGGCCTCGCCGCCCGCGAGCACGATATCTATGTTGGACGCCCCCGACGGCTCTCCTGGCTGCTTCACGTCGAACTGCCCCGCGCTTGGCCGCGAGCGAAAGCTGACGAAACCCATGCCTTGCCCGGGCTGACGCTGACCAGCCGGTACGGCGTGGACGGCCGTCATGTCGACAGCTTCAAGGAGCTGACCGTCGAGACGTGGACGTTGCCGCGCGCCAAGGCCGAGGATTATGATCTCCTGGTGAAATGTGCGCAGCAGAACATTCTCTCGATCCAGGCCTCGGCCAAGCACGACAAGGTCCGTGCGCCCGGCTTCCGGTCCAACCTGAACCTGAATATCTCGGTGTATGTCGCGTTTCTGGTTCTCTGGTTCGTCTACAACGTGCTCCGGACCTTGTTGACGTCCGGCAGGCATTGAACCGGCGCGCACAGGTGGTGATCGGGACGGCGGGGCAGGCGTTCGGCGGCCGCCCGCATCGCCCATGGTGATGATGCCCTGGCCGCCAGCGCCTACCGCAGATCCTTCATCTTCAAGTAGACGACGATCTCGAACAAGGGGCCGTCGTCGTCCCGTACCGTCACCTTGATCGCCGATCCGTTGGCGATGAAGAGGTCCTCGGCGATGGTGGTCGCGGCCCTCAGCGCCTCGCGGCGGGCGGCGGCGGGGTCAAGAAAGTCTGCGCCGTCATCGTCATTCGCAGCGTAGAAATCGTCCCGAATGTCGAAGAAGTAGCGCATCAGAGAGCCGGATCCAGATGAAGATACAGAGGGTCGAAATCGGCGGCGTGACGCAGTCCTTCGAGGTCGAAAATCGTGATCGCGCCACGCTCGATCTCCAACAGCCCCTTCGTACGAAGCTCCTGTAGAACTCTATTCAAATGGACCGTGCTTGTTCCTATGGCTTCGGCGAGAACGACCTGGGTCGCCGGGAACTTGAAGGACAATCCGGTCACGCGCCCCACCGCGGCGAGCCGCTCGTAGACCTCGACGACCAGATGTGCGAGCCGGCTCGCAGCCTCGCGCCGCCCGACATTGCAGATCCATTCCCGGAACAGCGCGGCGTCGATCAGGGTGTCCCGCCAGAGCGCTTCGGCCACGTCCGGATTGTTCCTGACCACTGCGCGCAGCGGATCGTGCGGAACAAAACCCAGCGTGCAATCCCCCAGCGTCGTGACCTCATGGTCGAGCACGTGAAGGTAGAGGCTCTGCAGATCGGGGATGTCGCCCGGCTGATGAAACGCGAGAATCTGCCGGCTGCCCTCGCCGACGATCTTCGAGCGCTGCACGAAGCCGTCGACGATAAGACAGCAGACGGCGGGCCGGTCGCCGGTCGCGACGATCGTCTGCCCGCCCTCCATCCGCCTGATCGTGATCGGAAGCCGCCGGATGCTCTGCTCGACCTCCGGCGAAAGGTCGGACGTCAGGCGCAGGCGCTTGAGCAAAGGTGCAAATGGATCAATCGTCATGGTTCGCTCCCAGCCGAAAAACGGCTGACGGGGCGGCAAGGTTCCAGCGGCGAAGGGGACGGTCACGCGCCACCTCTGCGCGTCCTGGCTGTAGGGTCAGCCTTGACGAGGTCGCCGACACGCCGCGACCGCGGGCAAGAGGCACTGCAGGCGGTGCTCCTCACCACCAGCGGCGAGATCTCGCTTGGTGACGTGGGCCAGGTCGGGTCTATTCCGCCGCCACCATCTGCTGGATCCGCCATTGCCCGAGCAGCGCGCGCAGCGACGCAGGCTTCAGCGGCTTGTTCAGCACGGCGATGTTTTCGTCGCGGGCGGCGGCGCGGACATGGGGGCTGCGGTCGGCGGTGATCAGGATCGCCGGCAGCGCCTCGTCGAAGCGGCGGCGGATGTCGCGGATGGCGGCGATGCCGTTGCCGCGATCGAGGTGATAATCGACCAGGAGCCCGGTGATGGCGCCGTTGCGGGCGGCGATGGCCTCGACGGCGGATTCCGGATCAGGGACGGCGATCACCTCGGCGTCCCAGGCGGTGAGCAGGGTGCGCATGCCGTCGAGAATGGCCGGGTCGTTCTCGATGCAGACGATCAGCGCGCCGGAGATCGGCGTCGTTGCCAGCGGCGTGGCGCTGGTGACGGCGGCGGTGTGATTGACCGCCTTGGCGATCGGCACCGTCACCGAGAAGGCCGAGCCGCGGCCGGGCTGCGAGTCCAGCGCAATGCCGTGATTGAGCACGCGCGCGATGCGCTCGACGATCGAAAGGCCGAGGCCGAGGCCGCGGGCGATGCGCGCGCCCTGTTCGAGGCGGTGGAATTCCTTGAAGATCTCGCCGCGCTTGACCGGCGGGATGCCGACGCCGGTGTCCCAGACGCCGATCTGCAGCGATGCGCCGCGGCGGCGGCAGCCGACCAGCACGCGGCCCTTGGGCGTGTATTTGATGGCGTTGGAGATGAGGTTCTGCAGCAGCCGGCGCAGCAGCAGCCGATCTGATTCCACCGGCAGCGAACACGGCACGAAGGTCAGCGCGAGGCCCTTGGCGCGCGCCGCCGGCGCGAATTCGATCTCCAGCGAGCGCATCAGATCGGCCATCTTGAAGCTTGAGACCTGTGGCGTCATCGCGCCGGCATCGAGCCGGGAAATGTCGAGCAGCGCGCCCAGGATTTCCTCGATGGCTTCAAGGGAGTCGTCGATGTTCTCGACCAGGCGCGACTCCTCGCCAGCGGTCTGCCGCTCGACCAGGCTTGTGATGTAGAGCCGCGCGGCATTCAGCGGCTGCAGGATGTCGTGGCTGGCCGCCGCGAGAAAGCGGGTCTTGGAGATGTTGGCATCCTCGGCGGCGCTCTTGGCCAGCGCGAGCTCGGAGTTCAGCCGCGTCAGCTCCTCGGTGCGGTCGCGCACGCGCTTTTCGAGCGTCGCATTGGCGCGCTCCAGTGCCTCGGCGGCTTCGAAGGAGGGCGTCACATCGGTGAAGGTGATGACGAGGCCGCCATCCGGCATGCGATTGGTGCGGACCTCGATCACCATGTGGCGGTCGGCGAGACGTTCGAGATAGGGCTCGCCCTCGGTGGTGTAGGCGGCGAGCCGGCGTGCCAGCAGTGCCTCGCTGTCCTCATAGGTCGGCGCGCCGATTGTGCCCATGAATTCGAGGATTTCTTTCAAGGGACTGCCGATCTGCACCAGATGCGGCGGCAGGCCGAGCAGATCGACGAACTGGCCGTTGGAGCAGATCAGCTGCAGATCGGCGTCGAACACGGCGATGCCCTGGCGCACATGGTTGAGCGCGGTCTGCAGGATCTCCCGGTTGAAATGCAGCGCGGCGTGGGAGTCGTCGAGCAGCTTCAGCGCCGCCTTCGCCGACACGGTGCGCTTGCGCAGCAAGAGCGACATCACGAGGCGCGACGACGCCGCGCCGATCGAGGAGGCGATGAGGTGCTCGGCATGGCGCAGCAGTTCGAAATCGGCGGGCGCCGCCGGATCGAGCGGCAGGTTGCGCTGGGCGGCAAACGCCTCGAACGAGGCGCGGGCGCGGTCGGGGCCGAGATATTGGCCGACCGTGGTCTGGATGTCCTGCACGGTCACGGTGGAGCGCCAGCGCCGGAAGCTCGGCGCGCTGGGCGTCAGCTCGGCCGGCACGAACAGGTCGGCCTGCAACAGCTCGATCGACGACGGCTGCCGGGCCAGCGACAGCACGATGTAGGTGAGCAGGTTGAGCGACAGGCTCCACAGCACGCCATGCAGCAGCGGCGGCAGATCGGTGCCGAGCAGCGCCTGCGGCTTGAGCGCCTCGAGCCCGAACGGACCATGCTGCAAGAACAGAATGCCCGACGTGGACGTGTCGAGGAAGCTCGGGATGAACAGCGTGTACAGCCAGACGGCGAAGCCGACCAGCATGCCGCCCATCGCGCCGCGCGCGGTGGCGCGCCGCCACAACAGGCCGCCGAAGAAGCTCGGCGCCAGCTGCGCGATCGCGGCAAAGGACAACAGGCCGATCGCGGCGAGCTGGGTCGTGCCGAGCGCGCGGTAGTAGAAATAGGCCATCACCATGATGGCGAAGATCGCGATCCGCCTTGTGCCGAGCAGGAAGCCTGCGAAGTCGCGCCCGATCTCGCGCTGCTCCTGCTGGCGCTGCAGCACCAGGGGCACGACGATGTCGTTGCACACCATGATCGACAGCGCGACGCATTCGACGATCACCATGGCGGTCGCGGCCGACAGGCCGCCGACGAAGACCAGCACCGACAGCCATTGCGAGTTGGCCTCGATCGGCAGCGCCAGCACATACATGTCGCTGTCGACCGCGCCGAACGGAAAGGTGATGAGGCCGGCGAGCGCGATCGGGATCACGAACAAATTGATCGCGACGAGATATAGCGGGAACATCCAGCGCGCCCGCGACACCTCGGCGTCGTCGGCATTCTCGACCACGCTGACGTGAAACTGGCGCGGCAGCAGCATCGCGGCGCAGAACGACAGCAGCGTCATGGTCAGGAAGCTGCCGATGCCCGGCACATATTCCAGCGCGCGCTCGGCCTCGGGAGACTTCATCGCGCGCTCGATCAGCTCGACCGGCGAGAACATCCAGAAGGTGACGAAGGCGCCTGCCGCGATGAAGGCGATCAGCTTGATGATCGATTCGGTCGCGACCGCCAGCATCAACCCGTGCTGATGCTCGGTGGCGTCGGTCTGGCGGGTGCCGAACAGCACCGCGAAGATCGCCATTGCGAGCGTCACCATCAGTGCCATGTCGCCGACGATCGGGATATGAGCGAAGGCGCGGTCGTCGACCATGATGGTTTCGAGCGACGACGCCACCGCCTTGAGCTGCAGCGCGATATAGGGCACCGAGCCGATGATCGCGATCAGCGCCACCGTCGCCGCCACGGCCTGGCTCTTGCCGTAGCGGGCGCCGATCAGGTCGGCCACCGAGGTGATGTTTTGCGACTTGGCGAGCTGGATCACCCGGCGCAGCAGCGGCGTGCAGGCGCCGACCATCAGGATCGGCCCGAGATAGATCGCGAGGAAGTCGACGCTGTTGCGCGAGGCGAAGCCGACCGAGCCGAAGAAGGTCCAGGACGTGCAATAGATGGCGAGCGACAGCGGGTAGATCAGCCCGGCCAAGCGCGACGGCCGCCGGTCGCCGGCCCGGTTGCCACGGCTGGCGACCAGGAACAGAAAGCCGATATAGCCGAACGCAGCGGCGATCACGCCCCAGTCATGCAGCATGGCTTTGCGCGAACTCCTCGGTCGCTCCACCCTGTGGATCGGGATGCGAACTTAGCGCTTTGCTGGGGGCGGGGCGATAGCGATGTGGCGGCGGACGCTGGAATAGGGATGTCGCGCGTCATCGTGTTGAGAGCCGAGCTCTTACGGCTCGGCCGGTCGGCTCCCCTCCCCCTTGCGTGGAGGGGAGCGCACCGCCTTGGCGGCGGGGGGCTGTGCGCTCACCAAAGCAGAAGCGAAAACTACTCCGCCGCCAGCGGCTTCTTGTGCAGTGCGAGGCCGAGGCGTTCCCAGACCTGCAGCAGGGCCTCGGCGAGGCGGTCGATCAGGCCGTCATCGTGATAGGGGGAGGGCGTGATGCGCAGGCGCTCGGTGCCCTTGGCGACCGTCGGATAATTGATCGGCTGGATGTAGATGCCGTGCTCTTCGAGCAGCAGGTCGGAGGCCTGCTTGCACTTCTCGGGATCGCCGACGAACAGCGGCACGATATGGGTGTCATTGGCCATGACCGGCAGGCCGGCGGCATTGAGGATCGACTTGACGCGTGCGGCGCGGTCCTGGTGGCGCTCGCGTTCCCAGCTCGACGACTTCAGGTGCCTGATCGCAGCAGTGGCCGCCGAGCAGATCGGCGGCGGCAGCGCGGTCGTGAAGATGAAGCCCGGCGCGTAGGAGCGCACGGCGTCGATGATCTCGCCCTTGGCGGCGATATAGCCGCCGAGGCAGCCGAACGCCTTCGCAAGCGTGCCTTCGAGGATGTCGATGCGGTGCATGACGCCGTCGCGCTCGGCGATACCGCCGCCGCGCGGGCCGTACATGCCGACCGCATGCACCTCGTCGACATAGGTCATCGCCTTGTAGCGCTCGGCGAGATCGCAGATCGCCGAGAGCGGCGCGACGTCGCCGTCCATCGAATACAGGCTCTCGCAGGCGATGAGCTTCGGCCGGTCGGGGCCGGCGGCGATCAGCAGCTGCTCAAGATGGGCGAGATCGTTGTGGCGCCAGATCTGGCGCTCGCAGCCGGACTGGCGCACGCCCTCGATCATCGAATTGTGGTTGAGCGCGTCCGACAGGATCAGGCAGTCCGGGATCAGCTTGGCGAGCGTAGCGATGCCGGTCTGGTTGGAGACATAGCCCGAGGTGAACAGCAGCGCCGCTTCCTTGCCGTGGAGATCGGCGAGCTCGGCTTCCAGTTGCACCAGCGGATGATGCGTTCCGGCGATGTTGCGGGTGCCGCCGGCGCCGGTGCCGACGCGGGTTGCGGTCTCGACCATCGCGCCGACCACCTTCGGATGCTGACCCATGCCGAGATAGTCGTTGGAGCACCAGATCACGACATTGCGCGGACCGCTCGGGGAATGCCAGGTCGCGTGCGGGAACCGGCCGGCGATGCGTTCGAGATCGGCGAAAACCCTGTAGCGACGTTCATCATGCAGACGACCGAGGGCGGCACTGAAGTACTGGCTGTAGTCCATCACGAAACCTGACGTGCTGCGCTGCAGCGCAGCGCCTGGAACGGACCCTCTAAGCGACGGGGTTCTAAAGCCTTCTTAGAGCGTTTCCAGAGCGGCTGTCGAGCCGGAATCCCACGGCAGGAGTTGGGCGATTTGTCCAAGGCCGCCGCGAAGCGGGGCAATGTCGGCCGAACCGCGCTTGCATTGTGGCGACGTTGCGGAGCGGCGCCGGTCGATCTGTCAGCCGCCGCTCTCAGGCTCATCCGCGACCGAAGTCACCGCCGGATGGGCGAGCCGCTCCTGGTAACGCCGGATGTTTGCCACCACCTCGGGTGGCCATTCGCGTCGGGTCAGCTCGGCCGGATCGACGCTGCCGATGCGATCTGCCTCGCCTTCGGTTTCGAAGGCGACGGCTCCGCCGCCAAGATTGAGACGAAACATGGTTTCTCCCGAAAGCCCGTGGATCGATACGCGTCGTGCACCCGCAGCTTACGACCTTTACGATAGTGGTCTATCCGTTGCGCCGCAAGGTGATGAACTCTCCGTCTCGTCGCGCTCGCCGCGCACCGCCCGGATGATCTTGTCTGTCTGCGCCTGCGCCAGCGTGCGCAGCCACAACCGCTGCTTATCGTCCATGTCCTTGATAGAAGAAGCATAGGAGGATGAATCGACGGTAACCACGCCGATCGTTGCCCAGGGCGGCGGCCGCCGGGCGTCCTCGGTGCCGGTATGATAGACTGGCAAAGCGAGAACGTGGACCGCCTCGTCGTCAGCCTCGGCCGGCGGATACGGCACCGGCGTGATCAACGACTTTGCGACACCTTCGGGGTCGCTGATGACGCCACCATGGCTCCAGGCGATGGTCCGGCGCTGCTGGAAGGCGGCGCCGCTGACGCCATCGCCATAAGGGATGCTGAAGCTCCGCGGCAACTCCTCGCGCCGCGGCCCGGAGCGCCGGCTGAGGACGGGCCTCAGGACAAGATCCGCGGCGTCGTGGACCATCAGCGCGATCGTCCACTTCTCGTCCCGGCTGACGCGGCCGAGTTTCAGCTCCGTTTCCAGGGTCTGCACCAGAAGGTCGAACTGCCTGATCGCTTCGCGGTCGTCAGCCGTCGTGTTCCCCGCATCGATCCGATCGCCCAGATTGAGCAGCGTGCGGTGCCATTCCCGCGTATTGCCGGCGATCGTGCGATTCTCGGGCTCTCCCGGCACCTGCCAGCGCAGCGAATATTGGTAGCCGACCAGCGGGTGCTCGATCACCAGCTTCCATGTCTGCGATGGCGCATCGTAGCTGAGCGCGTGCGCTTCTTCGTGCAACGTGTCGGAGTCGATCTCCAGCCCGGGCGGCGCGCCGGTGGTGTCGTCGAGCTTCGCATCGCCCCACTGATCGATCTCGTAGTTGGGATAACGCGGCGGTCGCCGGCATTCGACATCGGGCTGCACCTGGCCCAGGCTCCGCGGAAACCGCACCTTCAGGATCAATGTCCGCGCCGGAAAGGTGACGCGCACCCCCACCCATTCGTGGTCGAAGCCTTGCGGCCGCGGCTTTCGGGTGCCCCGTTCCAGCCGCTCGACCGCCTCCCATTGCGTCATCATCATGCAGTTGGCGCAGCCATGGCTGAACTCGTAGGGCACCGGCTTGTCGCCCTTTGAGATGCCGCCGCCAGGAAATTTGAGCCAGTAGTAGTCGCATTGCCGGTCGTCTCTCGCGCTCCTCGGATAGTCGGACGCCGGAACGATCTCAAAACCTGCCTTGGCCGTCTCCGGGGCCAGGGTAAGAGTGTCCTGCACGAAATGGCCGTATGTCGGCAGATACATGACCAGCGGGCGCTTGTCGTAGCGGCCGATATCGCCCTGCACACGCAATCCCTTGATCCGATGGGTCACCCAGAGATCGCCATTCTCGGTGATCTCACAGCTCTGCTCGCGCGCCTCGCATTCGATCGGGTGGCGCTCGCGGGCACGAGCATGGGCGCGTCGCTTCGCGGCCGCGAGCGGCTCTTTGTAGACGCGGTAGTCGGCACCGGCCGTGCCGTCCGGTCGTGGCGACTGGCCAGCACCATAGAACACGCTCTTGACCTCGATCTGGCCGGTCGGCGCAATCCTGATCAGATTGATGCTGTTGTGGTTTGTGTTGTCCGGCGTGGCCATGGCGGCGCTGCCGGCGGAAACCACCGCCATCGGGTAGCCATCGCTCGAATCGTCGCCGAAATCGATGCGGGCAAATTGCGTCTTGTGCCAATGGCCATGCAGGATGAGGTCGAACTGATGATTAGCGAGAATCCGCAGCAAGGCACCGGCATTGCGAAACACCATCATGGGCTCGCCGGTCGTCTTGTGCCCGTTCGGTGCAAAGGCGATCGGCAGGACGTGATGGTGCACGATGGCGACGCGCGCCACATAGTTCTCTTTGGCCTGCTGCAGCTTGCTGGGCAGCGCCAGCAGCACGTCATTGTCGACGATGCCGGTCGCCACGCCGAGATTGCCGCCGGACCCGTTCGAGTCGAACATCGCGAGCAGGATCGGCGCCGAACGGGCGACGCGGACCAGCGGCAGCGGCGCTGCGGCAGGCAATAGCCGGGCGAAGTCATCGGCCTGGTCCCAGGGCATGATGGCCCGCCCGCCGAACAGGGCCACGGTTCGTGCCCATGCCCTCCGGGCCCAGCCGGCGTCCTGCGGGCGGGTGCCGGCCGGCAGTCCGAGTGGCTGCGGGCCGAAATCGAGCACCGCAGTCCTGAGCTTCGCCTGCAGCGCCTGCTCGGCCCGCGCCGTGTTTCCGCCGGAGAATATCCGCTCGAACCAATTCAACCGCGGCATCCCCATCGCGATGCCGCTTTCGAATACGTCATGGTTGCCGGGCACGACGACCAATTCGGCCTTGCGGCCGCGGCCATCGCCCCAACGCTTGTCCGAGCTTTCCTGGGTTCGCCGCAGCAATGTGTCGAGCGCTCCCTTGGCGGTCAGCAGATGCTCCGGCGAGGGATCGTCGACGAGGTCGCCCGATACCACGATGATATGGGGATCGAAGTCGACGACGCAGCCGACGACCGCCTGCCACGTAGCCGCGCTGAAATTCAGTCCGAAATGAATGTCTGAAATATGCGCAATATGGATCATGATCGCTCCACCCGATCATTCTAGTTCGGGTTGAGCGGTGGATGAAAGGGGATCTTCGGACCGCGCGCCGGGTCTCAGGTCGTCCGGTAATGCAGCACGCCGTCGATCTCCTGGCTGGTCAGGCGGCCCTCGACCAGCATGTAGTTGACATGGGCGATCAACTCGCCGGCGGCGAAGCCCATCTGGTGCGGGTCGAGCACATGCTTGTGGAACACGACCGGGACCAGCTGTGCCGAGGTCTTGGATTGCTCGCGACAGGCGTCCGCGATCATCCGGCAGCGCTCCTCATGATGGTCGGCAAGCTGCTTGATGCGGGTCTTGAGGCCGTAGAACGGTACGCCATGACCGGGCAGCACCAGCACGTCATAGGGCAGGGTGGTGGTGAGGCTCGCCAGCGACGCCAGATATTCGCCGAGCGAGTTCTGGTCGGGCTCGACCGCCCAGACGCTGACATTGGGCGAGATCTTGCTCAGCACCTGGTCGGCGGAGAGGAACAGCTTGTCGGCGGCGCAATACAGCATGACCTGGTCGAGCGCATGACCGCCGCCGGTGATGACCTTGAAGCGCCGGCTGCCGATCTGGATTTCGTCGCCATGCGAGATGCGGCGGTAGGACGCCGGCAGCACCGAGACGCGCTGCAGATATTCCTGGCCGCGGCCGAGCAGCTTGTCGGTCAGGGTCTCGTCCATGCCGTGGCGGCGGAAGAACAGCCGCTGCGCGTTGCGGCGCTCCTCGGTGCCGCGATTCTGGTGGTAGACCGATTGCAGATATTCGACCTGCGACATGACCAGCGGGCAGGCGAAGCGCTCGACGATCCAGCCCGCCAGTCCGACATGGTCGGGATGCGAATGGGTGACGATCAGCCTGCTGATCTTCACATGCTTCAGCGGACCGTCGAGCAGCCGCGTCCAGGCGGCGATCGATTCCTCATTGCCGAAGCCGGAATCCACCGCCACCCAGTTGTCGCCGTCGGCAAGCAGATAGATGTTCACATGGTTGAGGCGGAACGGCAGTTTCAGCCGCAGCCACAATACGCCGGTCGCGACCTCCACGACCTGATCCTCTCCGGGATGCTGCTCCCAGGGATATCGCAGGGCCTCGGCGGAGGAATGAACAGTTTCGGTCTTGGTCATGCTCATCGATTAACGGCCGCCGCGGGCGAGCGCCAGCCGAAAAAGACATGGCTGGACGGCATTCCGGGACGCGGCAGGCCGGGGCCGACGACCTTCCCTTCTCACCCTGATCAGCCCGGCCGCAGGCGGGCGTCTCGAAGCGCGAGGTCCGGATGCTGACTACGCCGCCCTGATGTTGGTCAGGAACGCGTCGACCTCGGCGCGCAAGGTGTCGGCCTCGCGGCGCAGCGCCTCCGAGGCGCTCAACACCTCGTTGGCGGAGGTTCCGGCCTGGGCGGAAGCGCTGGAGACGCCGGTGATGTTGTTGGACACCTCGGTGGTGCCGGAGGCCGCCTGCTGGATGTTGCGGGCGATCTCGCGGGTCGCGGTGCCCTGTTCCTCCACGGCGGCGGCAATGGCGGTGGTGACGTTGTCGATCTCGGCGATGGTCTCGCCGATGTTGCGGATCGCCGACACGGCGGTCGAGGCGACCTGCTGCATCCCCGCGATCTGGGTGCGGATCTCGTCGGTGGCCTTGGCGGTCTGGCTGGCCAGGCTCTTCACCTCCTGGGCGACCACGGCGAAGCCGCGGCCGGCCTCACCGGCGCGTGCCGCCTCGATGGTGGCGTTGAGTGCCAGCAAGTTGGTCTGCGAGGCGATCGCCTGGATCAGGTCGACGACGACGCTGACGCGGCTCGCATTATCGGCGAGTCCCTGCATCGTCGAGTCAGTGGCGCCCGCTTCCTCGACCGCCTTCTTGGCGATCTGGGCCGAGGTCACGACCTGGCGGCCGATCTCCGCGATCGACGACGACAGCTGCTCGGTTCCGGCCGAAACGGTCTGCACGTTGACCGAGGTCTCCTCGGCGGCAGCCGCCACCGCGTTGACCAGTGAATTGGACTGATCGGCGGTCTGCGACATGCTCTGCGCCGTCGTCTGCATCGCGGTGGCGGAGCTCTGCAGATTGGCCAGCGCGCTGCGCACCGTCGCCTCGAACTCGGCGATCCGGGTCTCCATGCGTGTGGCGCGCTCGGCCTTGGTGGCATTCTCGCGATCCTGCTCGGCGGCGAGGGTGCGGGCACGCACCATGTTTTCGCGGAACACCTGCAACGTATCGACCATCGCGCCGATCTCGTCGTGCTGCTTCGAGGCCTGGATCTCGGTATCGAGGTCGCCGCTCGACAGAAGCTGCATCGCCTGCTGCAGCCGCTTGATCCGGCGCAGGATGTTGCCGCCGACATACAGCCAGACGAACAGGACCGACCCGAGCAGGGTGGCGGCGCCGGCTGCGGCCATGCCGAGCGTCGCCAGCTCGATGTCGCGGCCCGCCGTGCTGGTGGCGACTTCCGTCGATTTGCGAACGCCTTCGACCAGCTGCTGTACGCTGATCTCGAGGCCGACATTGAGCTTGCGGGTCTCCTCCAGCACCGTCTGGCCGTAGTCGTTGGAGTCGAGCTCCTTCTCGCGCGTCTTGAACACGCGGCCCTTGCCCTCGCCGAGCGCTGCGAGCTTCAGCGCAGCGTCCTGGATCGCCTTGGTGCCGCGGCCGCTCGGCAGCAATTCGAGATTCGACTTCAACTGGGCGAGTGCGTCCTTGAACTGCCGCTCGATCGCATCAAGTGTCTCGCTGTCATTGGCCGAGAGCGCCGCTGCCATCTGTGCCACGATCAGATTGCCGGAAGCGGTGACGTTACCGAGTTGCTCGACGAACCGAGCTGCCGCTGTGGCGTCGTCTGCCGAGACTTCTGCCGCACCGAGCACGGCGTTGAGCTGGGTCTGGGCGTCGAGCATCGGCTCGTTCGCCGCCTTGGTGAATTCCTCCTGCGCCTTGCGCAACGCATCATATTGCTGGTTGTGGGTCGCCGCGACGGTCAGGCGCTCGCGTGCGGCTGACACCAGGCTCTGATTGGCCTCGTTGATGTTCTTGATGGTTTCGGCCAGCGGGGCGACCACGCTCTTGTCGGCGCCGAGCGCGCTGATCTCGGCGAGGCGCTGCTGGGTGACCTTCTGGATCTCCTGCATCTTCTTCAGCCGATCGTTGAGCGCATCCTCGCTCTGCGATCCCAGCAACGCGGGACCAAGGCTGGCCAGGCTCGAGCTCTGTGCGAGCAGCTGCAGGCTGGAAGTCAGGCGCGGAATGTCGCGGCTCGACAGCTCGACCATGGTGCCGCCGATATGACGCAGCATCAGGCCGGCCGCGACGCTGATGGCGATCGCCATGCCGGCGATGACGGCGAAGGCTGCGAACAGACTGCCCCGGACGCCCCATCTGGGGCGCAGACGACCAAGCGCAGTGCTGAAGCTGAAACGACCTGCCATCTCCGGTTCCCCCGCTACGTGCTACTTTGAGCTGAACTTTGCGGGCAGTATCGCGGCTGGCAGTTAACAAATCCGGGAAATCACCCGGTTCCCGCCGAAAATATGTGCATTTTTGCATTTCGTCGCGCGGGAATTAACGGCGTGGCAAGGGTTATTAGTTCCATGCCGATGGTCGTCAAGCAAAAGGGCCGGCATCGCTGCCGGCCCTTTCTTATTGTTGTTAGACGCCTTGATCTCAGTAGCGGCTGGCGACTGGAGCACCCCAGTTGAAGCGATAGTTCACGCCGGCCTTGAAGGTGTGGTCGTCGGTGGTGAAGCTGCCGGTCGGCACCAGTCCGGCGGGCGCCGTGAAGGTGGCGCTGCCGAAATTGTAGTACTGGTACTCGGCCTTGGCGGACCAGCTCGGTGCGAACATGTATTCGATGCCGGCGCCGACGGTCCAGCCGTTGCGGTGGTCGCCATTGGTGGCGAAGCCGATCTGATTGCCGGCGAGCGTCACCTTCTCGTTATTGTCCGAATAGGCGTAGCCGCCCTTCACATACAGCAGGCCCGGTCCCCAGGTGTAGCCGAAGCGGCCGGTGATCGAGCCGAGGCCGCGCTGGCTGTTGGTGTAGACGAAGCCGCCAGGGAAGGCCGCGCCGACATTGCCGCTCAACCAGCTGTACTGGCCTTCGGCGCCGATCACCCAGGTCGGTGCGAACTGCCAATCCGCACCCACCTGCACGCCGCCCAGGAAGCGGCCGTTCGAATTGTTGCCGGTGGCGAGGCCCGAGAAATTGTTGTCGCTCGAGAACGCGCCGCCGAGATGCGCGCCGAGATAGAAGCCGGTCCAGTTGTAGATCGGCGCGACATAGGCCGGTGCCTTGGTGGCGTAGGGATAGGAGCGGGCGCCGAGATCGGCGGCAAAGGCGGACTGGGCCGAGGCCAACGCGGCGAGCGCAACGGTTGCGAACAGGATCTTCTTCATGGCGGTCTCCAACACTCAACTAACAAGGCTCGCGCATTGCGCGCCGTCGATGCGTTGGAGATAGATCGAATTTGAATCAAATGCTGTCACTCGCGCAGCACAGTGCCTTCCAACCCACCCCATTCGCGATCCAACATCTTCGCGTAGTTAGCAAAGCGCTAACAAAGGCCGTGGCAGGGCGGGACGACGCGCAGATCTGTGCCGCTGCGGCACAACGGGTTAAGACCCGTTAAGAGCCTGCTGCAGCGTGGCGACCGCATCCTCGAGCTGGCGGCGATGAACGTCGTCCTTGGGAAGCGCTCCGATGCCGGCGGCCATATCGGTGAGGATCGCCGCGAGCAGCCCGTAGTTCAGGTGCATGTGGATCGACTTGCGGACGTCCTCCGCTCCCGGCCGTTCCAGGGTCAGCGCCAATCCGGTCGGTTCGAGATGGGCTTCGAAACGCGACGACCGTTCGAACGTGCCGGCATAAAACTTGTCGGGATATTCGAGCGCGATCTCGGCTTTGTCCGGAATGGGCTTCGACATGGGATCTCCTGGAGGCTCCTGCGGATCTTTGATAGATGCTCGCAGATGCCTGTCGGCGCCTTGCGCCAGGTCAGAGATCTGCAATCGCAGGCTGCGATTCCCGTAGTATCGCGAGTTTGTACGGAACCTATTATTTACCATAAATTAGAGGGGGTTCCGTATGGTGCGGTCGACTTGATGCGCCGCAGCATGAGCTGCCTCTGCATCCGTTCACCGCACGGCGCCCCGAGGCGTGGCGGCACATCTCTCCGCACAAAGGATACGACCTCGATGAAAACGCGGCTCTCGATCTCTGCGCTGATCCTGGCCTTTGGCTTGGTCGTGGCCATCGGTCTGGGGGCGGTGGTCGCCACCGCCATCTACGCGGTCCAGGAGCTGAAGGTCGGCGGGCCGATTTATCACAGTATCAAGCTCGGGAACGACCTCGTCGCCGACATCCTGCCGCCGCCGGAATACGTGATCGAATCCTATCTGGAGGCGACGCTGGCGGTGCTCGATCCGAGCACGCTGGATGCGCGGGCCTCACGGCTGGCGACGCTCAAGAAGGAGTATCAGGGACGCCGGGCGTTCTGGACCGGCTCGGGGCTGGAGCCTGGGCTGAGGGCCGAGCTTGTGGAGCGGTCCGATGCCGAAGTCAGCAAGTTCTGGCAGGTGCTGGAGGTCGAGCTGATGCCGGCGCTGCGCAGCGGCGACATGCCGGCCGCGAAGCTCGCTTATCAGCGCCTGACCGCGGCGTATTCCGGCCATCGGGCCGTGATCGACGGCATCGTCGAGCGGGCCAATCAGATGATCGCGGCGATGGAGGCGACGGCGGCGAGCCGCGACAGCGGGATCATGTGGTTTGGTGGGGTGCTGTCGGCCCTGGTCTTTGCGGTCGTTGGTGCGGGCCTGTTCGGCCTGATCAATGGTGTGGTCCGCCCGCTGGCCCGCATGACGCGCACGATGCGCCAGCTGTCGGGCGGCGACCTCGCGGCCGCGATTCCGTATGCCGACAGGGGTGACGAGATCGGCGCGATGGCGCGGGCGCTCGATGTCTTCAAGACCAACGCGCTGGAGAAGGACCGGCTGCAGAAGCAGGATATCGACCGGAGTGAGGCTGACAAGGAGAAGCAGCGCGCGCTCATGACCATGGCGGAGGCGATCGAGCGCGAGACCAGCACGTCGGTGAGCGCTGCGGCCGGTGCTTCGCGCGATGTGGAATCGGCCGCTGGCGGACTGTCCGGCCTGGCCCACGAACTCTCGGCCGATGCGAACGCGGTGGCTTCGGCCTCGGAGCTGTCGCTGTCCAGCGCGCATGTGGTTGCCACCGCCGCCGAACAGCTGAGCGCGGCGATATCCGGCATCGCGGGCCAGGTTGCGCGCGCGACGACGATCACCAAGATGGCCGTGACCGGTCGTGAGAAGGCGACGAGCACGATCCAATCGCTCTCGAAGGCCGTCGACAAGATCGCCGAGGTGTCCAACCTGATCGGCGGGATCGCGCAGCAGACCAACCTGCTTGCGCTCAACGCGACCATCGAGGCGGCGCGTGCCGGCGACGCGGGACGCGGCTTCGCGGTTGTCGCGGCGGAGGTCAAATCGCTCTCCGACCAGACGGCCAAATCGACCGAGGAGATCTCGCGCCTGATCTCGGAGGTGCAAAGCGCCACCAATGCGACGGTCGAGGCCGTCGAGGGCATCGGCGGCCAGATCTCGGAGATCGACGTCGTCGCGGCCTCGGTTGCAGCCGCGATGCATCAGCAGCGCGCGGCGACCGGCGAGATCAGCCGCTCGGTGGCGGCGTCGGCAGCGGCGGCCAAGGACGTCTCGACCAAGATCGCCAATGTCGGTCGCGGCGCTCAGGCCGTGAACGATCGTGCCGTCCAGGTTCGTACCGCGATCACGCAAGTCGTCTCGACCATGTCGTCATTGCAGTCGGCGTTGACCAACGTTGTCGGCACTGCCACCGCCAACTCCGCCGCGTCCGCAACCATGCGGGACCGTTGACCGGCGTAGGGCCGCATTCCTACGGAGCTTAAAATTTACTTCCGTTGAGCGATCGCTCTGCAAGCTGTTCGCATTCTCGGCAGGCGCCGGCCGTTCCGGACCGACCATTCGCGGTGATTGCGCCGGGGGCGGTGGGGACGGACCGGCCGTTTGTGTCGTCCGGATCCCCCAACGGAAATGTGTCGCTCGACATGAAGATGCGCCTCTCCATCTCCGCCGTCATTGCTGCGTTCGGTCTCGTGCTCGCCATCGGCTTCGGGGCGGTCGTTCTGACCAGCGCCTATGCTTTGCGGGAGTTGAAGGTCGGCGGCCCGCTCTATGACAAGATCAAACTCGGCAATGATCTCGTTGCCGACATCCTGCCGCCGCCCGAATATGTGCTCGAGGCCTATCTCGAGGCGACATTGGCGCTGCGCAATTCCAAGAACGTGGAGGCGCATGCGAAAAGGTTGGCGCAGCTGAAGAAGGACTATGAGGATCGCAAGACCTTTTGGACCGGTTCGGCGCTGGAGCCCGAGCTGAAGTCGCTGCTGGTCGAGCGCTCCGACGGCGAGGTCCGGAAGTTCTGGCAGACGGCGGAAGCCGAGCTGATCCCGGCGCTGCGCGCCGGCGACATGGCCAAAGCGGATGTGGCCTATGATCGGCTGAGCGATTCCTACACAGCGCATCGCGCCTTGATCGATCGCCTGGTCGAGAAGGCGAACAAGCTCAACTCGGACATGGAGGCCGCCGCGGCAGCGCAAGATCGCAGCATCTCCGCGGTGGTCTGGAGCGTCGCCGGCATCGTGCTGATCCTGGTCGTTGCCGGCATATCGGGGTTGGTGATCGGCGTGGTTCGTCCGCTCTCGCGGATGACCGGCCTGATGCGGCGGATTGCCCAGGGGGAACTATCCGCCGAGATTGCCTATTCCGAACGCGGTGACGAGATCGGCGCCATGGCCCGCGCGCTCGCGGTGTTCAAGACCAACGCGCAGGAGAATGCGAGCCTGCGCGACCGTCAGGAGCGCGACCGCGAGGAGGCCGCCCGGTTGAAGAAGAAGGCCATGCTCGACATGGCCGATGTGATCGAGCGCGAGACCAGCACGTCGGTCGAGGCGGCGGCAGGCGCCTCGCGCCAGGTCGAGGCGGTGGCCAGCGGCCTGTCCGAACTTGCGCATGAATTGTCCGCCGATGCCCAGTCCGTCGCCGCGGCGTCGGAACAGTCGCTGACCAATGCACAGACAGTGTCCTCGGCGGCCGAGCAGCTGAGCTCGGCGATCCGCGAGATCTCCAGCCAGGTCGCGCGCGCCAGCGCCATCACCAAATCGGCGGTGACGGGGCGCGAGAAGGCCAAGACCACCATCGCCTCGCTGTCGCAGGCGGTGGTCAAGATCGCCGAGGTCTCCAACCTGATCGGCGGCATCGCCGAGCAGACCAACCTGCTGGCGCTCAACGCCACCATCGAAGCCGCGCGCGCCGGCGATGCCGGCCGCGGCTTCGCCGTGGTGGCGGCCGAGGTCAAGTCGCTGTCGGATCAGACGGCCAAATCGACCGAGGAGATCTCGCGCCTGATCGGCGAGGTACAGACCACGACGCAGGCGACCGTGGATGTGGTCGAAGGCATCGGCAGCCAGATTTCGGAGATCGACGAAGTCGCCGCCTCGATTGCGGCCGCCATGGAGCAGCAACACGCGGCCACGCAGGAAATCAGCCGGTCGGTCGGCTCTTCGGCTGACGCGGCGCGCGATGTCTCGGCCAAGATCGGCAATGTCGGCAAGGACGCCGGCATGGTCAATGATCGGGCCGTCGAGGTGCGCGGCGCGATCGGCGAGGTGGCATCGAGTCTGACCGCGCTGCGGGCGACGCTGGTGAAGCTGGTCAGGACGACGACCAACGAAGCCGACCGCCGCCGCTCGCCACGGCTGAGATCGAACCTGCCGATCAAGGTGGTCGATGACCGCAAGGGCCCGCTGAAGGCCGATCTGGTCGATATTTCCGAGGGCGGCGCCTGGTTCCGTCTCGAGCCTGAGCCGGGCATCGGCGATCGCGGCACCCTGGAGTTCAGCGGCTTCGCCGGCAGCGTGGCGTATTCTGTTCGCGCCAGGGACAACGACGCCCTGCATGTCGAGTTCGACCCCGGCGCCAATCGCGAGGCTTTTCTCGACTGGTTCAGACGGTCGGTCACGCGACAGGCGGCATGAGCCGATCGCATCATTTTCTTGAGAATGGGATGCGCGCTCGCGAGCGGAGGGCGCATCCCACGCTGTCGCGTGTCAGCTCACCGGTGGCACCAGGTCGCTGATCCGCACCGGGAAGCGTCGGACCCGAATGCCGGTGGCATGCGCCACCGCATTGGCCACGGCGCCCGCCGAGCCGGTGATGCCGATTTCGCCGACGCCCTTGATGCCCAGCGGGTTTACGAACGGATCGTGCTCGTCGACCGTGAACGTCTCGATCGCGGGGATGTCGGCATTCACCGGCACATGATATTCGCCGAGATTGGCGTTCATGATCCGCCCCGAGCGGTGATCGATGATTGCCTCCTCATGCAGCGCCAGCGAGACCCCCCAGATCATGCCGCCGATGAGCTGGCTCCGCACCAGCTTCGGATTGATGATCCGCCCGGCGGCGAAGGCGCCGATCATGCGGGTGACACGCACCTGACCGAGATCGGGATCGACCTTCACCTCCGCGAACACGGCGCCATGCGAATGCATCGCGTAGTGCTCGTTCGCAGCCGGGTCCGGCATGCCCGCGCCGGAGCCCTCGACCTCGTCGAGGCCGGCGCGCGCGAGGATCTCGGCGTAGCTCTCGCCGCGCCCCTCATCGTCGCGCCGGAGCAGCCGGCCATTGCGCGCGATCACGCCGGCATTGCCGGCGCCAAACAGCGGCGAGCGCTGGTCGGAGGTGGCGAGCTCGGCGAGCTTGGTGATCACGGCGGCGCCGGCATTGTGGATCGCGGTGCCGACGGTTGCGGTGTGGGCCGAGCCACCGGCGATGCCGGCATCGGGCAGGTCGGAGGTGCCGGCCTTGAACGTCACCTGGTCGAGATCGAGCGCGAGCGCGTCGGCGGCGATCTGCGCGAAGGCGGTCCAGGCGCCCTGGCCCATGTCATGCGCGCCGCTCTCCACCACGCCGCTGCCGTTGCGCCGGATCACCGCGCGGGCCTGACCGGCGAACATCAGCGCATGGAACGTGGCCGTGCCCATGCCCCAGCCGACCAGGAAACCGTCCTTGTCGCGCATCGTCCGCGGCTTCAGCGGCCGCTCCCACCAGCCGAACCGTTCCGCGCCCTGCGTATAGCAGTCGCGCAGCGCCTTGGACGAGAACGGCTTGCCAGTGGCGGGCTCGACCTCGGCGTAGTTCTTGACGCGGAACGCCAGCGGATCGAGGCCGCAGGCCTCGGCCATCTCGTCCACCGCGCTCTCCAGCGCGATCGATCCCGGCGCAATGCCCGGCGCGCGCACGAACAGCGGCGTGCCCGTGTCCATGCGCACGGCGTCATAGGTGGTGCTGATCGCCGGCGCGGCATAGAGCGTGTGCGTCACATGCGCCGCTGCCTCGTAGAAATCCTCGAAGCTCGAGGTTGCGATCCGGGCATGATGATGGATGGCCGAGAGCTGTCCCGCCGCATTCGCGCCGAGCTTCAGCGTCTGCCGCGTCGGGGAGCGATGGCCGAACGGGCCGTAGAGCTGCTCGCGGCGCGCCACCAGCTTGACCGGACGGTCCACCAATTTGGCGGCGAGGATGCCGAGCACCTGCGCGCCGGCCATCAGGCCCTTGCCGCCGAAGCCGCCGCCGAGATAGGGGCTGCGGATCAAGATGTTCTCGGGGGCGATGCCGAACAGCTCGGCGAGGCGCGCGCGCATCATCACCAGGCCCTGGGTCGGCGTGTCGATGATGAGGCGATCCCCCTGCCACTCCGCGACGATCGCATGCGGCTCCATCGCATTGTGATAATGCGCCGGGGTCTCATAGGTCGCCGTGATCCGCTTGTCGCTGCCGGCGAGCGCGGCCGCGGCGTCGCCGTGATGGCTCTCGGCCGGAAAGCCCATGCCGACGACGGGCGGCACATAGGCCTCGCCGGTGTCGAGCCCGATGCGCGCCGGTTCGGCCTGATAGCGCGGCGCCAGCAGCGCGGCGCCCTCGGTGGCCGCTTCGAGGCTCTCGGCGATTACCACTGCGATCGGCTGATTGGCGTAGCGGACGCGATCGTTCTGCAGCGCTTCGAAGCGGAACGCGAACGGGTTTGGCTTGCCGTCGGGATCGGCCTGCAGCGGCGGCCGGTTGGCCGAGGTCATCACCGCGACCACGCCGGGATGCGCCTTGGCGGCGTCGACATCGAGCGACACGACCCGGCCGCGCGCAATGCTGGAGACGGCGAGCACCGCATACAGCATGCCGGACGGATTGTTGTCGGCGGCATAGCGCGCGCGGCCCGTGACCTTCGCCAGGCCGTCGATGCGCGACAGCGGCTGGCCGATCGTGGAGCCGTGACGGAGATGGGCGGGATCGCGGGAGAGATTGAGCTCAGGTGTCATTGATGCACTCCTGGAACGGAGGAGAAGGGAGAGGCCGGCAGCGCCGGCATGCGCGATGGCGTGCCCTGTGCTGCAGCGGCCAGCGCGCGCACGATCAGGCTGCGCGCGAGCGGGATCTTGTGGGCGTTGTCCCCGGACGGCCTGGCGTCGCGCAGCGCCGCTGCGGCGGCCTGCTGAAACGCCGATGGACCGGCCGGCTG
>VYKW01000083.1_pt1 | contig 41028 bp, 30 predicted proteins | sample 5114451 | NCBI WGS metagenome assembly VYKW01 (sample SAMN12291784, study PRJNA351875) | freshwater metagenome | isolation source: freshwater lake | place: USA: Michigan, Gull Lake | collected 2013-08-08
CTTGGCGAAACGCACCGTCCTTGTGCCACCGGCAGCCAACGCGACGAACGGCTGCTCGACCGGGGTTCCCCCGCGCGGATACAGCGTCACGGTGGTTGCGGCCGATGCGGCGTTGCCGATGTTGCGGATCTCCGCGACGATCTCGTTCCCCTCCTCACGCACGCTCGCGACGGTGAGGTCGGGCGTCCCGGCGAGGCGCAGCACCGGGGTGCCGAGTGGCCGGCGGAGCGTCGGCGGCTGGTCTTGCGCGGTGGCGGGGGCGGCCAGCGTGGCGGCCAGGACAAGCGACGACATGGTCGCGAAGCGGCTGCATCGGCTGGTCACGCGGCGAACCTCCCCAAGGCGGCGGCGCAGCGCAAAACGGCGCTGCACGGCAAGAAACGCACACGGTACAACGACCAAAATGGTATAGCGCGCGGCCTGGATCGGTGCAAGGCTGCGAGGCCGGTTGCGCGCCGCTTAGTTCGCCTTATCCAGCCATCCGCCCTTGAACCCCGCGCGCTCCAGCCCGCGGCGGATATGCGGGTTCTTGCGCATCGTCTTCCAGATCAGGCCGCTGCGGTGGTTCTCCAGCATCGCCAGGATCGGTCCCTGATCGATGCCCAGATAGTCGCGCGCGAACCAGCCGTCCTTCGCGTCGACCACGCCATCGCGGCTGGGGGCATCGGTGAAGGTGTAGCTCGGGTTGAACGCGTCCTTGAAGCCATAGCGCTGGTACAGCTTGTCGCCATATTTGGCGCGCATCGCCATCAGCGCGGGCAGGGCGATTTCGGGCGCGAATGCGACCGATCCGCCCGCCGCCGTCGGCACCACCGTTCCGTCATCGACGATGCGATAGCTGCTCACGCCGCGCGCGGAATAGCCCTGAAACTCGCGCGGCTTGCCGTTGACGACCCGGCCATTTGCCGCGCCGCCCGGACCGTCCGACGCGGTCCAGCCCCAGATGTCGCCCGAATAGCCGGTCCAGTTGTTCGGATTGGCGACCCCATAGGCCCGCTGGGCCAGCGTCGCGCGGCGGCTATTCTCGAAATAATCGATGCCCTTGCCGGCCATGAACGCGTCCTGGATGCCGCGGAAATCGACCCAGACATGGCTATATTGGTGGCCGAACAGCGGCTCGAACTGCAGATGCTCCTGCCCGTAATAGGTGCCCCAGCTCTTGCCGAGCTTGCCCGACCAGCCGCTGTCCCACGCATCCTTGTCCAGCGCATGCGTCGGCGATCCGAGCGCGAGGATGTAGATCAGCATTCCCTCGTCATAGCCGACCCAGTCATGCGTCCCGAAATCGCCGCCATTGCCGCGTTCAGGATACCATCCCATCGCGATCGCCTTGCCGCCCGTGCTGTTGGCCGAAGGGATCGTGCTGCGCTCGCGCTGGACGAAGGTCCAGTCGACGCGGCCATAGATCTTCTCCGCCAAATCGCGGATCGCCGCCTCGGTCGGATCGTCGCGGTCGAAATAGCTTTGCGCGAACAGGATGCCGCCGAGCAGCAGCGTGGTGTCGACCGTCGACAGCTCGGTATTGCGGTACCGCGTGCCATCCCCGTTCTTCAGGAAGTGGTAGAAAAAGCCCTTGTGCCCGGCGGTGCCGCTCACCGCCGGGCCCTGCGGCGCGTTCCAGTAGAATTCCATACACTTGCGCGTCCGCTCGGCCGCGGCCTGGCGCGTCACATAGCCGCGCTCGGCCCCGATGCCGTAAGCCGTCAGGGCAAAGCCCGTCGCGGCGATGCTGGAAAAGGGATTGGACGGCCAGCGGTCCGGCGCCAGGCAGGTCTCGACGCTGGTCGTCTCCCAGAAATAATCGAAGGTGCGGCGCGAGAGATCCTCGACGAATGCCGCCTGACCCGCGACCGGCGCGGGGGGAGGGGGGCTGACCGCCGGCGGCAGGGTCGAACAGGCGGCCGCAAGCGGCAACATGGCAAGGCCGAGCAAAGGCAGGCGAAAGCCCATGTGATACTCCTTTACACACAAAAAAGGCGCGCGGACGGGGGAATCCGTCCGCGCGCCGTAATCAAATGACCGGTTAGAAGTTGAAGCCGGTCGAGACCTTCACCGTGCGCGGCGGACCGTCGATGCCGTAGTTGTTCGGATCGCGCAGACCGGTGGTCGAGTTGAACCCGTTATAGTTGCGATCGTTCATCAGGTTGATGATGTCGATGCGGAACCACACGCGGGTCTGGTCGGTGAGGAAGCCCAGCTTGAACTCCTTCGTCGCCGACAGGTCGAGCTGACGATAGCCCCACTTGTCGCCATTACCCTCGGCTTCGATCGCGACGATGTCCTTCGTCCCCGGCACGCCCACGCCCGGCGTGGTCACAAAGCGCTTCAGCCAGACCGGCGACGCGATCTGGAACTTGGTCGCCAGCGTGATGCCGTACGGGATGTCGACCGTGCCGGCCATGACGAAGCGATGGCTGCGCACGCCTGCCGACGGACGGAAGGGGTATTCATCGATGCTGGAGTAATCGAGCGAGAACACTTCACCGAACTGACGATTCTCGTTCGCCTTGGTGTAGGTGTAGGTCGCGTCGATGCTCCACGGCGACGTCTTGGTATACCGCTTGATCAGCTTGATGAAGCCGGTGTCGGCGTTGGTCTCAAGACCGTTGTCGCCGATGATGATCGACCCGAACGGCGACGGCGGGAAGCCGAACGGCGCATCGGGGTTACCGGTCGCCGGGAAGAACAGCCCGCCGGGACGACGGTTGCCGAGCAGATAGACGAACCCGTCGCGGCTCTCGACGTGCGAATAACCGATTTCCGCGTTCAGCAGCCCGAAATCGCCGCGCAGGCCCAGGCTATACTGGTCCGAATAGGGCGTCTTCAGGTCGTTCTTGATGAAGCGCAGTTCACGTCCCGCACCTGCCGGCAGCCCGGCGATCAGCGCCGCACGACCCGCTTCGGTCTGATAGATCGGGTTATAGGGAATGCAGGTCACGCTCGGCGCGCAGACGTTGACCGTATCGCCCGGGACGATGAAGTTGAACGTCCGGCCCGCTGCCGACCCCTGTGCCAGCTCCTGCTGGATGAAGTCGAACTGGGTGCGGTCATAGGACCGACCGAAGCCGCCGAAGATCGCGAAGCGGCCGGCTTCATCGATCTTGTAGTTGAAGCCGAAGCGCGGCTGGAACGCACCGGTGAACGCCTTACGCTCCTTGCCGGTCGAGATATAGTCGTTGATGTTGTAGTTCGCGCCGGTCAGGTTCGGGTAGTTGGCCGGCTGGACCGCCGCGACCTGTGCCGCCGAATGGACATAGTTCAGGAACGCCGGGGTCTCTTCATAATCCCAGCGCAGACCCAGATTGACCGTCAGGCGATCGGTGATGTCCCAGTCGTCCTGGATATACAGGCCGAGCTGGAAGTTCTTCGACCGCAGCTGCGCATCGGTGAAGCCGCCGGCCAGCGCCTGGAAGCTCATCTGATACGGCGTCGTGGTGTTCAGCGTCGTCGACCCCAGCGGGGTGAAGTAACGGAACACCGGGTTGAAGCCGTTGAGCTGCAGCGAGTTGAGCGTCACCCACTTCGCCTTCACGCCGGCCTTGAACGTGTGTCCTTCCAGACCGGTATAGGTGAAGTCGTTGGAGATCTGCCAACCCTTCTGGCCCTTGTCCTGGAAGTTGGTGCCGCCGCCGGTTTCCAGGACGTTGCCGTCCAGGAACTGTGCCGGATTGGCCGGGTTGGGGATACGGATCCGATAAACGTTGCGGTTGGCCTGCGTCGCCGGACGCGGGTTCCACGTCACGTCTTCATACGCGACCTTGAAATCGTTGATCCAACCCTCGCCGGTATGCTCCCAGCGGCCGAGGCCACGGATTTCCTTCACGCGAGCGAGCGTGCGGGTTTCATAGGCGGCGATGCCGCTGTTGAACTGCTCGCCGGTTTCGTCGCGATACTTGCCCGAAAATTCGAACAGGTCGCTGTCGGTCGGCGTGAAGGTGAGCTTGCCGAAATAGAGGTTCTCGTTGAACTCTTCGTTGAACTCACCATAGTTGCCGGCCAGCGACGCGGGCAGCAGCGACTGCCCGGAACTCAGCGACGAGGGGAAGGTCACCGTCCGCGGCGTCAGGCGACGCTTGCCTTCGTAGCTGGCGAAGAAGTGCAGCATGTCCTTGATGATCGGACCGCCCAGCGTGCCGCCGAACTGCAGATCCCTGGTGCGGATCTTGCCGGTCGCGCCGGGGCGCAGCACTTCGTTCGGGGTCGGATCGCGCAGGTCCTGATTCGTGAAGTCGACAAAGCCCGACCCCTCGAACTGGTTGGTGCCCGACTTGGTCACGGCGGTGATCGCGACCGAGCTGACCTGGTCGAACTCGGCCTTATAGTTGGAGCTGATCACGCGATATTCGGCGATGGCCGACTGCGGGAACGGGTTGCCCTGGGTCGAATCCTGGCCGGTGATGCCGTTCTTGAGGACATAGTCCTTCTGGCCGACGCCATCGATGAAGATGTTGACGGTGTTGGAATTCTGCGCACCGCCCTGCAGACGCGACTGGTCGCTGCCGTTAGTGATGAACTGAACGCCCGGCGCCAGATCGGCAAAGGCGAGGAAGTTGCGGTTGTTCTGCGGAAGCTGCTCGATCAGGCGCGGGCTGATCGTCGTGCCGACCTCGCCGCCCTGCATTGAACGGATGCGGCCGCCGGTGATGATGACCTCTTCGGTGCCATCGGCCGACGCCACCTGCGGTGCCGCCAGGTCGAAATCGAACACGGCGTTCTGCGCAACCGCCAGGCGGAACTCATCGGTACGGCGCACGCCGCTCGGCGTCGTCACCTCAAGCCGGTAATTGCCGGGGGGCAGCGATGCGAACTGGTAGCCGCCGTCCGCGCTCGGCGTGACCGTGCGGGTGAAGCCGGTATCGACATTGACGACAGTGACTTGGCTGACACCGCCCTCGGCCGTCACCTTGCCGCGCAGCGACGAGGAGACCTGAGCCTGCGCCGGAACCGCAAGGCCGATGGCCAGCACCGTCCCCGCGCTCGACCATGCGAGTGCAGCAGCAGCGGCGCGCAGGCGCGAACCGCGAATAAGTCCGTTAGTTGCGGAATGTGAAGCCTTCACAGCATCCCCCCTGGAGGTTTGACAACGTTTACCCTGAACAGCCGAACGCCCACACCGGACGACTCGACGGCCCGCCTATTATGTTCTTTGCTCCAAAACTGTAACCGGTTTCATGACAGCTGTATAGAAAAAGTTCCGGCTGTGCATTTTGGGTGTCGCGCAGGGTGCCGCTGCGGTCGGCGTCAGAGTTTGACCGTGGTCCGGACCCCAGGAGCGCTGCATAAACCCGGTGTGCGGAGACGCATTTTTCCCCTCCTGAACTCGACGGGGCGCCCGGCTAGTCCGCGGCGCCCCCTTTTTTTTTAGGGCAAGTCCCGGAGCCGATGGGGAACGCGGCGTTAACCCTTTTACCTCGCCTTAACCCGCACCGCTTACGCGGGGTGCAAGTGGAAGAGGGGACTTGGCCTTGCGCATTCTGATCGTGGACGATGAAGCAGGGATGCACGAATCCTATCGCCAGTGCTTCAAGGGCAGTGGGGTAGGGGCGGCGCAGGGTGCCGCGCTCGACGCGATGGCCGCCGAACTGTTCGGCGATGACGAGGTCGCGACCGCACCTGCGGCGGATCTTCCCGAATTTGAAACCGTGCATTGCATGCAGGGGCTGGATGGCGTGAACGCCGTGGCTCAGGCCAATGCCAGCGGAAGCCCCTTTTCGGTCGCGTTCATCGACGTGCGCATGCCGCCGGGCATCGATGGCAAGGAAACCGCCAAGCGCATCCGCGCGATCGATCCCGACATCAACATCGTCATCGTCACCGGCTATTCCGATTTCTCCCCGCTCGAAATCAGCCGCGCCGCCGGCCCCGCCGACAAGATCTTCTACATCGCCAAGCCGTTTCAGGTCGAAGAGGTCGTCCAGACCGCGACCGCACTCGGCAAGCGCTGGGAAGTCGATCAGCAGCTCGCCCGCGCCATGGCGCTGCTCGAAGAGCAGAAGGCCGAACTCGCCGCGAATGAGAGCAAGGCCAGCCATCTCGCCAATCACGACAGCCTGACCGACGCGCCCAACCGGCTCGCCTTCATGCGCGCGCTGACCGATCATGTGCGCGGGCCCGATACGTTCGCGATGGCGATGATGGACCTCGACCGGTTCAAGCTGGTCAACGATACGTTCGGCCATCTGGCCGGCGACGAGCTGATCCGCATGGTGTGCGCGACGATCGAGGGCGCGGTGCCGCCGGGCGGCTTTGTCGCGCGGCTGGGCGGTGACGAGTTCGCGGTGCTGATGAAGGTGGCGGGCGAGGGCGAGGCGATCGCGGCGGTCGAACGGCTGCTGCTCGCATGTGCCAAGACCTTCACCGTGTTCGGCCATTCGGTGCAGGGATCGGCCTCGGCCGGCCTCGTCATCATCGAACCGGGCATGAAGCATGATCCGATCGACGTGATGCGCCGCGCCGACCTGTCGCTCAACGAATCCAAGCGCGCCGGCCGCGGCGTGGTGCGCGTGTTCGATGAGAGCATGGACGAATCGATCCGCTTCCGCCGCCAGATCGAAGGCGGGCTGAGCCAGGCGATTGCCAATGGCGAACTGCGCCTCGTCTATCAGCCGATCGTCGCGCGCGACCGGCTGGAGATCGTCGCGTTCGAAGCGCTGCTGCGCTGGAACAGCCCCGAATATGGCCCGATCTCGCCCGGCATGTTCATCCCGATTGCCGAGGAATCGAACCTGATCCACGAGCTGGGCGACTGGGTGCTCGATGAATCGCTCAAGATGCTCCAGAAATGGCCGGGCCAATATGTCTCGGTCAATTTCTCGCCGCGCCAGTTCCGCCGCCAGAATTTCGTCGGCCATGTCGTCGAGCGGGTACAGCGCGCCGGGATCGAGCCGCGCCGCGTGCAGATCGAGATCACCGAAACCGCGATCTTCGACAATGCAGAGCGCGCCGCCGATACGCTGTATCGCCTGCGCCAGATGGGCTTCCGCATCGCGCTCGACGATTTCGGCACCGGCTATTCCTCGCTCTACAATATCCGCAAATTCGCGCTCGATTGCCTGAAGATCGACCGCAGCTTCATCGACGGCATGGGCCGCGAGCGGGAGAGCGCGGCGATCGTCCACTCGATCATCCATCTCGGCCGCGCGCTGGGGCTGGAAGTGGTGGCCGAGGGCGTCGAGACCGAAGCGCATCTCGCAGCACTCCGCGTCGCCGGGTGCAGCCATGTGCAGGGCTATTATCTCGCCCGTCCGCTGGAGGCCGATGTCGCGATCCGCGCCGCGCATGAACGCTTCATGGGTGACGAGGACGAGGCCAGCGCGCCGGCCACCGGCACCCACGGGTGACGCCGCCGCGATCCATGTTCGACCGCATCCGCTCCCGTATTCCACGCTCGCTGGGGGCCAAGCTTGTCGCGATCCTCACCGGGGTCGCGCTGCTCGGCGCGGCCAGCATCACGCTGTTGCTCGCCCTCGTCATCACCCCCAGCTTCGACCGGCTGGAGGCACAGGCGATTGACGGCCATGTCGAGCGCACCCGCGCCGCGTTGACCGAATATGCCTCGAAGGTTGAGGCGTCGGTGCGCGATTATGGCGATTGGAACGAGAGCTACGACTATATGGGCGCGCCCAACCGCGCGTTCGAAGAGGACAGCTTCGCGACCTCCGCCATGGTCAATCTCGGCGTCAACGGCATGGCCTATGTCCGTCCCGATGGCGAGGTGGTGATCGCGCGCTGGCTTGACCTTGAAAGCGGCAAGGACGTGCCGCAGATGCGCGCACGCCTGCTCGCCGAAATCCGCCGCATCGATTTCCGCCGCGCGCTGGCGAAGGATAACAGCGCCAGCTTCTACGCGCGCCTCGGCGACCGCATCGCCGCGATCGGCATCGCCCAGGTGCGCCGCACCGACGGCACCGGCGACCCGCGCGGCCATGTCGTGATGGCGCGCATGATCACCTCCGAACGGCTCAGCAATCTGCTTCAACTGCGCGCCGGGATCGCACTCGACGCCCCCGTCTCCGCGCCCCGCGTCGATGCGGGTGAGCGTGACATCGCGGCGGCGGTGCCGGTGCCGGGGGAGGGCGGCGGCAGCGTCGCCAGCGCCACCTTCCGCGTATCGCGTGATCTGTCCGCGCTCGGCCGCAACATGCTCCAATTCGCGGTCATCGGCACCACCGCGCTGATGCTGCTGGTGATGGCGGTGCTCAGCGTGATGATCGGCCGGCTGGTGCTGCGCCCGCTCAACCGGGTCGAACAGCATATGGGCGTGGTGCGCGCATCGGGGAACCTCGTGCCCCTGACCGAAGCGCCGCGTCGCGATGAAATCGGCAGCCTGGTCGACAGCTTCAACGCGATGCTGGTCCAGCTCAAGGATCTGCGCGAACAGGTCGAGGCGCAGTCATTCAAACTCGGCCAGTCCGAAAGCGCGGTCGCGGTGATGCACAATGTCCGCAACGCCCTGAACCCGATCAGCACCGTGCTCAGCCAGGGGCTGGGCGAGGCACCCGCCACCGACCGCGCATTGCTCGACCGCGCGCTCAGCGAGCTCGCCGACGACAGCATCCCGCCCGCGCGCCGCCAGAAACTCGTCGCCTTCGTCGCCGCCGCGCTCTCCAGCGAGGCGCAAGCGCGGGAAGCGCGCAAGGAACAGCTCGGCATCGGCCGCGACGCGCTGCACAATGTCCTCGAAATCATCGGGCGCCAGCAGGAACAGGCGCATGAACGCCCGCCGCTCGAGACCTGCGACGTCACCGACATCGTCGCGCGCAACGCCACCATCGCGCGCTATTCGGGCGCCAGCTCGATCGCCTTCCACTTCCCGTCCACGCCGCACTGGGTGCTCGCCAATCGCGTGCTGCTCAGCCAGGTGATCGGCAATCTCTTCTCCAACGCCGCCGAGGCCATCGCCGCGACTGGCCGCGACGGGGGCAGCATCGCCGTGTCGATCCGCGAGATCGGCGACCGCATGGAAATCCGCATCACCGACGATGGCGAGGGCTTCGACCCGGCCAACGCGCCCCAGCTGTTCCAGCGCGGCTATTCGACCCGCGTCAACAAGTCCGGTGGGCTCGGCCTGCACTGGTGCGCCAACACGATGGTCGCGATGGGCGGCAGCCTGACGTTGCTCAGCGAAGGCGTGGGGATCGGTGCCAGCGCGGTGCTCGAACTCGCCGCATCGGATCTGGTGCGGGAGGATGTCGCGGCCTGAAGATCGCGACTGGTTTCGTCCCTCGCCATCACTGACGCGCTGCGACAGGGGTGCGCAATGCGCAGACTCCTCCTTGCACTGGCACTGCTTGCCGCACCCGCTGCCCATGCGTGCAGCGTCGCACCGGGCTACCGCGTCCCGACGACGCTGGACCTGGTCGAGCAGGCCGACGCCATTATCGTCGCGCAGCCATTCGACCAGCGGACAAGGGCCGATGGCGAGCCTGAGATTGTGTTCGCGTCGCTCGTCATCCTGAAAGGGGCACCCGGTCGGGAGGTCAAAGACGATCGGATCGTGGTCCATGCGCCCGGGATCCTGTCGGTCGAAGAACAGCCTGCAAGGCCCAGTGACCCCCGCGAACTCGTCGGCGCCCATCCTGAGGCTTATGAAGGCAGCTGTGTCCGTTCGACCTTTCACCCCAGACAATGGGTCGTGCTGTTCCTGAAGCGGGAGGGCGAGGACTATCGCGTCATTTCCTACCCCCTCGCGCGCACGGCGGAGGACACCGCACTCCCGGACTCACGCTGGCTCAAGGCAGTGCGCGAATATATCGCCATCGCCGCACTGCCGCCGGAGATGCGACGTGCGCGGATGGAGGTGCGGCGGCGCCTCCTAAAGGCCCGCGGCGACGCGGATTCGCTGGCGATTGCGGCCGATATCACGCGCGAACTGGCCGGTCCGCGCAAGCCGCTGCGCGAACCGTTGCCGCCGGTCAAATAATCAGCCCGCCCGCCGCACCGGCGTCACCGCATCCTTGCGCCGCAGATAGGGTGCGACGAGGTTGCGGGCGCGGAAAAACTCCTGCCGCTCGGGGCTCAGCGTGTCGAAATTGCCGATCACGCGGCGACAGTCGGGCGACCGGCACTGGCAGATCATGTGCCAATTGGATTGCGCGAGCGTGGTCGAATAGTCCCACGTCACCTCGTCGCCGGCTGCGATATCGCGCAGCGCGACGAGGATCACCCCATCGTCGGTAAAGCGCAGCCCGGCATTGGGATCGCAGCTATGGTTGACCAGATCGTCGAGCTGCCCCGACGGCCCCATATAATGGTCGGGCGTCACCTGGACGAAACGGTCGTCGCTGCCGCGCATCAGGCTGGGGATGTCGTCGACATGAAAGCGGCGGCCGGTGAAGCGCATCAGCTCCGCACCCTCGGCAAAGCGACAGGTGGCATAGACCGCCTTGCCCAGATGGTTCTCGCCGACCGTGAACAGGTTGCGCGGATGGCGGTAGCGGTCGAGCACCACCAGCCCGCCACGCGCCCAGCCGAACGAGCGCAGCGGGTTGATCGTGGCAAGCCCGATCATGAACCAGATGCTGGCATGGCAGGCCAGCTCGACGAAGATGTACGCGAATTCGTCCGGCCCCGACCCGCCCGCGCGCACCGCGACCAGCAAAGTGGCGAGGTCGCCAAAGGTCCACAGCCCCCAGGCGGGCGAGCGTTCGGCGCTGCGGTCCTTCCACACGCTGACCCAGGTCGGCCAGAAGCTGACCGGCACCGCCGCGACCACCAGCATATGCGCCCAATAGGCTTCGCGAAACGCCACCCAGATCAGCAATGCGCTGAGGCACGCCGCCATGCAAAAGGCTTCGATCGTCGTCGGCGGCGCCCAGTTCGATCCGCGCCACAGTGCGGCGGTGACGATAAGGCAGCAGGCGGCGGACAGGATGAACACCCAGCCCTGCGGCGACCCCGGGTTGACCGCGGCATAGGTCAGCGCCTCCGCCGCTGCGGACGCGCTCCAGATCAGCCAGGAGGCGCGGTTGGGGCGCACGGTCGCGCGGCGCAGGCCCAGCAGATACGCGCCATAAGCGGCAAAGCTGGCGCTCATCGCGATCAAAAACCAGACATCGCCCGCCATGAAACCCCCTTGATAAGGGATTCATTTACCGTGTTCCGACTCGCACGTCAAAGCACGACTCGCGCTGACTCCACGAGTCGCGGTGATTCGCGGTAGGGGAGACGAGGAGATGGGCCGGGGGAGTCAAGCTGCGGCAGCGGTGGATTTGTTGCATGACGAGACATGCTCGATCGCACAGCCGACAGTTTCGCATCCAGAACGGATCAGAAAAATAAAGGCCGCAATCCCAATGGGATGACGGCCATTATTCAGGAAATCAGCCCGGGCAAGTCGAGGGTGAAGGACCATCCATCACGCCGCCGGCCCGGGCCGGAAAAGGGTTACCAGGGGCGCAGATCTTCGCCGCCGGTGTCCCGGAACAAGAGTGCAAACATGTCTTTTCTCCCATTGTGCGCACGCGGCGCACCCATTTTGGTTATCTGAAAATTCATCCTGAATCAATTGTTAGGGATATCGGGAATCTACCTAGATCGGTGATCGCGGCGCGCCGGCTTCCTTAAAACTTCTTTCAGCACTGGCTGTTAGGCCGGACGGCATGTCTGACCGTTTCGACCCCGCCGGTTTTCACGGTTCGCCTTTCGAGGCGGGGCGTATCGCCATGAACGACGATGCCGAGGTCGGGGGCGACGCGCCTGGCCACCAATCGGGAACGGCGGTCGCGCGTGGTGCCGGCGGCCCCGCCTGCACCCGCTGGCGCGTGCTTGCGCTGTGCGAGATCGCCAATTTTCAGTCGCTGCGCCGCCATTTGGGTCGGCCGCGCGCCGACACGCTGATCCACGATCTTGCCGATCGCATGAGCGACCTGGAACCCGGCGTGCGCAGCGTGACCGCCGGCCGGTCGCTGATCGAACTCGGCTTTGAGGTGGAAAGCCCGGTCGCGGCGCGGGCGCTTGTCGAGCGGCTCGCAGCCTGTTTTGCCCGTTCGGTCGATCTCGACGGCGAACGCCATTTGATCCAGCTGGTCTGGGGCATCGCGGTCGCACCGTTCGGCGATGACGATGAAGTTCGACTGACCGAAGGCGCGGAAGCCGCGCTTGAACAGGCGCGCACCGATGCGGGGATCGTCTCGATCGACCTGTCGCAGAGTCATGCCGCGTTCGATGGCGCAGCTTTGGTGCGCGAACTGCCGCGCGCCATCGCCGCTGGCCAGCTATTCCTGCAATATCAGCCCAAGGTGAATGTCCGTCGTGAAGCCGTGACCGGCGCCGAGGCGCTAGTGCGCTGGCATCATCCGGTGCGTGGCCTGATCCTGCCGGGCGAGTTCATCAATGCCGCCGAGGACGGAGGCGAGATCGTCGGGCTGACCCTGTGGACGCTGCGCCAGGTGATCGCCGACCAGCAGGTGATGCTGGCCCATGGCCATGACATGCCGGTGTTCATCAACATCTCCGGCGTGCTGCTCGCGGATGAGGCGTTCGTCGAAGAAGCCTGCCGCATCGTCAGCGAATCCGGGGCCAAGATCGGCTTCGAGATTACCGAAACGGCGGTGATCCGCGACCCCGACAGCGCGATCCGCCATCTGCAACGCTTCGCCGCGATCGGCATCCCGCTTGCGATCGACGATTATGGCGCGGGCCTGTCCTCGCTCGCCTATCTCAAGCAGCTCCCGGCGACCGAGCTCAAGATCGACAAAATGTTCGTGATGCAGCTGACCAGCAGCAACCGCGACCCGCTGATCGTCCGCTCGACCATCGACCTGGCGCACGCGCTGGAGATGGAGGTCACCGCAGAGGGCGTCGAAACCCCGGCTGCACTCGCGCTGCTGAGCGTGATGGGCTGCGACATGGTCCAGGGCTATTTGATCAGCCGCCCGATCGCGCTCGACGCCTTTGTCCGCTATCTCGACGAAGAGGGCTTCAAGTCGGTCGCGACGCTGCGGCCGAGTTTCGGGCGCACCGAGAATTTCTGGCGCAAGAGCGGGTGATGTCGAGGGGTCTCACCCTCCTTCTCTGCTGGCTCGCACTGGCATTCGCTGCCCCCGCTGCCGCGCAACAGCGCGCGACGGAAGCGTTGATCGACAGCGCCAAGAGCGCGATGGTCAGTGACCCGCAAGCGGCGCTCGCTGCGGCCGAGCAGGCCCAGCGGCATGCCGTCGCGATCCCCGAACTCGGCCCGCGTGCAACCGCTGAAGCGACTGCCCTGTGGTTGCAGAGCGAGGCGCTGATCCGCATCCGCAAGCCTGGCGACGCCGCCCCGCGCATCGCGCGTGCCCTGCGTCTGATCAGCGCGGGCCAGGCGCCGACGAAACTGCGCGGAGATCTGCTGGTCGCACGGGCCGGGGTGCAGGAATCGCAGATGCGCTATGCCGAAGCGCTCGCCTCGCTTCAGGACGCGCACAATATCTTCGCCAAGCTGGGTGAAAAGCGCAACCAGTCGATTTCGCTGCAACTGATCGGCACGCTCTACAACAAGGCGCAGGATCTGCGCAGCGCCGACAAATATTTCAAACAGGCGGCCGAGGTATTTACCGGCGATCCGCGGCTGCAACTATTCCTGCTCAACAATCGCGGCAACGTCCTGCTTCAACTCGACGAGCCACGCCAGGCCGAAGCCGAATATCGCAAGGCGCTGGCGGTGGCCCAGGCGGAGAAGTCGACCAACCTGCTGCCCAATATTCTCGTCAACATCGCACGATCGCTGCTCGATCAGAAACGCTATCGCGATGCCGATGCCGCGCTGGCCGAAGCGGCCCGCATCATCCAGCGCGATCCCGCGCATCAGGGCGAAAGTCGCCTGCTGTCGGTCTCCGCCGAATCCGCGCGGCTTCAGGGCAAGATCGGTCAGGCACGCGCGCTGATCGAACGCGCTTTCGACGGCATCGATCTTGCGGGCACGACCTACGTCATGCGTGACGCGCATTTCACCGCTTATGCGATCTACCGCGCGCTCGACCGCGATGGCGACGCGCTGCGGCATCTCGAGCGGCTGCGCGCGCTGAACGACGAGGCGACCGAACTTGCCACCTCGACCAGCACCGCGCTGATGGCCGCTCGGTTCGACTATGCGAACCAGGAATTGCGCATCGCCAATTTCAAGGCGGAAGAATTGCGGCGCGAGGCCGAATTTCAGCGCACCCTGTTCATTGGCCTTGGCGGCGCGTCGGTGCTCATCGTCACCATGCTGAGCATCGGCCTGTTCACCATCCGCCGCAGCCGCAACCAGGTGCGTGAGGCCAATGCGGTGCTGGAAAACACCAATGTCGCGCTCGAAAAGGCGCTGAAGGCCAAGACCGAATTCCTCGCGACCACCAGTCACGAAATCCGCACCCCGCTCAACGGCATCCTCGGCATGACCCAGATCATGCTGCGCGATGCGTCCGTCCCGGCCGAAACGCGCGACCGCATCAACATCGTCCATGGCGCGGGCATGACGATGCGCGCGCTGGTCGACGACATCCTTGACGTGGCCAAGATGGAGACCGGTAACCTGACGGTCGAACTGACCGCCACCGACCTTCACACGATGCTGCGTGACGTAACGCGGATGTGGGAGGAGCAGGCGCGCGGCAAGGGGCTCGACTTCGCGCTCAGTTTTGTTGACACGCCGCGCTGGATCGAAACCGATCCCGGCCGGCTGCGCCAGATCGTGTTCAACCTGTTGTCCAACGCGGTGAAGTTCACCGAGCGCGGCGGCCTGTCGGTCGCGGTCACGGCGGTGGGCGATCGGCTGCGGCTCGCCATCGGCGATACGGGCATCGGCATCCCCGCCGACAAGTTCGACGAGGTCTTCGAATCCTTCAAGCAGGTCGATGCCGGCACCACGCGCCAGTTCGGCGGCACCGGCCTTGGTCTGGCCATCGTCCGCAATCTCGCCCAGGCGCTGGATGGCAGCGTAACCGTTGCCAGCGTGGTGGGGGAGGGGTCGACCTTCACCGTCGATCTGCCGCTGCGCCTCGCCGAGGCGCCCGATTCGGCGGTTGAGGTGGCGAAGGACGGCGAGCATCTCGTCGTGCTCGACCGCAACCCGATCGTGCGCGGCATGCTGCGCACCTTGCTGACGCCGCATTTCGCGACGGTCCAGTTTGCCGCGACGCTTGACGAAGCCACAATGTCTGCCGCGAACGTCGATCCGGTCCTGATCCTGGCCGATGAGGCGACTTTGGCCGTCGGAGATGGCGATCCGATTGAAAAACTGAAAGAACTTGCCGCCGCCGCACCGGCTGGAGCGCGCGTCGCGGCGCTGTGGAGCACGCCCGCGCCAGAAAGCGAGCAGCGGCTGCTTGACACCGGTATCGATCAAATCATCGTGAAGCCCGTGAAAGGACCCGCGCTGGTGGCCGCACTCACGGCAGGGCGAAGTGAAATTTGTGAGACATCCCGTCGCACGACGCTTGTATCGCAAGCGGCTTAGGGTGATAGCACGCCTATGAATTCCCCGGTCCAGACCGCCGCCGCCCCTGGGATGGTCGCGCAATGAACATCCTCTTCATCGAGGACGATCCGATGAATCGCCGCGTGGTGCGCGACATGCTCAATGTCGCCGGCGCCACGATGGCCGAAGCTTCGCATGCCGAAGAGGGCCTCACCATGATCGGTGCGGGCGAGTATGACGTGGTACTGGTCGACCTGCGCATGCCGGGCATGGACGGGATCGAGGCGATCGAGCGCATCCGCGCGCGCGGCGATGCCAAGGCCGAACTCCCCGTCATTGTGGTGACGGCAGACACCGCTGTCGATCTGCGCGAACGCTGCCTCGCCGCCGGCGCGGACGAGGTGCTGTTCAAGCCGGTGGCGATGGACGCGCTGTTCGACACGATCGGCCGCGTGCTCGCGCTGCGCAGCGGCGACGACATGATCCTCTAGCACCCAATATTCCCCTCCCTTCAGGGAGGGGAGCACCAGATCAATATGTCTGCACCGGCGTGTGGATCCACGTGTGCTCGCGAAACCATTTGGTGATGATGTACTTCACGCCCTTCACCACCGGCGTCCCCTCATGCAGCGTGCCAGTATTGGGTGAGCCATCGGGCTTCATATTGTTCCACGCCAAAAGCAACCCGCGCTTGGGCGCAACGCGCACCCCGGCCTGCGGGAACCAGGTTGCGCCACCTTCCTCCACATCGTTGAGGTAGATCATCGCGGTCCAGGTACGCTGCCCGCCCGACGCCTTCATCGCCGGCCAGTAATCCTGCGCCTCGTTGAACCAGTCATAATGCGCGCGGAACTGCTGGCCCGGCGCATAACGCTGGCCCTGCATCGTCTCGCCATTTTCGGGCGGAATGCCGAGCAGCGCCGCCATCCGCTCGTCGATCGGCTGCACGTCCGGCGACCAGCGGTCGAGGTCGCAGCTCTCGCTGGTGCGGAAATTGGGGTCCTGCGACTGCGCCAACAATGTCGACGGGCGGCGATTGGCATCGATCAGCCGGATCAGCCGGTTGCACTCGGCGTCGTTCAGAAACCCGGGATGGTAATAGACCTGCGCGGCATCGACCTTTGCCCGGCGCATCGCGGGATTGGCCTCGACCCGCGCGGTCACCTCTTGGCCCAGGCGCGCGCGACTGATCGAACCGGTGGGGCTCTTGGAACGCGAAAAGAATTTCATGCCCGCAATTTGCCGCTGAGCCCGTGAAACGCAAGAGGCCCGACCGTTCCCGGTCAAGCCTCCCTGCGTGACGCGTGCGTCGCTTACCAGAAGATGTCGTGGATCACATCGACGACATAGCCGGACCGGACATCGACGAGCAGCGCATCATTGTAATAGCGCACCCAGCGATACGGGCCATAGGCCGGCGGCAGGCGGTAGTAGAACGGATCGTTGATCCAGTAATCCGGCGCGAACAGCATCGAACCGATGGTCAGACCGATCGAGAACCGGCGATAGCCATAATGGTAACCGCGCGGGGCGTAATAGCGCGGCAGGCGATAGACGTGCCGGTTGGTCGCGCGATACTGGTTCCAGTTGTAGCGGCGGTCGCCGCGCCAGCTGCGGTTCCAGTTGCGGTTGTCGTCCCAGCTGCGGCGATCCGCCCGCGTGTCGCGCCAGTCGCCATAGCGGCGGTCGTCCCGGCGGTCACCACGATAATCGCGGCGGTCGTCCCGACGGTCGTCGCGATAGTCGCGGCGATCGTCCCGACGGTCATCGCGATAGTCGCGCCGGTCATCGCGGCGCTCTTCGCGGGTCTGCGAACCCATGATTGCGCCGCGCAGGTCGCGCCGGTCATCGCGGCGCTCGCCACGGAAATCCCCGCGATCGTCGCGACGCTCTTCACGGAAATCGCGGCGCTGTTCCCGCACCTGCGGGGCAGGGGCGACAGCCGGGGCCGGAGCCGGACGCGGCTGGACCTGCGGGCGGTCCGGACGCTGGAACTGCGGGCGTTCCTGGCGCTGTTCCTGCCGCTGGGCGCGGAATTCCTGACGCTGCTGCTGGCGCTGCTCGCGCGCCTCGCCGCCACGGTTTTCACGTCCGCCCCGATCCTGCGCACTGGCAGAAGCGGGGGTCAAAATGGTTGCGCCGATCAGCGCTGCCAAGATTATCTTCTTCATGCTTTCCTCCGCTCCCCGACAAAGCGCCGGCGTTCAGACTATTGCGGAATTACATCGAGTCGGCTGACGAGCGTCTGAATTGAGCTGTCAGCCAATTGAAAGCTTTCGCGCGCTTATTCTCCGCCGGTCTCGACCGGAATACCCCGGTCGATCGTAATCTCTTCCTCACCCCGCGCCACCCGCGCCGCGCGCCCGATCGCCTCGAGCAGCCGGGGATAGATGCCGCAGCGGCACAGGTTCGTGATCGCCCCCATGATCTCTTCATCCGACGGGTTGCGATTCTTGCGCAGCAATGCCGCGGCATTCATCACGATGCCGGGGATGCAGTAACCGCACTGGACGACATTCTCGGCGATCAGGGCCTGCTGCACCGGGTGATTGCCCTCAGCCGAGAGTCCCTCGATGGTGGTGACAAACGTCCCCTCGACCCCGCCGATCGTCACCTGACACGACCGCACCGCATTCCCGTCGATATCGACCGTGCACGCGCCGCACTCGCCGGTGCCACAGCCATATTTGGTGCCGGTCAGGTTCGACGCATCGCGCAGCGCCCACAGCAGCGGCGTTGCCGGATCGAGCTTGTAGGAAACCGGCTGGTTGTTGACGGTGAACTTGGTCATGCCACCGGCTTAGCATGCAACAGCGCGCTGCGCAGGCAGGTGCACACCGTCTCGTCGCGCTGGTTGAGCATCACATGGCGAAAGGTGACGACACCCTGTCCGGGCCGCGACTTGGACGGGCGCAGCGCCACCACCTCGGTCTCCGCGCGCAGCGTGTCGCCGATGAACACCGGGTTCGGCATCCGCACCTCGTCATAGCCAAGATTGGCGACCAATGTGCCCAGCGTCGTATCCCCCACCGAAATCCCGACCATCAGCGCAAAGGTGAAGGTGCCATTGACGACGATCCGCCCGAACTCGGTTGCGCCGGCAGATTCCGCATCGAGGTGCAGCGGCTGCGGGTTATGGGTGAGGGTGGAGATCAGCAGATTATCCGTCTCGGTCACCGTGCGGCGCAGCTCATGCACGATCCGATCGCCCACCTGCCATTCGTCGAAATAGCGTCCCGCCATCACCGTCTCCTCTACCGCCCCACTTAACGCGCGAACCGGCTTTGTCAGTCCCCCAAAAAAATCCTCCCCGGTACGGGGAGGGGGACCAGCGAAGCTGGTGGAGGGGGCCCGAGGCAAGGGAACCCGATCGCGGAGGGCCCCCTCCGTCAGCGCTACGCGCTGCCACCTCCCCGTTCCGGGGAGGATTTGAATTTCCAAACACCTCTCGCACCGCCCGCGCAGCGGGTGGTGGAGGGGCGGCCTCGCAGGCGGCTGTAGTAGGACCGAGCGTCATAAAAGTTCCGCTAACCACCCAGCTTTCGCGATTCCCGCGCTCCTGACGCGATCCCAAAAGCGGCCCGACCGCAAACGACCCCATTGCAGACGTCTGAAGTCGCTGCCACCTAGCCAGTAATGGAAGATCCCAATCTTGAAAGCTTGGATGCCATCAGCGGGCGCATCAAGCACCTGGCTTCTACTATTTGCGCTCCCGGGACGTATCTGCCCACGTTTGCGCAGTCCCGTCACGATGGTACCCCTCATATCGAAGTGGACCGCCAGTACCATTGGATCGTCTGCGAACGTGGCTACGAGATTCAGCGTCGTTCTACCTCCGACCTAGACGAACTGCTTTTTTGGGTTTTTTCGAGCGTAACTTTTTCAATGGCAATGGACTTTGAACTCGATCACCGCCGCGACGGCGAGGACTGCAGGCGGCAGATTTTTCAAAAACAAGAAGAGTTGTTGTCGTTGCTGTCTGAGCCGTGGGCAGACCGCGAGGCACGAGACCATCAAGCAAGATTAAGGGAGAATCCTTTCCGCGACGGGTGAGCAATGTCTGCTTCCCACCCAATAACAGACATCCGCCCGCCGCCCTGCCAGGGGCCATTACCCGCCCTCAGCCCCGCTCCCCCCAAACACCCCCCGCACCGCATCCCCAACCGCCGCCATCCCCTCGCGCGCATCCTCCCCCCGCACCAGCACCAGCGTCCGCCGCAGGTCGAACCCGATCAACGCCGGATTGGCCACCCCCGGATGCCGATGCGACGCCGGGACCACCGTTGCGCCCAGCCCCGCCGCGACCATCGCCAGCGCGCGGTCGTCGTTCGGCGTGCGCAGTGCAAAGCTCGGGCGGATGCCGCGCCGGGTGAAGTAGCGGCTTGTCTCCGGCAGCGCCTCGCAGCTGCGCCGCACGATCATCGTCTCTCCCGCCAGCGCCTCGCCCGGCAGCGCCGCTTCCCCGGCCAGCCGGTGCCCGACGGGCAGGGCGAGCAGATAGGGTTCGCTGCGCAACGCCTCACCATCGCCCACAGCATCGCCCTGCACCGCGGTCAGCGCCAGATCGACCCGCCCGCGCGCGATATGCTGCGCCAGCACCGTCGCATTGCCCTCGACCAGCTCGACCGCCAGCCCCGGCGCATCACTGGCAATCCGCGCGACCAACGCCGCCAGCTCGCCACTCGCAATCGTCGTCAGCACCCCCAGCCGCAGCGTCGCGGGCTGCGCGATCCCGCCCACCGCCGCCGCCGCCAGGTTGAACTCACGCTCGATCCGCCGCGCATGCACCGCGAATTGCGACCCCGCCTCGGTCAGCTCGATCCGCTGGCTCGACCGGCGCAGCAGCTTCGCGCCGACCTCACGCTCCAGCTTGGCGATCCCTGCCGATAGCGTCGGTTGCGACACCGCCATCTGCGCGGCGGCGGCGGTGAACGTCCCGCTATCGATGACGGCGAGGAAATAGCGCAGCAAATAGCGTTCGATCATAGACACTGTCTATGCTGTCCCGCGCCGCCTTTCAATTTCTCAGCAAGCGCGCGGCGCGCTAGGATGCGGCAAAACACGTTCAGGAGAGCGCCATGAGCCTGCCCCAGATGGATTTCGCGCTGGGCGAAACCGCGGACATGATCCGTGAGACCACCGAACGCTTTTCGCGCGAACAGATCGCGCCGCTCGCCGCAAAGATCGACGCCGACGACTGGTTCCCGCGCGACGAACTTTGGGCGCCGATGGGCGAACTCGGCCTGCACGGCATCACCATCGCGGAGGAAGATGGCGGCCTCGGCCTTGGCTATCTCGAACATGTCATCGCGTGTGAGGAGGTCAGCCGCGCCTCCGCCTCGATCGGCCTGTCCTACGGCGCACACTCGAACCTCTGCGTCAACCAGATCGGCCGCTGGGCGAATGCCGCGCAAAAGGCGAAATACCTGCCTAAGCTGATCAGCGGCGAACATGTCGGCAGCCTCGCCATGTCCGAAGCCGGCGCGGGCAGCGATGTTGTCAGCATGAAGCTGCGCGCCGAGCATAAGGGCGACCGCTACGTCCTCAACGGAACCAAATTCTGGATCACCAACGCCGCCTATGCCGACACGCTCGTCGTCTACGCCAAGACCGGCGAGGGCAGCCGCGGCATCACCACCTTCATCATCGAACGCGGCATGAAGGGGTTCGAGATCGGGCAAAAGATCGACAAGATGGGGATGCGCGGATCGCCCACCGCCGAACTCGTCTTTACCGATTGCGAAGTGCCGGAGGACAACGTCATGGGCCCGCTCAACGGCGGCGTCGGCGTGCTGATGAGCGGCCTCGACTATGAACGCACCGTGCTCGCGGGCATTCAGCTCGGCATCATGCAGGCATGCCTCGACGTCGTGCTGCCCTATCTGCGTGAGCGCCAGCAATTCGGTCAGGCAATCGGCAGCTTCCAGCTGATGCAGGCCAAGGTCGCTGACATGTATGTCGCGCTCAACTCCGCCCGCGCTTACGTCTACGCCGTCGCCAAAGCGTGCGACGCGGGCAAGACCACCCGCTTCGACGCCGCCGGCGCGATCCTGCTGGCATCCGAAAACGCCTTCAAGGTCGCGGGCGAAGCGGTGCAGGCGCTCGGCGGCGCGGGCTATACCAAGGACTGGCCGGTCGAACGCTTCCTGCGTGACGCCAAGCTGCTGGACATCGGCGCCGGGACGAATGAAATTCGCCGAATGCTGATCGGACGGGAATTGGTCGGCGCGGCGTAAAGGAAAGCCAATGGCGATAGAATGGACGAAGGATGCGCTGGAAGCGCTGACGCACAAGCAGCTCTACACACTCTACGAGAATGCCCTCGCGTCGTCCGATCCAAAGGCATCGGAGGTTCTAACGACCATCGAGACGCACAAAATGATGGAACGGCTGGGCGGCGGCTATCGGCGCAGCCACCGGTTGATCGTGGATATGGAAACCATTTGCCGTTCTGCTGAGGGCAATGCCGCCGCCATTCTCGCCGCAGAGAACGGCGAGGCCCCGATGGCCGGCGTCGATCCTTTGCTGGCAGCGGCGCTTGGCGCGGAATATGGTCAGCGAGATTCGACGACCTGGGCGGGCGCTTTCGTCGCCGAAGAGATCGAGGCTTCGGGCTGGCGTCGCGCCGGTCGCAAGAAGCTGCCCGACAACTGCATTGCAAGAACGGCGGCGTTTTTTCTCCCCCCGATTGGAGACGACGCGCCATGACGACCTCCAGCCTTTCGGACGATGCTGCGCGCCGCCAGCGCGGTTTCCTGGGATTTGTCGAGCGCGCGGGCAACATGCTGCCTGAACCGACGATGATCTTCGTCTATCTCATCATCGCGTTGATGGCGGTCAGCGCGATCGGCGACTGGGCCGGATGGTCGGCATCGCTCCCTTACACCGGTGACGAGGCTCCGACCGGCGCGACGCTCGAAGGCGGCGTCCTCACCTACACTGCCGCCAGCCTGTTTTCCGAAGCCAATATCGGCAAGTTGCTGGTCGATATGCCCCGCACGATGAGCGGCTTCGCGCCATTGGGCCTGATCCTCGTGATCATGCTCGGCGCGGCAGTGGCGGAGCGGTCGGGCATGTTCTCCGCCCTCATCCGCGCCAGCCTCGCCAACGCGCCGCGTTCGATCCTGACCCCGATCGTCGCGATTATCGGCATGGTGTCGCACCACGCCTCTGACGCCGCCTATGTCGTGTTCATCCCGCTTGCCGCGATCGTCTATGCCGCCGCCGGGCGCCACCCCGTCGCAGGCCTCGCCGCCGCTTTTGCCGCAGTATCGGGCGGCTATGCCGGTAACATCACGCCGGGCCAGATCGACGTGCTGCTGTTCGGTTTCACGCAAGAGGCCGCGCGGATCGTCGAGCCGGGCTGGACGATGAACCCGGTCGGCAATTGGTGGTTCATCCTCGGCATCGTCATCGTGTTTACCCCGGCGGTGTGGTTCATCACCGACAAGGTCGTCGAACCGCGCCTCGGCAAGTGGGGCGGCGGCGCGGATGCGGAGGTCGAGGCCGAACTCGCCCGTTCCGAAGTCACCGCCGACGAACGTCGCGGCCTGCGCCGCGCGGGGCTTGCCGCGCTGGCGGTGGTCGCGCTCTACGCGATCCTCACGCTCGCCCCCGGCTACACCCCGCTGATCAACGAAAAGGTTGAGGGGACGGCGCAGCTTCAGCCCTTTTACGGCGCGCTGATCGCCGGCTTTTTCCTGATGTTCGTCAGCTGCGGCATCGCGTTTGGCACCGCGACCGGATCAATCAAATCCGCCGACGACGTCACCCGCATGATGCGCGAAGGCATCGCCAGCCTCGCGCCGTACATCGTGTTCGTGTTCTTCGCCGCGCATTTCGTGGCGATGTTCAACTGGTCCAATGTCGGCCCGATCATCGCGATCAACGGCGCCGAAGCACTCCAGGCCTTCGCGCTCCCCGCGCCGATCCTGCTGGTCAGCGTGCTGCTGCTGTCATCCTTCCTCGACCTGTTCATCGGATCGGCCAGCGCCAAGTGGAGCGCACTCGCGCCCGTCGTCGTGCCGATGTTCATGCTGCTCGGCATCAGCCCGGAAATGACCACGGCGGCATACCGCATGGGCGACAGCTACACCAACATCATGACCCCGTTGATGAGCTATTTCCCGCTGATCCTCGCCTTTGCGCGGCGCTGGGACGGCACGTTCGGCGTCGGCTCGCTGCTCGCATTGATGCTGCCCTATGCGCTCAGCTTCATGGTGCTCGGCATCTCGATGGTCGTCGCCTGGGTCGCGCTCGATCTGCCGCTCGGGCCGGGGGCAGGGGTGTACTACACCCCGCCCACGGGTGGAGGCGCATGATCGCCACCGCCGACCCGATCCTTAACCTCGGTACCGAGCTGTTCGAGGATTTGTATCGCCCGCTCGACAGTGGTCGCTGGTCGCTGCTGCCCCCGGCGATGGTGCTGACGCGCGGCTATTGGAGCCCGCCCGCGCTGGTCAGCAACGTCCGCGCGTTGACCCGCGACGGCGACACCTGGATGTCGCTGACCCCGCTCGAATTCGAAAGCCAGGGGATCGGCGTCCATTACGCCACCGGCCATGTCGCGATCTTCGGCCTCGGCATGGGCTGGGTCGCCGCCGCCACCGCGTTGCGCGACAGCGTGACGCAGGTCACGGTGGTCGAGCGCGACCCCGATGTGATCGCTCTTCACGCCGATCTCGACCTGTTCGCCCGCCTGCCGGGCGGGGCAGGGGACAAGATCCGCATCGTTGAGGGCGACGGGCTCGCGTGGCAACCCGACGCGCCGGTCGATCTGCTCATGCCCGACATCTGGCTGCCCTTGGTCAGCGACGGCCGGGTCGAAGAGGTCCGCCAGATGCAGGCCAATGTCGTCGCCGCCAAAATCTATTTCTGGGGGCAGGAGATGGAAATCGCCCGCCACGCCCGCGCAGCCGGGATCGCGCTCGACGCGGCGGGGGTGGCGCAGGTCATCGCCGGCTTCGGCCTCCCGCTCGTCGGCAACGACCTCCCCGACTATCCCGACCGCATCCGCGCCGCCGCCGACGCATGGATGCAGGGCCGCTGGCTGCCCGACCTACAGGAGAATGCAGAGTGAGCGGCCCCGTCCTCAAGTCGATCCTCTCCCCCGAGGACGAGACCTTCCGCACCAACGCCGCGCACAACCGCGCGCTGGCGGAGCAGCTCCGCGCCGATGTCGCGACCGCCGCATTGGGCGGGAACGAAAAGTCCCGCGACCGCCACACGGCACGCGGCAAGCTGCTCCCCCGCGAGCGCGTCGAACGCCTGCTCGACCCCGGCGCGCCCTTCCTCGAAATCGGCCAGCTCGCCGCCTGCGACATGTATGATGGCGAGGTGCCCGGCGCCGGCATGATCGCCGGCATCGGCCGCGTCTCCGGCCGCACCTGCATGATCGTCTGCAACGATGCGACGGTAAAGGGCGGCACCTATTACCCGATGACGGTCAAGAAGCACCTGCGCGCGCAGGAGATTGCGGAGGCCAACCGGCTGCCGTGCATCTACCTCGTCGACAGCGGCGGCGCGAACCTGCCACATCAGGCCGAAGTCTTCCCCGACCGCGACCATTTCGGCCGCATCTTCTTCAATCAGGCGAACATGTCCGCCAAGGGTATCCCCCAGATCGCCTGCGTCATGGGCAGCTGCACCGCGGGCGGTGCATACGTCCCCGCCATGTCCGACGAAAGCGTGATCGTGCGCGAACAGGGCACGATCTTCCTCGCCGGCCCCCCGCTGGTCAAGGCCGCGACGGGCGAGGAGATCAGCGCCGAGGATCTGGGCGGCGGCGACCTGCACGGCCGCAAATCGGGCGTGGTCGATCATGTCGCCGACAATGACGAACACGCGCTGACCATCGTCCGCGACATCGTTTCGCACCTCCCCGCCGACCGCAAACCCGACATCGAAATCCGCGACCCGCGCCCGCCCAAATTCGACGCGGAGGAGCTGTACGGCATCGTCCCGACCGACGTCCGCGCGCCCTATGACGTCCACGAGGTCATCGCCCGGCTGGTCGACGGCAGCGAGTTTCACGAGTTCAAGGCGCTTTACGGCACCACGCTCGTCTGCGGCTTCGCGCATATCTGGGGCATCCCGGTCGCGATCCTCGCCAATAACGGCGTGCTGTTCAGCGAGAGCGCGGTCAAGGGCGCGCACTTCATCGAACTCGCCTGCCAGCGCCGCATCCCGCTGCTGTTCCTCCAGAACATCAGCGGCTTCATGGTCGGCGGAAAATACGAGGCCGAGGGCATTGCCAAGCACGGCGCCAAGCTGGTGACGGCGGTGGCGACCGCCAGCGTGCCCAAGATCACCGTCCTGATCGGCGGCAGCTTCGGTGCCGGCAACTACGGCATGTGCGGCCGCGCCTACAGCCCCCGCTTCCTGTTCAGCTGGCCCAACAGCCGCATCAGCGTGATGGGCGGCGAACAGGCGGCAAGCGTGCTGGCGACGGTCCACCGCGACGCCGCGAACTGGTCACCCGAAGAAGCCGAAGCCTTCAAGGCCCCGGTCCGCCAGCGCTACGAGGATGAGGGCAACCCCTGGCACGCGACGGCGCGGTTGTGGGACGACGGCATCATCGACCCGGCCCAGACCCGCGACGTGCTAGGATTGGCGTTCGCGGCGACGCTCAACGCGCCGGTGGAAGAGGGGACGCGCTTCGGCGTGTTTCGGATGTGAGGAGGACGAGAGAATGCGCAAGGTTCATCAGCAAGTCGCGTCGGCTGCCGCAGCAATTTTGATCTCGGGATGCAGTGCCTCCGAGAAGTCCAACAACTCGTCTGCTCAGCGCGACGAAATTAGGTCCGCGGCAAGTGAACCTCAGAAAGATGCTGCTAGGAATGGGCCGTTTGGCCTAGCGATGGGCCAGCCGATCGCCGAATTGAAGTTCGCGCAATCAGACCAGAGCGACCCTACCCAAGCGAGGATATTATCATTCGTTCCTCGTCCGATGGCCGAAATTGAGACCTACGCAGTGTTAGCGTTTCCTGACACGGGAATCTGCGAGATACGGACGGTAAGCAAGACGTTCGACTCAGATGCATATGGCCATAATATTCGGCCAGCAATGGACTCTCTCGCGGCTGCATTGGATGGCAGATACGGAAAGCACACGAAAATTGATCGCTGCACGGGATACGGGGACTGCCAGTTCTTCCAGATGGGCCTCAAAGATGGTAGCAAGGCTTACGCCTATGAGTGGTCCAAGAAGACCGGTTCTAAGCTTCCTGCATCTTTAGAGTCGATTGCTCTCGTTGCCATGCCGGGCGAGTTCAACGACACGTTTTTTCGGTTGGATTATGTATCATCTAACCGAACAGACTGTAAGGCGGCGGCACAAAAAGTGAAAGCGCAGTCGCTGTAAAATGATCACCTCCCTCCTCATCGCAAACCGTGGCGAGATCGCCTGCCGCATCATCCGCACCGCGCGGCAACTCGGCATTCGCACCGTCGCGGTCTATTCCGACGCCGACGCCAACGCGCTCCACGTCCGCAGCGCCGACGAAGCCGTGCACATCGGCGCATCCCCCGCGCGCGACTCCTATCTTGTCGGCGAACGCATCATCGCCGCCGCCAAGCAAACCGGCGCACAGGCGATCCATCCCGGCTACGGCTTCCTCTCCGAAAATGCCGAGTTTGCGGAAGCGGTTCAGGCCGCCGGCCTGATCTGGGTCGGCCCCAATCCCGACAGCATCCGCGCCATGGGCCTCAAGGACGCGGCGAAGAAACTGATGCAGGACGCCCGCGTCCCCGTCACCCCCGGCTATCTCGGCGAAGACCAGTCGCCCGAGCGCCTCCAGTCCGAAGCCGACCGCATCGGCTACCCCGTGCTGATCAAGGCGGTCGCGGGCGGCGGGGGCAAGGGGATGCGCCGGGTCGACGCCACCGCCGACTTCGCCGACGCGCTCGCATCCTGCCAGCGTGAGGCCGCATCCTCGTTCGGCAACACCCAGGTGCTGATCGAAAAATACATCCTCGCCCCGCGCCATATCGAGGTGCAGGTGTTCGGCGACAGCCACGGCAACATCGTCCATCTGTTCGAACGCGACTGCTCGATGCAGCGCCGCCACCAAAAGGTGATCGAGGAAGCCCCCGCGCCGGGCATGGACCCGCAAACCCGCGCCGCCGTGTGCGACGCGGCAGTCAAGGCCGCCCGCGCGGTCAACTATGTCGGCGCAGGCACGATCGAATTCATCGCCGACGCCTCCGAAGGCCTGCGCGCCGACCGCATCTGGTTCATGGAAATGAACACCCGGCTGCAGGTCGAGCATCCGGTGACCGAGGCGATCACCGGCGTCGATCTTGTCGAATGGCAGCTGCGCGTCGCCAGCGGGGAGCCGCTGCCCAAAACGCAGGAAGAGCTGAGCATTAACGGCTGGGCGATGGAGGCCCGGCTCTATGCCGAGGACCCGGAGACGGGGTTCCTGCCGAGCACCGGCTCACTCGATTATTTCGAGCTGCCATACGGCGTCCGTGTCGATACCGGCGTCGCCGAAGGGGCTACGGTCAGCCGATTCTACGATCCCATGATCGCCAAGCTGATCGCGACCGGCCTCTACCGCAACGCGGCGCGCGCGCAGCTCGCCGAAGCCTGCAAGAACATCCGGGTACAGCCTGTCCGGACGAATGCGGAGTTCTTGGTGCGTCTGCTGGAAGCGCAGGCCTTCGTGGACGCGGAGATCGACACCGGCCTGATCGAGCGCAACCTTGATATGCTCGTCGAACGCGAAGCGCCGGATGCGCAGCTGCTTTCAGCTGGCGCGCTGCTTCTGCTCGCCGCACCGGACAAGCCGCTGGCCGAACAGCCGCTGCTTTCCGGCAAGGGGAGCCGCGAATGGGTGGTGTCCTCGGGCACGCAGTGGAATCCGCTCTTCGGCTTCCGTTTGAATGCGGCGGCAAAGCGCACCGTGCGTCTCGCCGTGGACGGCAGGCCCATGGAGATCGACCTGGATGCCACGGGGCCGGTCGAGCCCAGCCGCTATGACATCGATGGCGATAGCGTCTGGGTTCAGGCCGAAGATGGCGTTGCGGCCCATCGGTTCTCGTTCCCGCTCTCCGCCGCGTCCCAAACCATCGGCACAGCTGGCGACGGCGCAATCCTCGCCCCGATGCCGGGCCGCATCGTTTCGGTCGAGGTCAGCGAGGGGCAGTCTGTCACCGCCGGGCAAAAGCTGCTGGTGCTCGAAGCAATGAAGATGGAACAGGCCCTCCTCGCCCCATTCGACGGCGTGGTCGAAACGCTGACCGCAACTCCCGGCGCGCAGGTTCAGGTGGATGCGTTGCTGGCAAAGGTGGCGAAGGCCCAATAACCGTCGCCCCGGCGCAGGCCGGGGCCGCCACGTTTCGAGCGCATCGCTATCCTTCTGGCGGCCCCGGCCTGCGCCGGGGCGACGGGTGCTTACTCCCGCCAACTCCGGTCCACCCGATCCACCAGCCGCACCATCGCCGCAAAATCCGCCGCGCCCGGCCCGCCCGGCACCTGCGCCATATGCAGGTCGCGCTGGTGCACCGCGACCACCTCCGGCGACACGGTCAGCGGCTTGCCCATCGACAACGTCGCCAGCTGGATCTCGCACGCGCGCTGCAGCGACCAATGCTTGATGAACGCCTCGGGCAGCGTCCGCCCCATCGCGACGATGCCGTGGTTGCGCAGCAACAGCATGCGCTTGTCGCCCAAATTCGCGACCAGCCGTGCGCCTTCCTCGTCGCGCACCGTTACGCCTTCGAAATCATGATAGGCGATCTGTCCGGCAAAGTTGCACGCGTAGAAATTGATCGGCTGCAACCCGCCCTCCAGGCTGCTCACCGCCATCCCCGCCGTGGTGTGCGTATGCATGATGCAATGCACATCGGGCAGGTTGCGGTGGAACACCGCATGCTGGACAAACCCCGCGCGGTTGACCGGGTAGGGGCTGTCGTCGAGCTTGTTGCCGTCAATGTCGATCTTGACCAGGTTCGACGCCTTCACCTCGCTGAAATGCAGGCCGAACGGGTTGATCAGGAACGCATGATCCTCGCCCGGGACCTTCAGCGTGATGTGGTTGTAGATCATTTCCGACCAGCCAAGATGGTCGAACACGCGGTAACAGGCGGCGAGCTGCTGGCGCGCCTCCCATTCGGCGTCAGACATCACGCGGGGCGCAGCGGCGGCAGTAGCCATGATCCTCTCCATTTTTCGTGGTTGCGGTATGTATGCCATGAGCGGGCGGGGGGACGCAACTTGCGCTGCGGCGCAACATGGGCTAGGGGCCGCGTCAGTCATCTGGGGAGTAGCCAGCCGTCTTCGGACGGGCCTTCGCGTCAACATACTTGGTCGAGAGACCATGGTGCGAAGGGAACCGGAAACGGTTCGGGCGAGACCAATGGCGCCATGCTTTCCGTCCGGCCGGGCGGAGGGGTGTGGTGTCGTTGGAATTCGCATCCGCCCGGCCCGGAGACGATCTTGGAACCCTTCCTCACCTCCGCCGCCGTGGTCGCGCTCGCCGAAATCGGCGACAAGACGCAATTGCTCGCGATCCTGCTGGCGACGCGGTTCAAGCGGCCCTTGCCGATCGTCGCGGGCATCCTGGTCGCGACGCTCGCCAACCATTTCCTCGCGGCGTTGGTCGGGCAACAGGCGGCGGCGCTGTTGGAAGGGGCGTGGTTCCGTTGCCTGATCGCGGCCTCCTTCATCGCGATGGCCGCATGGACCCTGGTCCCCGACAAGATCGACGATCTTGAGGACAAGCCCGCGCGCTTCGGGCCGTTCCTGACCACCACTATCGCCTTCTTTCTGGTCGAAATGGGCGACAAGACCCAGATCGCGACCGTCGCGCTCGGCGCGCGGTTCGCGGAGGTCGGCTGGGTCACGGCTGGCACCACGCTCGGCATGATGCTGGCGAATGTCCCTGCAGTCTATCTCGGCAACGAACTGGTCAAGCGCGTGCCGATGCGCACCGTGCGGATCGTCGCCGCACTGCTGTTCCTCGCCATCGGCATCTGGGTGCTGGTCCAGACGTTGCGGGGTTAATCCAGAAAGCGGATCGTCGGCCCATATTCGTCGCGGACGATCCGCACCTGCACGTCGTACAGCGCCGACAGCGTCTTATCGCGCATCACTTCGTCGGTCGGCCCGGCGGCGATAATCCTTCCCTCACGCACCGCCACCACGTCATCGGCAAAGCGGAAGGCGAGGTCGATGTCGTGGATCGCCATCACCACCGTCCGCCCGGCATCCGCCCGCGCGCGCAGGCGGCGGGCAGCGTCGATGGCGTGGCGCGGGTCGAGGTCGGCGGTCGGCTCGTCGACGATCAGCAGCTCGGGATCGCCGACGATCGCGCGGGCGAGCAGGACGCGGGCCAGTTCGCCCCCCGACAGATCGGTCGCGGGGCGATCACGCAGCGCAAGCAGGTCGCACTCCTCCAGCGCGCGCTCGATTGCGGGGAGCAACGCAGCGGGCAGTCCGCCGAACGCCGGAAGCTGCGGCAGCAGGCCGAGCGCAACCACCCGCTCAACGCTGATCGGCCAGTCCACGCCGACCCGCTGGGGCAGATACGCCCGCCGCCGCGCCAGTTCCTGCCGCCGCAGCGCGGGCAGGGGGGTGTCGCCCAGCCGCACGCTGCCGCGCTCCGGCGTCAGCAGCCCCGCCGCGACCTCCAACAGGCTGGACTTGCCCGCGCCATTGGGGCCGATCACCGCTGTCAGGCGCCCCGCCGCGAACCGCGCGTCAACGCCATCCAGCACCAACCGCCCGCCGCGCCTCAGCGTGACCGCTTCGAGGGTCAGCGCGGTCATGGCGTCCGGCTCCGCATCCGCAGCACCAGCCACAGGAAGAAGGGCGCGCCGACCAACGCGGTGAACACGCCCAGATGGATCGGACTGTCGAGCCGGATCAGCCGCGTCGCGATATCGGCCGCAGTCAGCAGCGCCGCGCCCGCCAGCGCAGCCGGCACCAAAGTCGCGCCCGGGCGATGCCCGACGAACGGCCGCACCAGATGCGGCGCGACCAGCCCGATAAAGCCGATCGTCCCGACCACCGCCGTTGCTGCGCCGACACCCAGCCCGGTGCCCGCGAGCGCCAGCAACCGCGTCCGCCGCACATCGACGCCAAGGCTCTCCGCCTGCAACTCGCCCAGCGCCAGCGCATCGAGCGACCGGGCGGTGGCGAGCAGTGCGCCCCCGCCGAGCAGGATCAGCGGCGCGGCCAGCATGATCTCCTCCCACCCGCGATTGGCGAGCGACCCCATCAGCCAGGTCATGATCTCATAAGCCGCATAGGGGTTAGGCGCGAGGTTGAGCGCAAGGCTGATGCCAGCGCCCGCAAGGCTCGAAATCGCCGCGCCAGCCAGGATCAGCGCCAGCGTCCCACCGCCGCGCGCTAGCAGCAATGCCGCAAACCCCGCCGCCATCGCTCCGGCCAGTCCGGCCAGCGGTGCGGCAAGCGGGGCGACCGCCGCCAGCCCGTAATAGATCGCGATCACCGCCCCCAGCGACGCCCCACCCGAAATGCCGAGCAAGCCCGGCTCGGCCAGCGGATTGCGCAACAACCCCTGCAGCACCGCGCCCGACAGCCCAAGGATTGCGCCGGTCAGCACACCGAGCAGCATGCGAGGCAGGCGGATTTCGGTGATGACCACGCCGGTCAGCCGCGCCGTGCCGCTGGTCTGTCCGCCCAGCCACCCGGCATAATCGAGCCCCAGCGTACCGATGCCGAGCGAGATCAGCCCCAGCAACAGCGTCAGCACTCCCAGCGCCGGGATCAGCAACCGCCCGCTCATCGCGCAGCCTCAAGCTGATCGCGCAATTCGGCCGCGGCCTCGGCGATCAGCGGCGTGCCGCAGATATAGGCGCGCGGGCTGACCGCGACCTGCCGTCCGGCCCATTGCCTGCGCACCAGCGGATGCCGCGCAACGCGATCGCGCAGGCTCTGTCCGACCACGCCGCCGACGGGCGCAACCAGGATATCGGGGTTCAGCGCCAGCAGCGCCTCGACATCGGTCCCCGCCACGCCTTCCTTCACCGCATTGCGCGCCCCCGCCGCCTCGAGCACCGCGTCATACAGCGCCCCCTCGCCGCGCGAGAGGCCGTCGCCGCTCCACGATGCTACCCGTACATTTAGGGCAGGGCGGCGCGCCAGTTCGGCGAGCCGCGCGTCCATCCCGGCGATCAGCGCTTCACCCCGCTTCACCGTGCCGAGCTGCGCGGCGAGCGTGCGGACGGTGGCGCGAATTTCGTCGAAGCTCTGCGGCTGCGCCACCTCGACCATCGGAAAGCCGAAGCGGCGCAGCGCCGCGCGGGTCGCCGCCGAGCCGAAGCTATCGGCGACGATCAGGTCGGGCTGCTGCCGCACCACATCCTCGATCTCGCCGCGATTGACCGCCACGTCGCGCGCCCGCGATGCCATCAGCGACAGCAACGAATCGCGCGACAGCCAGGTGACCGACGCGATCCGCTCGGGCGGGAGGAGCATCAGCACCAGCTGGTCGGTGCACTGGTTGATCGACATCACGCGCATTGGCAGTGCGGGCTCCGCCCGGGGGGGCACCGCCGTTTGCGCACGCGGCGGCGGAGCGCTGCCGGCCGAAACCGGCAGCGCCATCGCCGCGATCGCCAGCAGGATGCCGGCGCGCCGCATCACAGCTTGACGCGCACGCCGGCGAACGCGCCGATGCCGGGCGTCGCAAAGCTGAACACCTCTTCGTAATCGACGTCGAACAGGTTTTCGATGCGCCCGAACAGCTGCACCTTCTCCACCACATCGAACGCGACGTTGAAGTTCACCAGCGTGTATGGCTTCAGCGACACCCGCACCGGGGTGTAGCTGGGGTCGGTAAAGGCCACGTCGGTCATCCGCCCGTTATGCCGCACGGTCAGCGTGGTCGAAAGCCGCTCGTCGCTGGAGATATAGGTCGCGTTGAAGCTGGCGATGTCCCCAGGACGCCGCACCTCCTCGACGCCATTCTCCTCCGCATCGAGATGCGTGTAGCTCGCGTCGAACCGCAGCTGCGGGATCGGACGCGCGCTCGCGAACAGCTCGACGCCATGCTGCTTGGACAGGGTGGTGCGGTTGGCCGGCGTCGCGACGAAGGTCGGGGCGGGGTAGGTGGTGTAGATCTCGCCCTTCAGTGTGGAGTCGAAATAGGTCGCGCCGAACGTGACCGTATCGTCGGCGAAGCTCTGCTCGATCCCGGCTTCCCAACCTTCGGACTTTTCGGGCTTCAAATTCGGGTTGCCGATATAGCGCCCGTCCGAAAAACCGTAGAGCTCGTAATAGCCGGGATTCTTGACGCCGCTGCCATAGGCGCCGCGTACGCGCGTGCCGGTGGGTAAGCGATAGCTGCCCTGCACGCGCCAGGTGGTGGCATCGTCGAAGCGGTTATTGTCGTCGTGCCGCACCGATGCGCCCGCCGCGAAGTCGCCCGCGGTCAGCTCATATTGCGCGACCAGGCCGAGATTGTCGGTGCTGCGCTTGCCAGTGAAGGCATCCCATGGCGATCCGGTGCCGGGCGTCGTGTTGCGGAACTCTTCCCGCTCGACATCGACTGCGCCGGTCACGCGGTGGGTAACCGCGTCGCTGCCAAAGCGCAGGCTGGACACCAGCGAGCCCTTGTAGCGCGTGCCGACATTGCCGAAATCGACCACGTCATTGGCGCGGAACATCGTCCGCTCGGTATCGGCGAACTGGCCTGACAGGCTGGTGGTCCAGCGCCCGTCGAGTGCACTGAACTGCGCGCTGAGCAGGCCGTAAAAGCCGCGATTACGGTAATGCACACCGGGGCTGTCGATCGTATAGCCGAAGGTCGAGCTGGCGGGGTTGCCGTCGCTGTTATTCGCATCGGCATCGGTCACCGCATAGCGCAGCACGCCGGTCAGCGTGAGGCTGTCGCTGGGGGTCCAGTTGAACTTGCCGCTCAGCGCGCCGCTTTCCGATCCGACATTGCGGGTGCCGCCGCGTGCGGTCGGGGTGCCATCGGTCAGATAACCGGTCGCTGACAGTGCATAGTCGAAGTCACCCGATACGCCCGCCGCGCGCGCCGCTCCGCTCACCGTGCCGAACGAACCGCCCTCGATCCGCGCGCTGATCCCCGGCGCCTCGCGGCCCGACAGCGTGAGGTAATGGATCACGCCACCGATCGCGTCGGAGCCGTATAGCGAGCTTTGCTGCCCACGCAGCACCTCGACCCGCGCCGCGCTGTCGGCGAGCACGCCGCTGAAATCATACTCGCCCTGGAACGGGTCGGATACCTCGATCCCGTCGATCAGGGTCAGGACATGATTACCCTCGGTCCCGCGAATGCGGACCTGGGTCAGGCCGCCGATCGTGCGGTTGACGGCAACGCCCGGCACGTCGCGCAGCACGTCGGACAGGTTGCGGGTCTGGCGCTGATCGAGCGCCTCCGCGTCGATTACGGTGACCGACGCGCCGACTTCATCGACCGGAACGGCTTCGCCCGAACGCGATGCGGTGACGACCACCGTGTCGCTGGCTTCTGTGGCAATGACGGTCTCGCGCGCAAAGGCGGGCGATGCCGCAGCGATGGCGAGCGTGGAAACGGACAATAACTTCAACATGGGAAACTCTACCCCCGGCGCCGTGCAACGAGGGCAGGGGCCTGCCGTCCGAAACGAACGGCCGGAATCGGTGCATCAGACGGGCGCATGAACGCCTGACGCACGACACCGACGCGGCCCCCGCCGCTTGGTTCGTCGCTCAGACGGAGGACCGTGCCGCGGCCATTCCCTGGACCAAGGCAAGAGCGACCATGCGCCGGCAGGTCTCCTGGCTCGCGGGTCAGGGCTTGATGCACGGCCTTCCCAGACGAATGTCCAGTGGCTGCTCCCCCGAAAGGAGCCGGTGCATCGCGCTCACCGCTTACAGTTGCAGGGACAGCTGCGGATTTGGACGGCCAGGCCGCCCGCACCGCATTCCCGTTTAAGCCCCTTTCGGGGCACCGGCGCGATCATGAAACACGGGGTTGCCCCTGTGTCTCGATCGGGTCTTTACGCCCGCGTCGGTGGCTCGGCAAGCTTAATATAAAGAATTCTTTATATCTTGCGGGTGGCGCTTAGCTGCCCGGTGCGGTGCCGGGGCGGAGATAGGCGAACATGTGCGCCACATAATCGACCTTGCCTAGTTCCACCCCCTGCGCACGCAGGATCGCGTAGGCGGTCATCAGGTGGAAGTAGAATTGCGGCAGCGCCCAGTCGCGCACGAACTGTTCCGCAGTCAGGTCGAACACCATGCCTTGCGGCAGGGTGTGGGCGATCGGCTCTGCCGGGTCGATCGCGGGCATATCGCTGCGGACCTGTTCCAGCAGCGCCAGCGTTTCGGCGATCCGCGTGCGGGCATCGGCGATCGTACCGGGGCGCTCGCCAGCGTTGCGTCCTTCGTCGAGCAGCTCGGTGACTGCGGGCGGGAACGCTTCGCCGCGCAGGCGGTACACGCCCTCGTGCGCCTGAATGCAGGCAAAGCGGATCTGGGTCGCGAGCGGGAACATGTCGGGGGCGAGCCGCGCGGACATGATCGCGTCCCCGCTGCCCTGGGCTTCAGCCTTGCCGAGCCAGCCCGACAGCGCGCCAAGCATTTGAACATAGGTCGGAATGATCAGGTCGGGCAGGGTCACTTTTGTCTCCTGGGCGGTAATTGCCCCCGATCTAGGCCACCGTCCGGCGATGCGCCACCAAATCCGGACTGACCGCATATACAGCGTGAAAAATAGAACATATAAAGAACATATGCGTGTCGATTCGCTCTCCCTGATTCAACGACGCATCGCGTTGATCGAACGCGGTGGCCGTGCGGCGACCGAGGCTGCGGGGCATGTGCCAACCGGGCACGACCGGATCGACCATGCTCTGGGTGGAGGCGTCCTGCGCGCGCGGGTGCATGAGCTGGTGACGGAGACTGCGGCAGAAGCAGGAAGCGGGGCGGGATTTGCCGGCGTCTTGGCGCACCGGCTGGGCGGCGAGATGATCTGGCTGCGCGAACGCGATGCAGAACTGCGCAGCGGCCAGTTGCACGCCCCCGGTGTCGCCGCGATCGGCATCGATCCGGCGCGGTTGCTGCTGGGCGTATTGCCCGATGCGGCGGCGGTGCTGCGGGCGGCGGCGGATGCGGTGCGCTGTGCCGGGCTGGGCAGCGTGGTGATCGAACTATGGGGCAACCCGCGTGCCTATGACCTCACCGCCAGCCGTCGGCTGGCGCTGTTGGCGGAGGCCTCAGGGGTGACTGCACTACTGCTGCGTGTCGGCGGCGCGGTGGCGCCTAGCGCTGCGCAGACGCGGATCGGTGTGGCGCCGGCGCCGTCGGTGCCGCTGGCGGCCGATGCGCCGGGCTATCCGGCCTGGACGATCGAATTGCAGCGCCAGCGCGGTCGACCGGCCGGTGGCATCTGGCGCGTGGAATGGGATCGGGAACACAGCCAATTACGGGATCAAGATCATGACGCAGCGACGCTATCTGGCGCTGTTCCTCCCCTTTCTGGCGACCGATCGACTGGTGCGATCCGGGCCGCCGGACTCCGCCGCACGGGATAGCGCGCCGCGCGTCGTGGTCGAACGGCAGCGCGGCGCGATCCGGCTGACCGCGTGCGATCCGGAAGCGATGGCGCTGGGGCTAGCACCCGGCCTGACGCTGGCCGATGCACGCGCGCGGGTGCCCGATCTGGCGGTGGCGGACGCCGATCCGGTCGCCGATCTGCTGTGGCTGGAGCGGATTGCCGATGCCTGCGACCGGTTCACGCCGCGCGTCGCGATTGAGCCCCCCGACGGGCTGGTGCTCGACATCACCGGCTGCGCGCATCTGTTCGGCGGCGAATATGGGTTGCTGGAGGCGGTCGAGGCGCGGATGCGGCGCTGGACCGGACATTTGCGTCACGCCCTCGCCAACACACCGGAAGGCGCGCGTGCGCTGGCGCGGTTTCAGACCGCGCCAGCGGCCAGCGAGGCGGCGGCGTTGCGGCGTTTGCCGGTCGCTGCGCTGGAGCTGGAAAGCGAAACCGAAGCGGCGCTGCGAGGGGCGGGTCTCAAGACCATCGACGATCTGGTCGCGCGTCCGACCGGGCCGCTGGCGGCACGGTTCGGGGCCGAATTGCCGGACCTGCTCAACCGCATTCTGGGCAAGTCGGGCAAGCCGATCGCGCCGCGCCACACCGCTCCGACCTGGCAGTTCGAACGCCGCTTTGCCGAGCCGATTGCGCGCGCCGACGATGCGTTGCGCGTGATCGGCGAACTGGCGGCGGAAGCGGGGCAGGCGATGGAGGCGCGCCGTCAGGGCGGGCGACGCTTTACCGCACGGCTGTTTCGCAGCGATGGTCATGTCGTCGATCTGGCGATCGATTGCGGACAGCCGTTGCGCGATCCGGCGCGGATCATGCGGTTGTTCACCGAGCGGATCGGCGCGCTGGCCGACCCGATCGACCCGGGGTTCGGGTTCGACATGATCCGGCTGTCGGTGCCGCGCGCCGAGCCGCTCGACTTTGCGCAGCTCGAACTGGAGGGCGGGGCGGTCCATGCCGAGGATGTTTCGGCGCTGATCGACCGGTTGAGCGTGCGGGCTGGCAGCGGGCGGATCCGCCGCTTTGTGCCACGCGATACGCATATTCCCGAACAGGCGGTGCTCGCGCTGCCCGCGACCGCGAGCGATCGGCAGGACTGGCCTGCGCCGCCCCCGGGCGAGCCGCCGCGCCGCCCGATCCATCTGTTCGACCCGCCCCAGCGCGTCGAGGTGATTGCGGAACTGCCCGATGGCCCGCCACGCAGCTTTCGCTGGCAACGCACATTGCACGAGGTGACCCGCTTTGAAGGGCCGGAGCGGATCGCCGCCGAATGGTGGCACCGCGCACCGGGCGACCCCGGCCTGACCCGCGATTATTATCGGGTCGAGGATATGCGCGGGCGGCGCTTGTGGTTGTTCCGGCATGGCCTGAATGACGAGCGCCCCGCGCCGCTCTGGTATGTGCACGGACTGTTCGCGTGAGCGAGAAGGACCAACAAAGGCGCCTGTTCGCGTGACCGGCTTTGCCGAGCTGGTCGCGGCATCGCATTTCTCGTTCCTGCGCGGGGCGTCGCATCCGGCGGACTTGATTGCGCGCGCGATCGAACTTGGGCTGACCGGCATCGGCATCGCCGACCGCAACACCGTGGCCGGCGTCGTCCGCGCCCAGCTGGCGCTGCGTCACGTGCGGACAGCAGCGCAGGAGGCCGGACTGCCGCCGCCCGCGTTGAAGTTCGTCCCCGGCGCGCGACTGGTGTTCGTCGACGGCACCCCGGACATCATCGCCTATCCCGCCAACCGGCGCGGCTGGGGGCGGCTGACGCGGTTGCTGACCACCGGCAATCTGCGCGCGCAAAAGGGTGATTGCATCCTGCGGCTGGAGGATCTGATCGCCTTTCACGATGATCTCCTGCTGATCGTCCTGCCCGGGTCGAGCGCAGTGGTTCAGCGCGCGCATCGCGATCCCGTGGCGCATGACAGCGACGCGCCGGTTCCGCCGCTCGCGCTGGTCCAGCCTGCTGGCTTGCAGCCGCTGCTGACCCGGCTCGCGCGGATTGCGCCGGGACGGGTGTGGCTGGGCGCGTGCATGGCACGGCGCGGGGATGATGCGCGGCGGCTGACGGAGTTGCAGGCACTGGCGACAGCGGCAGGCGTGCCGCTGATCGCGACTGCGGATGTGCTCTACGCCACGCCGGATTGCCGCCCGCTGCACGATATCCTGACCTGCATCCAGGCCGGCGTGACGATCACTCAGGCCGGGAAACGGCTGGAGGCGAATGCCGAACGGCACCTGAAATCGCCTCACGAAATGGCGCGGCTGTTCGCCGCCTGCCCCGATGCGATCGCGCAGACCGGGCGGCTGCTCGACCATATCGCGTTCGACCTCGATCAGCTGCGCTACGAATATCCGCACGAGCAGGTGCCGGAGGGCTGGGACGCGCAGGACTGGCTGGAGCATATCGTGACCGAGGCGGCGCAGGCGCGCTACGGGACGGTGCTGCCGGACAAGGTCATAGCGTTGCTGGCCGAAGAGTTCAGGCTGATCCGCGACCGCAACTATGCCTTCTACTTCCTCACCGTCCACGATCTGGTGAAATTCGCGCGGAGTCAGCAGCCGCCGATCCTGTGCCAGGGCCGGGGCAGCGCGGCCAATTCGATCGTGTGCTTCCTGCTCGGCGTCACCTCGGTCGATCCCACCGAATATGACCTGCTCTTCTCGCGCTTCGTGTCGGAGGAGCGCGATGAGCCGCCGGATATCGATGTCGATTTCGAACATGAACGGCGCGAGGAGGTGATCCAGTATATCTATCGCCGCTATGGCCGCCACCGCGCCGCCATCGCCGCCACGGTGATCCATTACCGCCCGCGCAGCGCGGTGCGGGAGGTCGGCAAGGCGCTGGGCCTGACCGAGGATGTCACCGCGCGGATCGTCAGCACGGTGTGGGGCAGCTTCAGCCGCGACCTGCCCGACAGGCGGGTGAGCGAGGCCGGGTTCGATCCCGAGGCACCCGAAATCCGCCGCCTGATCGACCTGGCCGGGCAATTGCTCGCCGCCCCATTCCCGCGCCACTTGTCGCAGCATGTCGGCGGCTTCGTGCTGACGCAGGACCGGCTCGATGAGACGGTGCCGCTGCACCATGGCGCGATGGAGGGGCGCACCTTCATCGAATGGGACAAGGACGATATCGACGCGCTGTCGATCATGAAGGTCGATGTACTCGCGCTGGGCATGCTGACCTGTATCCAGAAGGCGTTCGACCTGATGCGCGCGCATGGCCTCGGCGATCACACGCTGGAGGTCGACCTCCAGTCCGATGACCCCGCTGTCTATGCGATGCTCCAACGCGGCGACAGCGTCGGGGTGTTTCAGGTCGAAAGCCGCGCGCAGATGAACATGCTCCCGCGCCTCAAACCGCGCAATCTCTACGACCTGACGGTGCAGGTCGCGATCGTCCGCCCCGGCCCGATCGAGGGGGATATGGTCCACCCCTATCTGCGGCGGCGCTGCGGGGAGGAAAAGGCGGAGTTTCCTTCACCCAAGCCGCCGCACGATCCCGATGAACTGCGCACCCTGCTTGGCAAGACCTATGGCGTGCCGATCTTTCAGGAACAGGCGATGAAGCTCGCGATCGTCGCGGCAGGCTTCACCCCGTCCGAAGCGAACCAGCTGCGCCGCGCGATGGCGACCTTCCGCAATGTCGGCACGATCGGGCTGTTCGAAGCGAAGATGATCAATGGCATGGTCGCCAAGGGCTATACGGCGGACTTCGCCCAGCGCTGCTACAACCAGATCAAGGGGTTCGGCAGCTATGGCTTTCCCGAAAGCCATGCGCTGTCGTTCGCGCGATTGGTCTATGTGTCGTCCTGGATCAAATGCCATCACCCGGCGGTGTTCGCCTGTGCGCTGCTCAATTCGCAGCCGATGGGGTTCTACGCGCCCGCCCAGATCGTGCGCGATGCGCGCGAGCATGATGTCGAGATCCGCGCGATCGATGTGAACCATAGCGGATGGGACAACAGCCTGGAGCGCGATGCGGCGGGGGCCTTGGCACTGCGGCTGGGGTTGCGCCAGATCGACGGTTTCCGCGCCGACTGGGCTGAGGCGCTGGTGGCGGCGCGGGCGGACGGCCGCTTCGATGCGATCGAGCCGCTCGCGCGCCGCGCCGATTTGCCCGCCCGC
>VYKW01000086.1_pt1 | contig 40237 bp, 51 predicted proteins | sample 5114451 | NCBI WGS metagenome assembly VYKW01 (sample SAMN12291784, study PRJNA351875) | freshwater metagenome | isolation source: freshwater lake | place: USA: Michigan, Gull Lake | collected 2013-08-08
GCTGCCGGCGGCGGCGGTGGCGGTGGCGGCGGCTATGGCGCGCGTTACGACGTACCCGATTACGATGATGACTACCGGGATGACCGTCGCGAGCGGCGGCCGATCCCCGCACAGCCATACCCGGGGGGGTATGCCCCGCCGTCCTGCGCCATCCCATGCGGCGCGCAGGGCGGCGGCTACGCCCCAGGGTATCGCGGCTCCTATTATGGCGGCAGCGGCTATTACATGGCCGGGCCGACGGTGACGACGATCGTCATCCAGTCGGGCGCGACCACGACCACCACCGTCACCGAAGAGGTGATCGAGGAGGTCGAGGAAGTCCGCACCTATCGCGCGCCGGTGAAGACCGTGCGGCGCTACCCGAGCAAGACGGTGCGGCGTTCGACCAAGGGCTGCGACTGCTGAAGCCCGTCGCCCCGGCGCAGGCCGGGGCCGCCAAGTGGTGAGGGAATCCCGCGAAACCTGGCGGCCCCGGCCTGCGCCGGGGCGACGATTGGGGCCTCAATTCCGCGGCGGGCGGGTTCCGAACGTCACGATGCTCTCGCTGCCGTCCGCTGCAACCGCCGACACGCCGATGAAGTGGTCATCGACCACAACGTCCTTCAGCAATGTTTCGGTCCGCCCGGCGACGCCGCGTACTTCGGCCCAGTTCTGCGTGTCGTTGCGACGCCAATAGACGCGATAGCCGCGCGCGCCGGGGACGGCGTTCCAGCGGACCTTGGTGTCCGCGCTCACCGCGCCGTCGAGGATCACGCCGGACGGGGCTGACGGCGCATTGGCGAGGCGGCGGATCGTGGCGATGTTGAGCGCGGTGACCTTCGCCAAATAGGGGAAGTCCATCTTGTCGACCGTGTCGCCATAGACCCGGCCCTTCTCGGTACGCAGGTCCTGATGCTGCTGGTCGTAATTCTCTGCGGCGACCGAGAAGCGGACGGCGGGATAGCCGAGGCGCAGGAACGGCTCGTGATCGCCGCCGCGCCCGAAGCGGTCGGGACGGCGGACGACGAACACGTCGAGCGCGTCCTTGTCCGACTCGCGCATGCCGTCGGCGACCTTGTCGATCGCCTTGGCGAGCGCGCGGCTGGGGCCATCATCCTCGCCGCCATCGCCGCGCCGACCAATCTGGCCGGGCAGGTCTTCCGACGCGCGGATGCCTTCGGAAAAGACGCGCACGCGATCGGCGACGCGCACCCCGTTCTGGCCGACGGTGTTGCCGACGATGTCGTTGTTGAGGACCGCGATCACTTCCCACCCGCGCTCCTTCGCGGTCTCGGCGAGCAGGGTGCCGCCCCACAATCCCTGTTCCTCGCCCGACAGCAGCGCATAGACGATCGTCGCCTTGAGCTTGTGCTTCGAGAGGATGCGCGCCGCCTCGATCACCAGCGCGGTGCCCGATGCGTCGTCATTGGCGCCGGGGGCGTCGCTGGTGAAGTCCATCACGTCGCTGACGCGCGAATCGATATGGCCCTGGACGATGACGACGCGCTTGGGGTCTTCGCCTTGCTGGAAGCCGAGGACGTTGACCACTTCGACCCCGTTGGGTGCGCGCGGGCCGGTGAAGGTGCGGCCGATCCGCGCGACCTTGATGCACTCGCCGCACGCCGCGCCGATCCGGTCGAGCTCCTCCGCGCCCCATTTCCGCGCCGCGCCGATGCCGCGCACCGGATCGTCGGGGGAGGAGAGGGTGTGGCGCGTGCCGAAGCTCACCAGCTTTTCGACATCGGCCTTCAGTCGCTCGGCGCTGGGCGCTTCGACGGGCTTTTGCTGGGCGGCGGCGGGGGCTGCGATCAGCAGCGTGGACAGCATGATGGTGCGCATAGATCCTCAGCTTAGCCGGTCGATCGCCTCGCGGTCGAGGCTTCCCGGGATGATCATCAGCGGGACCGGCAGGATCGCCATGTCGCCGCTGGTAAAGTGGCTGACGATCGGGCCGGGCTTGCCGCCCACGGCAGCGCCAAGGACCAGCGCGGCGATCTGCGGATTTGCCTCGATCATTTCACGAATGACCTTGGGCCCGTCGCCTTCGACCACGGTGATGGTGGGTTTGAGCCCGGATTCCTGGATCAGCGTACCCGCCGCGCCTGCGACCAAAGCTTCGGCGCGCTGCCGCGCCTCTTCCTCGATCGTTGCCATCACGCCGCCCCATTGGACGAAGTCGGGCTTGGGAATCAGCGCCAGAATCTCGACCCCGCCGCCGGTCTTGACCGCGCGGCGCGCGGCGAAGCGGAGCGCGATCTGCGCCTCGGGGCTTTCATCGATCACGACCAGATAGGTACGCATGAAACCAGTTCCCCTCTCCGTTGGTGACAGGTGGTGACGTGTCGCGCACCTGAGCGCAAGGGGCGGGGTTGACCCGCGCCGTTCATCGCGCAAGGAGGGCGCGAGAACCCACCCATATCACGACAGGATCCTCCCCACCCATGTCGATCGAAATCAAGATGCCCGCTTTGTCCCCGACGATGGAGGAGGGCACGCTCGCCAAGTGGCTGGTGAAAGAAGGCGATACGGTCAAAGCCGGCGACCTGATGGCAGAGATCGAGACCGACAAGGCGACGATGGAGTTCGAAGCGGTCGATGAGGGCGTGATCGCCAAGATCGTCATTGCCGAGGGCACGGACGGGGTGAAGGTCGGCACCGTGATCGCCGTGCTGGCAGGCGAGGGCGAGGATACCGCGTCGGTGTCGGCGCCGAAGGCTGAGGCTCCCAAGGCGGAAGCGCCCAAGGCGGAGGCTGCTCCAGCGCCTGCCGCTGCGCCTGCGCCCGCTCCGGCTGCTGCGCCAAAGGCTGACGGCGACCGCGTCAAGGCAAGCCCGCTGGCCCGCCGCATCGCCGCCGAAAAGGGCGTGGACCTGTCGGGCGTCGCTGGCTCCGGCCCGAATGGCCGTATCGTCAAGGCCGACGTCGCCGACGCGAAGCCCGGCGCTGCTCCTGCGCCCAAGGCCGCCGAAGCACCCGCTGCCGCCGCCGCGCCTGCTGCATCGGCTCCCGCAGCAGCCCCGGCATCGGTGTGGTATGACGAGAGCATCCCGCACGAGGTTGAGAAGCTCAGCAATATCCGCAAGACGATCGCGCGCCGCCTGACCGAGGCGAAGCAGACGATTCCGCACATCTATCTGACCGTCGATATCCAGCTCGACGCGCTGCTCAAGCTGCGCGGCCAGCTCAACAAGAGCCTGGAAGGGCGCGGCGTGAAGCTGTCGGTCAACGACATGCTGATCAAGGCGCTGGCGGTTGCGCTGGTGCAGGTACCCAAGTGCAACGTGACCTATGCCGGCGACAAGCTGGTCAAGTACAGCCGCGCCGACATTTCGGTCGCGGTGTCCACCCCGACCGGCCTGATCACCCCGATCATCCGCGACGCGGCGAATATCGGCCTGGCGTCGATCTCGACCCAGATGAAGGAGCTTGGCCAGCGCGCCAAGGAAGGCAAGCTCCAGCCGAACGAATATCAGGGCGGTACCGCCAGCATTTCGAACATGGGCATGTTCGGGATCAAGCAGTTCGACGCCGTCATCAACCCGCCCCAGGCGATGATCCTGGCGGTCGGCGCGGGCGAGAAGCGTCCGTACATCGTCGATGACGCGCTGGGCGTGGCGACAGTGATGTCGGCGACCGGCAGCTTCGATCACCGCGCGGTGGACGGGGCCGATGGCGCCGAGCTGATGAAGGTGCTCAAGGCGCTGATCGAATCGCCCATGGGCCTGCTGGCCTGAGCGCCCGGCCATGCGTGTCCTGATCGAAGCGCTTCACATCGCCGCGGGAATCGCGGCCGCGTTGCTGATCGGGGCGCTGTCGAGCTGGGCCTATCCGCTCGCGTCGGGGGATGTCTGGCTGGTCACGGGCATCGCGATCCTGTGCATCATCGTGATGGGCGTCGGCCCGATGCGCCGCGCAATGTGGTTGCAGCGCAACCGCCAAGGCGGCGAGGGCGGCGACGATGCCTGATCGGGAGCCCCCCGCGATCGAACCCGCGATCCGCGTCAGCACCATGCCTGCCGACGCCAATGCCTATGGCGATATCTTCGGCGGCTGGCTGGTGGGACAGATGGATCTTGCCGCCGGCCTCGTCGCCGCACGCCGCGCCAAGGGCCGCGCGGTCACGGTCGCGATGGACTCGATGCAGTTCCACGCGCCCGTCGCGGTCGGTGACGAAGTCTCGGTCTATGCCCAGATCGTGAAGATCGGGCGCAGCTCGATGCTGATCGAGGTCGAAGCCTGGCGCCGCTGCCGCCATGGCGAAGAGCGTGAGCTGGTGACGCAGGCAAACTTCACCTTTGTCGCGGTCGGCGAAGACCGCAAACCACGGCCGGTGGACGGATAGTCCGACCGACCCCATCTCATTCTTCCAACCCTTCCTTCCCCAGGGGCAAAACCATGGCTGAATCCTATGACGTGATCGTGCTCGGCTCCGGACCCGGCGGCTATGTCGCCGCGATCCGCGCGAGCCAGCTCGGTCTCAAGACCGCGATCGTCGAGCGCGAATTGCTCGGCGGCATCTGCCTCAACTGGGGGTGCATCCCGACCAAGGCGCTGCTGCGCTCGGCGGAGATTTTCCACTTCATGCAGCATGCCAAGGACTATGGTCTGGCCGCCGAGAAGATCAGCGCGGACCTGGATGCGGTCGTCAAGCGCTCGCGGGGCGTCGCCAAGCAGCTCAATCAGGGCGTCACGCACCTGATGAAGAAGAACAAGATCGCGGTGCACATGGGCACCGGCAAGCTGACCGGTAAGGGCAAGCTGTCGGTGACCGGCGCGGACGGCAAGGTGACCGATCTGACGGGCAAGAATATCATCCTCGCCACCGGCGCACGCGCCCGTGACCTGCCGAACCTGCCCGCAGATGGCGAGCGCGTGTGGACCTATCGCCACGCGATGACGCCCAAGGAAATGCCGGGCAAGCTGCTGGTCATCGGATCGGGCGCGATCGGGATCGAGTTCGCCAGCTTCTACAACGACATGGGCGCGGATGTGACGGTGGTCGAGATGCTCGACCGCATCGTGCCGGTCGAGGACAAGGACATCTCCGCGCATCTGGAGAAGGCGCTGAAGAAGCAGGGCATGACCATCATGACCAGCGCCAAGATCGATTCGATCAGCGCCGACAAGAACGGCGTGAAGGCGACGATCACCGGCAAGGATGGCAAGGCGGTTGCGGGCGAATATAGCCATGTCATCGTCGCGATCGGCATCGTGCCGAACACGACGGACATCGGCCTCAAGGAGCTGGGCGTCGCGGTCGACGATCGCGGATTCCTCAAGACCGACGGCGCGTGCCGCACCAATGTCGAGGGGCTGTGGGCGATCGGCGACATCACCGCGCCGCCCTGGCTGGCGCACAAGGCGAGCCATGAGGGCGTGATCGCGGCCGAGGCGATTGCCGGCAAGCATCCGCACGCGATGGACCCGCGCAACATCCCCGGCTGCACCTATTGCCACCCGCAGATCGCCAGCGTCGGCCTGACCGAGGCGAAGGCGAAGGAAGCGGGTTACGAGGTGAAGGTCGGCAACTTCCCCTTCATCGGCAATGGCAAGGCGATTGCGCTGGGCGAGCCGGACGGGTTCGTGAAGACGGTGTTCGACGCCAAGACCGGCGAACTGCTCGGCGCGCACATGATCGGCGCGGAAGTGACCGAGATGATCCAGGGCTACACGATCGGCAAGACGCTGGAGACGACCGAGGCGGAGCTGATGGAAACGGTGTTCCCGCACCCGACGATCAGCGAGTCGATGCATGAGAGTGTGCTGGCGGCGTACGGGCGGGTGATCCACATCTGATCGCATGCGGGTGATTGACCTTGGCCCCGTTCGCGGCGAGCGTGCTGCAAACGGGATCAAGGGAGTATCATATGAAATTGGGCATGATCGGCGTCGCACTGGCGCTCGCTGCCGCCACCCCCGCCGCCGCCGAAACGGTGGTCGTCACCGCCGACAAGATGATCGACGTCGTCAGCGGCAAGGTGGTCGAGCATCCGGCGATCTTCATCACCGATGGGCGCATCACCAGCATCGCCGACGCGCGCACCGTGCGCTGGGGCAGCGACGTGCGGCACATCAACCTGAGCGGCAAGACGATCCTGCCCGGGCTGATCGACATGCATGTCCATCTGGACAGCAACCCGCTCTATGGCGGCTATACCGGCCTTCAGTTCACCGACAGCTTCTGGGCGATTCAGGGGACGGCGAATGCGCGGGCGATGCTGCGCGCCGGGTTCACGACGATCCGCAATGTCGGGTCGGAGAATTACGCCGATGTGGGGTACAAGCAGGCGATTGACGAAGGCCTGATCGCCGGGCCGCGCATCGTGCCGGGAGCGCATTCGCTCGGCGCGACGGGCGGGCATTGCGACAGCACCTATCTGCCGCCGTCGTTCAAGTCGAAGGGCGTGGCGGTCGGCGATGGCGCACAGGAGCTGCGCCGGATTGTACGCGAACAGCGCAAATATGGCGCCGAGGTGATCAAGATCTGCGCCACCGGCGGCGTTTTCTCGCGCAATACCGAGCCGGGGCAGCAGCAGCTGTCGGAGGACGAGATGCGCGCGATTGCGGATGAGGCGCATCAATGGGGCCTGAAGGTCGCGGCGCACGCGCATGGCGCGGCGGGGATCAAGGCGGCGATCCGCGCGGGGATCGACACGATCGAGCATGCCAGCCTGGTCGATGACGAAGGGATCAAGCTGGCCGCTACGCGCAAGCAGCCGGTGTGGTTCTCGATGGATATCTACAACACCGACTACACCCAGGCTGAGGGCAAGAAGAACGGCGTGCTGGAGGATAACCTGCGCAAGGATCGCGAGATTGCGCAGATTCAGCGCGATAACTTCCGCAAGGCGCATGCGGCGGGCGTCAAGATGGTGTTCGGGAGCGACGCCGGGGTGATGCCGCACGGCACCGCAGCAGGGCAGTTCCGCGTCATGGTCCAGTACGGCATGACCCCGATCGAGGCGATCCGCGCCGCGACGATCAACGCCGCCGAGGCGCTGGGGCGGAGCAAGGATGTCGGCGCGATCGAGGTGGGCCGCTATGGCGACCTGATCGCGGTCGAGGGCGATCCGCTCAAGGACGTGGATGTGCTGACCAAGGTGACCGATGTGATCAAGGGCGGCGCGCCCGTCGGCGATTGAGGCCGGAAAAAATGCCGGGTCCGCGGCGGGAGGAACCGCAGACCCGGCGATGTCGCGCTCAGGCGGGGGTGAGCGCGTCGGCGGTGGCGGGGACCAGGTCGAGGCCGATCGGACCTTCGCCGGCATAGGTCATGCTGCCCTCCAGCGCCGCGCCGGTGCCGGTCACGTTGACCGCCACGACGCCCTGCGTGCCGCGGCAGCCGATGCCCAGGTGCCGCCCGGATGCCATGGCGCGTCATTCCCGCCCCATTGGTTGAGCACGCTATAGGTGTTCGCCATGGTCTGGGTGCCACGGAACCCGATCGGGCCTTCGCCGACATACGTCATCGATCCGACCAGAGTCTTGCCATTGTCGGGGCTGGTCACGTCGATTGCGGCCACCGGCTGGTCCGGGCGGCAGCCGAGGATCCACAGCCCGCCTTGATGCCATGGCGCGCTGTCGCCGCCCCATTGGTTGGTCGCGTTGAATGCGGTGCCGTCGGACGCTGCGCCCTTGACCCCGATCGGACCTTCGCCGGCATAGGTCATCGATCCGCCGAGCGTCTGGCCTCCGTCGCTGGAGGTGAGGTCGAACGCGACGGCATTCTGGCCGTTGCGCGCGCCCAGCAGAAACAGCCCGGCGTCGTGCCACGGGGCGTCATTGCCGCCCCACTGGTTCTCGACCTGGTAGCAATTGGTGGTGACCAGCGTCGCGCGGACGCCAATCGGACCTTCGCCCGCATAGGTCATGGTGCCGGTAAAGCTGCGCCCGCCATCGCCCGAGCTGATCGCCAGGGCGACCGGATTCTGGCCGGCGCGGTTGCCGATGCTGAGCAGGCCGCCATCATGCCACGGCGCGCCGTCGCCGCCCCATTGGTTCTGAATCGCATAGATCGTCACGCTGTTCTCTCCTGAACGTCCGCCCTCGACAGGCGCGCGCGATGCGCGGACCGGGTCGGGGCAGGGTTGTGGCCGATACGCTGAGACCGATCGCCGGATTCGGCGATGACCGAACCTAGCGCGACCGGCATGCCCGCGCTGGAGAGTGAGCGCCATTATGGATGCAGCCGCCGCCGGGACTCACGGCCGCACGCAAAAGGGGCGCGTCCCGCCAGCGGAACGCGCCCCTTTCAGCGTCTTGAGGGATCGGGCTTAGTTCGATCCCATGACCGACGCGACCGTGACCGGCGCGGCTGCGCCCGGCTGTGCGGGCTCGGCTCGAACCGGTGCGGCGGTGATCGCGCTCATATGCTTGAGGCGACCATCGATATGGCCGCCATTTTCGATGGTGATGTTTTCATACTCGACATCGCCGGTGATGCGCGCGGTGCGCTCCACGGTCAGCAGCTTGGCGCGGACCGTACCCTCAATCGCGCCGGCGAGGCGGGCGCTGTCGGCGGTGACGCTGCCGAAAATCTGGCTGTCGGCGCCCTGCGCCAGCGTGCCGCAATCGACATCGCCTTCGATCCGGCCCTCGATATGCAGCTCGCTGCTGGCCTTGACGTTGCCGGTGATCACGATGTCCGGGCCGATGACCGAGAACATGCCGCGCTTCGACGCGCCGTTGCTTTGCGCGGGCGGTGCGGGCGGCATGGCAGGACGGTCATCGCGCGAACGGCTGTTATTAAACATGGTTACTCCCCACTTCCCCGGAAACTGAGTCGGCGTTCAATATCATAGCGCAATGCGCCTCGCAGCACGGCTGGTCCCGGATTTCGTCCCGTTGGGGGATTATCGTTTGCATTCGGAACGGCGAGCGGTCGGGCAGCGATCCAGGTGGCGGCGATCATGCATGCGGCGCCCAGCGCGACCATCGGCGCGCCCAGGCCGAGATAGCCGGTGATCGCGGCGAACGATCCGATCTGGACCAACGCGGCGAGGGCGAAGGCGGAACGGGTGCCGCGCGCGATCGCGAATGCCAGGATCAGCATGTCGGCGAGCAGAAAATAGCGTTCATGCATGCGCGGCAGCAGCCCGGCGGTGAGCAGCGCGGCGAGCGCGGCCATGCCGACCAGACCGGCTGCGTCGAACCGGGTGACCTGCATCTTGGCGACGAACCATGCGGCGGCACCGAGCGCAGCGGCGAGCGCGAGGCCGAACAGGCGCGGGGCGAAATCGGGGGCGATCATCCCAGCGAGCGACCAGATGTTCGGCGCATTGCGGGCGATGTCGTTGCTGAACGTCCCCGCCTGCCGGAAGTAGATCGTCGCGAGGTCGGCGGGCGGCCAGCCGGCGAGCAGGGCGGGGGCCATCAGCGCCAGCAATGCAGCGGGGGCAGCGAGCCACTGCACCAACGGCACGCGGCGCTGGATCGCGATGGCGAGGAAGAAGGGGGCGATAAGGATCGCCTGCGCCTTGAACGCCACCGCGATGCCGCACCAGAGGAACATCGCGACATGCCGTCGCTCGACCGCCATCGCCACCGCCATCAGGCAGGCGGCGACGTAGATCGCGTCGCACTGGCCCATCAGCAGCGCGTTGAACGCGACCGAGGGGAGGGCGACGACCAGCGCCGCCCACTGAGCGCGCTGGGCGACGCCGAGTGCGCCGAGCAGCCGGTGCATCGCGAGCGCCAGCGCGACGGTCCCGGCGACCGAGAGCAATTTGATCACGCTCATCGGATCGAGCCAGGCGGTGAGCGGGCTGATCAGCGCGAGCAGATAAAGGTAGCTCGGCATGTAATTGGAGAAGGGGCGTGCAAAGGCGTCGGCGACGCCGTTGGCGCGGATCGTTTCGAGCCACGGGATCAGATAGGCAGTCATGTCCGGCGTGAAGAGCGGCCACAGCACCCATGCCTGCACCGCCGCGACCAGCGCAACGAGCAGCGGGGAGGGGGCGGGGAACCCGGGACGAACGGCAGCGGACGACATGGCATCGCGGATAGGGCGATGCGCTGAAGATCGGGTTAAGCCGGAACCGCGCATGGCCGGTGGACAAGCCGCTGTCGCCGTTGCAGAAACCGCGCACCGATGCTTCGCTCCCTGTCCTCCGCCGCGCGTCTTCGCCTGCTTGCGCTGGTGCTCGCCGTGGTGGCGCTGGGCCTGATCGCGCTGGGCGGGCGGTGCATGCTGCCGACGATGGTCAGCTGCTCCGCAACGACGATCTTTGGCGGGCCGAAGCTCGACGTCCCCTACAAAAGCACGCGCCGCGACGTGGTCGCGCTGATGCTTGAGATGGGCGAGGTGAAGGCCGGGGACACGGTGATCGATCTTGGCACCGGCGACGGGCGCATCCTGATCGCTGCGGCGAAGGAACGTGGCGCAAAGGGGCTGGGCGTCGATCTCGATCCGGTGCTGATCCGCACGGCGCGCGCGGCGGCCGAGGATGCCGGGGTCGCGGACCGCGTGCGATTCGAGGCGGTGGATCTGTTCAAGACCGACCTCAGCTCCGCCGACGTGGTCACCATGTATCTGCTGCCCGAAGTCAATCTGCGCCTGCGCCCGCAGTTGTTCGCGCAGCTGAAGCCCGGCACGCGCGTGGTCAGCCATGCCTTTGACATGGGCGACTGGAAACCGGAGGCGAAGCGGAAGGTCGGTGGATCGACGGTCTATCTGTGGCGGATCCCGCAAAGCCCGCCCGCAACCACCCAAACACCCCGTTGACCGTCGGGGGGCACGCGTATATAGGCCGCGCGCTCGCAGGGATTCCGTCCCGCGAGCTTTATTGAGCTGAACGTTGTTGGAGACGCCAGGGCCCGGAGGCCGCGCTAGGCCGCCAGGGTCCTTTCGTATTTTCCGGAATCATGGCTCCAGCAAAGTAACCATTGGAAGGTGAAGGGCTTCATGCCGACGATTAACCAGCTGGTCCGCAAGGGCCGCGAACCGCAGAAGGCCAAGAGCAAGGTCCCTGCGATGGAACAGAACCCGCAGAAGCGCGGTGTCTGCACCCGCGTCTATACCACGACCCCGAAAAAGCCGAACTCGGCACTGCGCAAGGTGGCCAAGGTTCGCCTGACCAACCAGCGCGAAGTGATTTCGTACATCCCCGGCGAAGGCCACAACCTTCAGGAGCACTCGGTGGTCCTGATCCGCGGCGGTCGCGTTCGCGATCTTCCCGGCGTGCGCTATCACGTCCTGCGCGGCGTTCTCGATACCCAGGGTGTCAAGGATCGCAAGCAGAGCCGTTCGAAGTACGGCGCGAAGCGTCCGAAGTAAGCCAAAGTAAGCCCCGGACAGGTTCCGGAACCGGCTGAAGTTTTAGAAGGAAATTCAAGATGGCTCGTCGTCGTCGTCCCGAAAAGCGGGAAATTCTGCCCGATCCCGTGTACGGAGATCAGGTTCTCTCGAAGTTCATGAACAGCGTGATGCTGGACGGCAAGAAGGCTGTCGCTGAAGGCATCGTCTATTCGGCGCTTCAGGTTGTCGAGCAGCGTGCGAAGAAGGATCCGATCGGGATCTTCCACGAGGCGCTCAACAACATCAAGCCGGGCATCGAAGTCCGCAGCCGCCGCGTCGGCGGTGCGACCTATCAGGTCCCGGTCGAGGTGCGCCCCGAGCGCGCCCAGGCACTGGCGATCCGCTGGCTGATCACGTCTGCGCGCAACCGCAGCGAGAACACGATGTCGGCCCGCCTGTCGGGTGAGCTGATGGACGCAGCGAACAATCGCGGCAACGCGGTGAAGAAGCGCGAAGACACGCACCGCATGGCGGAAGCGAACCGCGCGTTCAGCCACTACCGTTGGTAATGACGGCGTTGCCGGTCTTTTTCCGGTAACATTCTTACCTATATCCCGGGGAGTCGCTTTTGGCGGCTCCCCATACCCTTAAGGAACCACGATCATGGCCCGCAGCCATCCGCTCGAGCGTTATCGCAATATCGGCATCATGGCGCACATCGACGCCGGTAAGACGACGACGACTGAGCGCATCCTCTATTACACCGGCAAGTCCTACAAGATCGGCGAAGTGCATGAAGGCACCGCGACGATGGACTGGATGGAGCAGGAGCAGGAGCGCGGGATCACGATCACGTCGGCGGCCACCACCTGCAAGTGGAAGGCCGAGGACGGCGCCGGCCCCGAGCATCTGATCAACATCATCGATACCCCGGGCCACGTCGACTTCACGATCGAAGTCGAGCGTTCGCTGCGCGTGCTCGACGGCGCGGTTGCGTGCTTCGACGGCGTTGCCGGCGTTGAGCCGCAGTCGGAAACCGTGTGGCGTCAGGCGGACAAGTACAAGGTTCCGCGGATGTGCTTCGTCAACAAGCTCGACCGTACCGGCGCAGATTTCTATTTCTGCGTCGACACGATCGTCGACCGCCTCGGCGCGCGTCCGGCCGTCCTGTATCTGCCGATCGGCATGGAAGGCGGCTTCAAGGGGCTGGTCGATCTGGTCAACAACCGCGCGATCATCTGGCTCGAAGAATCGCTGGGCGCCAAGTTCGAATATCAGGACATCCCCGATGACCTGAAGGAAAAGGCCGCCAAGTATCGCAGCGAGCTGATCGAAATGGCGGTCGAGCAGGACGACGCCGCGATGGAAGCGTATCTGGAGGGCAATGAGCCCGACGTCGCGACGCTCAAGAAGCTGATCCGCAAGGGCACGCTCGAAATGGCGTTCGTTCCGATCCTGTGCGGCTCGGCGTTCAAGAACAAGGGCGTTCAGCCGCTGCTCGACGCGGTCGTCGACTATCTGCCGTCGCCGCTCGACATTCCGGACGTTCAGGGCGTGAAGCTCGACGGCGAGACCCCGGATTCGCGTCCGGCGGACGACAATGCGCCGTTCTCGGGCCTGGCGTTCAAGATCATGAACGACCCGTTCGTCGGCTCGCTGACCTTCACCCGCATCTATTCGGGCACGCTGACCAAGGGCAGCTACCTGAACTCGGTGAAGGACAAGAAGGAAAAGATCGGCCGTATGCTCCTCATGCACGCGAACTCGCGTGAGGACATCGATGAGGCGCGTGCGGGCGACATCGTCGCGATCGCGGGTCTGAAGGAAACGACGACCGGCGACACGCTGTGCGACGCATCCAACCCGATCATCCTGGAGCGGATGGAATTCCCCGAGCCCGTGATCGAGCTGTCGGTGGAGCCGAAGACCAAGGCCGACCAGGAAAAGATGGGCCTCGCGCTCAACCGCCTGGCTGCCGAGGATCCCTCGTTCCGCGTTTCGACCGACCATGAGTCGGGCCAGACCATCATCAAGGGGATGGGCGAGCTCCATCTCGAGATCCTGGTCGATCGCATGAAGCGCGAGTTCAAGGTCGAGGCGAATGTCGGCGCGCCGCAGGTGGCGTATCGCGAATACCTCAAGAAGCCGGTCGACATCGACTACACCCACAAGAAGCAGTCGGGCGGCACCGGCCAGTTCGGCCGCGTCAAGGTCAAGCTGACCCCGGGTGAGCGCGGTTCGGGCTTCGTCTTCAAGGACGAGATCAAGGGCGGTAACATTCCGAAGGAATATATCCCGGCGATCGAAAAGGGCTTCCGCGAAACCGCGCTGACGGGTTCGCTGGTCGGCTTCCCGATCATCGACTTTGAAGTGCTGCTGTATGACGGCGCGTATCACGACGTCGACTCGTCGGCGCTGGCGTTCGAAATCTGTGCCCGCGCCGCGATGCGCGAAGCGGCGCAGAAGTCGGGCATCACGCTGCTCGAACCGATCATGAAGGTTGAGGTCGTGACCCCCGAGGATTATCTCGGCGACGTCATCGGCGACATCAACAGCCGTCGTGGCCAGATCCAGGGCACCGACAGCCGTGGTAACGCGCAGACCGTCGACGCGATGGTCCCGCTGGCCAACATGTTCGGTTATGTGAACCAGCTCCGCTCGTTCACGCAGGGACGCGCGCAGTACAGCATGCAGTTCTCGCATTACGACGAAGTGCCGCCGAACGTGGCCGAAGAAGTGAAGGCGAAGCTGGCCTAAGGCTGGCGTTCATCCAAATTGATCGCTATGGGGCCGCGTTCTCGTGAGTCCCATGGCGGTCCGGGAAATTGACTCAGAAGGTAGGAAATAATGGCGAAGGCAAAATTTGAGCGGACCAAACCGCACCTCAACATCGGCACCATCGGTCACGTCGATCACGGCAAGACCTCGCTGACCGCCGCGATCACCAAGATCCTGGCAGAGAACGTCGCGGGCAACGCCGCGGTCGACTTCGCCAACATCGACAAGGCTCCGGAAGAGCGTGAGCGCGGCATCACCATCTCGACCGCGCACGTCGAGTATGAGACCGAAACGCGCCACTATGCGCACGTCGACTGCCCCGGCCACGCCGACTATGTGAAGAACATGATCACCGGCGCGGCGCAGATGGACGGCGCGATCCTGGTCGTGTCGGCCACCGACGGCCCGATGCCGCAGACCAAGGAGCACATCCTGCTCGCCAAGCAGGTCGGCGTTCCGACCATGGTCGTCTTCCTGAACAAGGTTGACCTGGTCGACGACGAGGAAATCCTCGAGCTGGTCGAAATGGAAATCCGTGAAGAGCTCAGCAAGCGCGAGTTCGACGGCGACAACATTCCGATCATCCGTGGTTCGGCAACCTGCGCCCTGTCGGGTTCGGACGACAAGCTGGGCAAGGACGCGATCCTCGCGCTCATGGCCGCTGTCGACGAGTCGATCCCGCAGCCGGAGCGTCCGCTGGACAAGCCGTTCATGATGCCGATCGAAGACGTGTTCTCGATCTCGGGTCGCGGCACCGTGGTGACGGGCCGCGTCGAAACCGGCGTTGTGAAGGTTGGCGAGGAAGTCGAGATCGTCGGCATCCAGCCGACCGTCCGCAAGACCACCGTGACCGGCGTCGAAATGTTCCGCAAGCTGCTCGACCAGGGCCAGGCCGGCGACAACATCGGCGCGCTGATCCGCGGCGTTGCACGTGACGAAGTCGAGCGCGGCCAGGTTCTGGCCAAGCCGGGTTCGATCACCCCGCACACCGACTTCCAGTCGTCGGTGTACGTCCTGTCGAAGGACGAGGGTGGCCGTCACACGCCGTTCTTCGCGAACTATCGTCCGCAGTTCTACTTCCGCACCACCGACGTCACCGGCACCATCGAGCTGCCGGCTGGCACCGAGATGGTCATGCCGGGTGACGAAGTCGCGCTGGGCGTGAAGCTGATCGCGCCGATCGCCATGGACATCGGCCAGCGCTTCACGATCCGCGAAGGCGGCCGCACCGTCGGTGCAGGCGTCGTCGCTTCGATCGACAAGTAATCGACGCCCTCCGGGGCTGAGAATGAAGAGCCCGGCTTCCCCCAGGGGAGGCCGGGCTTTTTGTTTGGGTGAAGGGCGCATGACCGCTTGGACGAGGTGCTGATGCGAACGATCAAAGCTAGGCGGGAACACGTCGAGGCGAGAGCTCAGGCTGTCACCCAGGCGATCGTCACATCCACGCCATGGGCGGAGCATTTAGATGGCCTGACCGCGCTCTCGTGGATGGACCGTCGCGAGCTATTTCGCTGGGTATTTGATGATCTGGAGGGGCTGGAAGGCGAGGACTGGCTTGGGATCCTAGAGTCAGGTGTCATCACGACCATGGAGCGTCTGGGACGAGATTTCTCGGATGACGCGGCGACCATAGCCGCCATACTCTCGTTCGTAGGTCGTCATCCGGATATGAACATCGTTGATTAGTGGTGGCTGGCGAAATTTCTGCCCCTCACCCCCTTGCCAATCCCCCGCTTCCGCTGTAGTGGCCCGCCTTCGTTTTAGCGTATGAACCAGCAAGAGGCGTGTTTCACGCGCCCCGCTCTTTCGCATTGGTAGGGACATGGACAACAATATCCGCATCCGCCTGAAGGCGTTCGACCACCGCGTGCTCGATCAGGCCGCAAGCGACATCGCCGACACCGCGCGCCGCACTGGCGCGATGATCCGTGGCCCGATACCGCTCCCGACCCACATCGACAAGTTCACGGTCAACCGTGGTCCGCACATCGACAAGAAGTCGCGTGAGCAGTTCGAGACGCGCACCTACAAGCGCCTGCTCGACATCGTTCAGCCCACCGCCCAGACCGTTGACGCGCTTATGAAGCTCGACCTCGCCGCTGGCGTTGACGTGGAGATCAAGCTGGCCTAAAGGCCGCGCTCTCCCAACGAGATTCGCGATTCCACTGGAGTCGCGCAGGGCTGGCCGGATCGATCCCGATCCGATGAGCCGCCCCGGAGCGAAAGCTCTAAACGACATAGGGATACCGCCGGACTTCGGTCCGGGCTGCGTCCCCCGTCTTTCCTGCCTTCGGGCCGGAATTCAGCCCGGACGGGGGCTCGCATCATATCTACGGGCTGACGCACGCACCCTTCGGAATGGTCCGCGGGGTGCCTCTGTATTGAGGAGCAACAGATCATGCGCACTGGCGTGATCGCGAAGAAACTGGGGATGACCCGCCTGTTCAAGGACGATGGCCGCCACGTGCCGGTCACCGTCCTGAGCCTCGAAGGTGTGCAGGTCGTCGCCCGTCGCGAAATGGACAAGGACGGCTACACCGCCGTGCAGCTGGGCGCTGGCAGCGCAAAGGCGAAGAACGTCGCCAAGCCGCAGCGCGGCCAGTTCGGCAAGGCCGAGGTGGAGCCCAAGGCAATCCTCGCGGAATTCCGCGTGGATGCGGACGGTCTGCTTGACGTGGGCGCCGAGATTTCGGCCGACCATTATGTCGCAGGTCAGTTCGTCGACATTCAGGGTCGTACGCAGGGCAAGGGCTTTGCGGGCGGCATGAAGCGCTGGGGCTTCGGCGGTATGCGTGCAACGCACGGCGTGTCGATCAGCCACCGCGCGCTGGGTTCGACCGGTAACCGCCAGGATCCGGGCAAGGTCTTCAAGAACAAGAAGATGGCCGGCCACATGGGCGACAAGAACCGCACGCAGCAGAATCTCGAAATCGTCGGCACCGACGTTGAGCGCGGCCTGATCTTCGTCAAGGGCTCGGTCCCTGGCTCGAAGGGTGGCTGGCTGTTCGTCAAGGATGCGGTGAAGGTCGCGCGTCACGCCGACGCGCCGTTCCCCGCCGGCATCAAGACTGCCGCCAACAGCAACGACACCGCCGCAGCGGACACCCCGGCCGATACGGTCGAGGCGCCTGAGGCGACCGAAGGCCAGGAGGGCTGAACGTGAAGGTCAAGGTTCAAACCCTCGACGCCAAGGAATCGGGCGACATCGAGCTCAACGACGCCGTGTTCGGCGTCGAGCCGCGCGCCGACATCCTGCACCGCGTCGTCACCTGGCAGCTGTGGAATCGCCGCGGCACCGCCCGTCCGACGCGTGAGCGTTCGGAAGTCTCGCGCACCGGCAAGAAGTTCGGTCGCCAGAAGGGTGGCGGTACCGCCCGTCACGGCGATCGCGCTGCTCCGATCTTCATCGGCGGTGGTAAGGCCCATGGCGCCCGTCTGCGCGACTTCAACATCTCGCTGAACAAGAAGGTTCGCGCGCTGGGTCTGAAGATGGCGCTGTCGAGCCACGCCAAGGCGGGTTCGCTGATCGTCCTCGACGGGTTCGAGGCGAGCAAGACGTCGGCGCTGAAGGATCAGTTCGCTGGTCTGAAGGTCGGCCGCAAGACGCTGGTGATCGACGCGGATACCGGCAACGGCTTCCTCGCTGCCCGCAACCTGGCGGACGTCAACGTCCTGCCGGCGGTCGGTGCCAACGTCTATGACATCCTGAAGCACGACACGCTGGTCCTGACCCGCGCTGCCGTCGAAAAGCTGGAGGCGCGCTTCAATGGCTAAGAAGCAGGAGCAGATCGACATCCGTCATTATGACGTGATCGTCGCGCCGCACATCACCGAAAAGTCGACCCTGGTCTCCGAGCATAATGCGGTGGTCTTCAAGGTCGCCGGTGAAGCGACCAAGCCGCAGATCAAGGCGGCGGTCGAGGCGATCTTCGGCGTCGGTGTCACTGCGGTGAACACCATCGTCCAGAAGGGCAAGACGAAGCGCTGGAAGGGCAAGCCCTACACGCGCAGCGACATCAAGAAGGCGATCGTCACGCTGAAGGACGGCGATTCGATCGACGTCACGCAGGGGGTCAACTGACATGGCTCTGAAGAATTATAACCCGACCTCGCCGGCGCGGCGTGGCCTGATCCTGGTGGACCGTTCGGGTCTGCACAAGGGCGGCCCCGTCAAGGCGCTGACCGAAGGCAAGCGCAAGACCGGTGGCCGCAACAACAAGGGCCATGTGACCTCGCGCGGCATCGCGGGTGGCCACAAGCAGCGGTATCGCATCATCGACTTCAAGCGTCGCCTGTGGGACGTCGAAGGCACCGTGGAGCGGATCGAATATGATCCCAACCGCACCGCCTTCATCGCGCTGATCAACTATGGTGACACGCCGGAAGGCAAGGCCAATGTCGCGTACATCATCGCTCCCCAGCGCCTTGGCGTTGGCGACAAGGTGATCGCCGGCAAGAAGACCGACGTGAAGCCGGGCAACGCCATGGAGCTGGGCCAGATGCCGGTCGGCACCATCGTCCACAATGTGGAGATGAAGCCGGGCAAGGGTGGTCAGATCGCACGTTCGGCCGGCACTTATGTGCAGGTCGTCGGTCGTGATCGCGGCATGGTGATCGTTCGCCTGAACTCGGGCGAGCAGCGCTACATCCGTGCGGACTGCATGGGCACCGTTGGCGCCGTGTCGAACCCCGACAACGGCAACACCAACCTCGCCAAGGCTGGCCGCAACCGCTGGAAGGGCATCCGCCCGCTGACCCGCGGTGTTGCCAAGAACCCGGTCGACCACCCGCACGGCGGTGGTGAAGGCCGGACCTCGGGCGGCCGTCATCCGGTCACCCCGTGGGGCAAGCCGACCAAGGGTGCACGCACCCGTCACAACAAGGCGACGGATAAGTTCATCATCCGCAGCCGCCACGCGAAGAAGAAGGGCTAACCTATGGCTCGCTCCGTTTGGAAGGGTCCGTTTGTGGACCTCCACCTCCTGAAGAAGGCGGAAGTCGCTCAGGAGAGCTCGGGCCGTAGCGGTCCGATCAAGACCTGGTCGCGTCGTTCGACCATCCTGCCGCAGTTCGTCGGCCTGACCTTCAGCGTCTATAACGGCCGCAAGTTCGTGCCGGTGTCGGTGAACGAGGACATGGTCGGCATGAAGCTCGGCGAGTTCGCCCCGACCCGGTATTTCCCGGGCCACGCGGCCGACAAGAAGGGTAAGCGCTAACATGTCGAAGCCCAAGGCTCCCCGTCGCGTCGGCGACAATGAGGCGCTGTCGGTTGGCACGCAGATCCGTGGTTCGGCGCAGAAGCTGAACCTGGTTGCTGGCCTGATCCGCGGCAAGCGTGCCGGTGACGCACTCAACATCCTCTCCTTCAGCACGAAGGCGATGGCGGTTGACGCGCGCAAGGTGCTGGCTTCGGCCATCGCCAATGCCGAGAACAACCACAACCTCGACGTCGACGCACTCGTCGTCGCCGAGGCGTCGGTCGGCAAGTCGATCACCATGAAGCGGTTCCACACCCGTGGCCGTGGCAAGTCGACGCGCATCCTGAAGCCGTTCAGCCGTCTGCGCATCGTGGTGCGCGAAGTGCAGGAAGAAGCATAATGGGTCACAAGAGCAACCCGATCGGTCTGCGCCTGCAGATCAACCGCACCTGGGACAGCCGCTGGTTCGCAGAAGGCGCCGATTATGGCCGCCTGCTGCTTGAAGATCTCAAGATGCGCCAGTTCATCATGAAGACGCTGCCGCAGGCCGCGATCTCCAAGGTGGTGATCGAGCGTCCGGCCAAGCTGTGTCGCGTCAGCATCTTTGCTGCGCGTCCCGGTGTGATCATCGGCAAGAAGGGCACGGACATCGAGAAGCTTCGCAAGAAGCTCGCGTCGATGACCAGCTCGGACGTGTCGCTGAACATCGTCGAGATCCGCAAGCCGGAAGTCGATGCCAAGCTCGTCGCGCAGGGCATTGCCGATCAGCTGGAGCGCCGCATCGCGTTCCGTCGCGCCATGAAGCGCGCCGTTCAGTCGGCGATGCGTCTGGGCGCGGAAGGCATCCGGATCAACTGTGGTGGCCGTCTGGGCGGCGCGGAAATCGCGCGTTCGGAATGGTATCGTGAAGGCCGCGTTCCGTTGCACACGCTGCGCGCGAACGTCGATCACGCCACCGCCGAAGCGCACACCGCCTATGGCGTGTGCGGCGTCAAGGTCTGGATCTTCAAGGGCGAGATCCTGGGCCATGATCCGATGGCGACCGATCGCCTGAACATGGAATCGCAGACGTCGGGCGTTCGCCCGGCGCGCGATGACCGTCGCTAAGGGTTAGAGACAATGTTGCAACCGAAGCGCACCAAGTTCCGCAAGGCCTTCAAGGGCCGGATCAAGGGTGAGACCAAGGGCGGCGCGACGCTGAACTTCGGGTCGTATGGCCTGAAGGCGATGGAGCCGGAGCGGATCACCGCACGCCAGATCGAGGCGGCTCGCCGTGCGATCACGCGTCATATCAAGCGTCAGGGCCGTTTGTGGATCCGCATTTTCCCGGATCTGCCGGTTTCGAGCAAGCCGGCCGAAGTCCGCATGGGCTCGGGCAAGGGCTCGCCTGAATATTGGGCGGCGCGCGTTGCGCCCGGCCGCATCCTGTTCGAGCTGGACGGCGTTCCCGGCCCGCTCGCGGCGGAAGCGTTCGAGCGTGCGGCGATGAAGCTGCCGATCAAGACCAAGGTCGTGGCCCGCCTCGGCGACACGTCGCACCTGGAGGGTTAAGAGATGACCAAGGCAATCGATCTGCGCGCGAAGAGCGACGATCAGCTGACCGAGGAGCTGGGCAGCCTGAAGCGCGAGGCATTCAACCTGCGTTTCCAGGCGGCGACCAGCCAGCTCGAAAAGCCGAGCCGCGTGAAGGAAGTCCGCAAGGACATCGCCCGCATCAAGACGCTGCAGAACGAGCGTTCGCGCTCGGCTGCGAAGTAAGAGGACAACGAACATGCCGAAGCGCGTGCTGACCGGGCAGATCGTGTCCGACAAGGGCGACAAGACGGTGGTCGTGAACGTGGAGCGCAAGGTCAAGCACCCGCTCTACGGCAAGATCATCCGGCGCTCGAAGAAGTATCACGCCCATGACGAGGCGAACGAGTACAAGGCTGGCGAGACTGTGCGGATCGAAGAGACCGCGCCGATCAGCAAGCTGAAGACCTGGAAGGTGATCGAGCGGGTGAACACCCACGCGACCCCCGAGCGGGCCGACATCGCTTAAGACCCGCCAGGGTCTCAAGAGTTCAACTGGAACCCCCGGGACGTGTCCCGGTAGGCCAAGAGAGAAGGAACCGGATCAATGATCCAGATGCAGTCCAATCTCGACGTCGCTGACAACAGCGGCGCGAAGCGGGTGCAGTGCATCAAGGTGCTGGGCGGGTCGAAGCGTCGCTTCGCCGGCGTCGGCGACGTCATCGTCGTCAGCATCAAGGAAGCACAGCCCCGCGGCAAGGTGAAGAAGGGTGACGTGCATCGTGCCGTCATCGTCCGCACCGCCAAGGACGTTCGCCGCGCCGATGGCTCGGTCATTCGCTTCGACGGCAATGCTGCCGTTCTGGTCAACAAGAACGAGGAGCCGATCGGCACCCGTATCTTTGGCCCGGTGGTCCGCGAGCTCCGCTCGAAGGGCTTCATGAAGATCATCTCGCTCGCCCCTGAGGTGCTGTGATGGCTGCTGCCAAGATCAAGAAGGGCGACCAGGTCATCGTCCTGTCCGGCAAGGACAAGGGCAAGACCGGTGAAGTCGTCAAGTCGATGCCGAAGGCCGACAAGGTCGTCGTGTCGGGCGTGAACATCGCCGTGCGCCACACCAAGCCGAGCCAGGGCGACCCGCAGGGTGGCCTGAAGCGCGCCGAGGCTCCGCTGCACGTGTCGAAGGTTGCGCATGTGACCAAGGACGGCAAGGCGACCCGCGTCCGCTTCGAAGAGCGTGACGGCAAGAAGGTCCGCGTTGCGGTCAAGACCGGGGATGTCATCTGATGGCTGATACCTACACCCCCCGCATGAAGTCGAAGTACGACGCGGAAATCGCCAAGGCGATGACCGAGAAGTTCGGCTACAAGAATGCGATGGAAGTGCCGAAGATCTCGAAGATCGTGCTCAACATGGGCGTCGGCGAAGCGACCCAGGACAAGAAGAAGGTCGAGCAGGCAGCGTCCGAGATGGAGCTGATTGCTGGCCAGAAGCCTGTCGTGACCAAGGCCAAGAAGTCGATCGCGCAGTTCAAGCTGCGTGAAGGCATGGCGATCGGTTGCAAGGTGACGCTGCGTCGTGAGCGTATGTACGAGTTCCTCGACCGCTTCATTACCATCGCGCTGCCGCGCGTGCGCGATTTCCGCGGCCTGAACGACAAGTCGTTTGACGGCCGTGGCAACTACGCCTGCGGCATCAAGGAACAGATCGTGTTCCCCGAGATCAACTATGACCGCATCGACAAGGTGCGCGGCATGGACGTGATCGTGACCACCACCGCCAAGACCGACGAGGAAGCACGCGAGCTTCTCCGTCTCTTCGGTTTCCCGTTCCCCATCGAGGCGGACGGCGAAGCGAAGCAGGCCGCGTAAGGGAAAGAGAACTTAAGTCATGGCGAAACTGAGTTCCGTGCTCAAGAACGAGCGTCGCAAGCAGCTGGTGAAGAAGTACGCCGGCCGCTACGCGAAGCTGAAGGCGATTGCGAACGACAAGTCGCTCGATGAGACCGAGCGTCTGATCGCGCGCCTGAAGATGGCCGAGATTCCCCGCAACGGGAACCCGACCCGCATTCGCAACCGGTGCGAGCTGACCGGTCGTCCGCGCGGTTACTACCGCAAGTTCCGTCTCGCACGTGTCATGCTGCGCGATCTGGCCAACAAGGGCCTGATCCCGGGTGTCACGAAGTCGAGCTGGTAAGGATCACGAAGATGGCATTGACCGATCCTCTGGGTGATATGCTCACCCGCATCCGCAACGGCCAGCGCGCCCGTAAGGACTCTGTCCTGACGCCGGCAAGCAAGCTGCGTGCGCGTGTCCTCGACGTGCTTCAGCGCGAGGGTTATATCCGTGGCTACAGCGAAGAGCAGATGGGCCCCGCGGCCGGCATCCGCATTGAGCTGAAGTATTTCGAGGGCCAGCCCGCGATCAAGTCGATCGCGCGCGTCTCGAAGCCGGGCCGCCGCGTCTATTCGGGTTCGAAGGAACTGCCGAAGGTGCGCAATGGCCTCGGCATCACCATCGTATCGACGCCGCGTGGCGTTCTGTCGGACGCCGAAGCGCGCGAGCAGAATGTCGGTGGCGAAGTGCTCGCGGAGGTGTTCTGATGAGCCGCACCGGTAAAAAGCCGATCACCGTCCCCGCCGGCGTCACCGCCAGCGTCGAGGGTGGCATCGTGAGCGTCAAGGGCCCGAAGGGCACCCTGACCATGCCTGCGTCGGACGACATCTCGTACGAGATGGGCGAGGGCACCATCACGGTAAAGCCTGCGAACGACACCAAGCGCGCCAAGGCGTTCTGGGGCATGCAGCGCACGCTGGTCCAGAACCTGGTGACCGGTGTGACCGAGGGCTTCTCCAAGAAGCTGCTCATCACCGGCGTCGGCTATCGCGCCAACGCGCAGGGCCGCAAGCTGAAGCTGCAGCTGGGCTATTCGCATGACGTCGATCTTGACGTGCCGGAAGGTGTGGAGGTGAAGACCCCCGACCAGACGACCGTCGAAATCTCGGGCAACGACAAGCAGGCCGTTGGCCAGTTTGCCGCGGAAATTCGTCGCTGGCGTAAGCCTGAGCCCTACAAGGGCAAGGGCATCAAGTACGAGGGCGAGTTCATCTTCCGCAAGGAAGGGAAGAAGAAGTAATGAGCAAGGGTCTCTCTCTCTTCGAGAAGCGGCGTCGCCGCAACCGCACCGCGCTGCGCGCGCGTTCGGGCGGCCGTCCGCGGCTGTCGGTGCATCGCTCGGGCAAGCACATCTATGTGCAGGTGATCGACGACGCCCAGGGCAAGACCCTGGCCGCCGCCTCGACGCTGGACAAGGATGTCCGTGGTACGAACGGTGGCAACATCGACGCGGCCAAGGCCGTCGGTGCGCGCATTGCAGAAGTCGCCAAGCAGGCCGGCGTGACGCAGGTCGTGTTCGACCGTGGCGGTTTCCTGTTCCACGGACGCGTCAAGGCGCTGGCGGATGCCGCGCGTGAAGGCGGATTGGAGTTCTAAGATGGCTGACGAACAGAACCAGACGCCCGTCGAGGGCGCAGCAGCCGAAGCCGGCACCGAAAACCGTCGCGGCCGTGGCGGTCGTGGTGGCGACAATCGTGGCGGTGGCGGCCGTGGCCGTGACGGCCGTGGTCGCCGTGACGATCGCACCCCGCGCGACGAGCAGGGCGAAGAGCTGATCGAAAAGCTGGTCCACATCAACCGCGTCAGCAAGACCGTGAAGGGCGGCAAGCGCTTCGGCTTTGCGGCTCTGGTCGTTGTCGGCGATGGCAAGGGCCGGGTCGGTTTCGGCCACGGCAAGGCACGCGAAGTGCCGGAAGCCATTTCGAAGGCGACTGCCGCCGCCAAGAAGAAGATGGTCCGCGTGCCGCTGCGCGAGGGCCGGACGCTGCACCATGACGGCAAGGGCCATTTCGGCGCCGGCAAGGTCACCGTCCGCTCGGCGCCTGCCGGTACCGGCATCATCGCCGGCGGTCCGATGCGCGCCGTGTTCGAGAGCCTGGGCGTTGCCGATGTGGTGACCAAGTCGGTCGGCACGTCCAACCCCTACAACATGATCCGCGCGACCTTCGAGGCGCTGGGCGACCAGTATTCCCCGAAGGCAGTGGCCCAGCGTCGCGGCAAGAAGATTGCCGACCTGCTCGGCCGCGGCGGTTCGCAGACCGCCGAGGCTGATGCCGCGGCGATCGTGGAGTAAGCGACATGGCAACGATCAAGGTGAAGCAGATCGGTTCGCCGATCCGTCGGACCAAGGACCAGCGCGCGACGCTGATCGGTCTGGGCCTCAACAAGATGCACCGGGTCAGCGAACTGGAGGACACTCCCGAAGTTCGCGGCATGATCCGGAAGCTGCCCCATCTGGTCGAGGTCGTCGAGGGCTGAACCCCCGGCATCTTTTCCAGGTGACAATATGAGGGGAGGGGGCTATCGGCCCCCTTTCCGATTTTCCCGACCTGGTCGGGAATTCAACCAGCGCGACTAAAGCGAAAGCGAGTGCACGACATGAATCTCAACGATATCCGCGATAATGAAGGTGCCCGTAAGGGCCGGATGCGCGTCGGACGCGGCATCGGTTCGGGCAAGGGCAAGACCGCCGGTCGCGGCCAGAAGGGTGCGAAGGCACGCTCGGGCGTCGCGATCAACGGCTTCGAGGGCGGTCAGATGCCGCTCCACATGCGCATCCCGAAGCGCGGCTTCAACAATCCGCGCGGCAAGGACTATGCCGAGGTCAATCTTGGCATGATCCAGAAGCTGATCGACGCCGGCACGCTGACCGCGACCGAGATCGACCATGCCGCGCTGCAGGCCGTTGGCCTGGCCCGTGGTGGCAAGAACGGCGTCCGTCTGCTCGCCAAGGGCGAGCTGAAGGCGAAGCTCAGCTTCACCGTCGCCGGCGCGTCGAAGGGCGCGATTGAAGCGGTCGAGAAGGCTGGCGGCACCGTCACCATCCCGACGATCGTCCCTGCTGCTGACAAGCATGCTGCCAAGCATCGCGTGAAGCAGAAGGAAATCGCCGCGAAGAAGGCCGGCAAGGCCTGACTTTAGCTGTGGACGGGGCGATGTATGTGCATTGCCCTGCTCTGACAGTAACCTATATGGGCGGCGGGGGAGCGGCGAACGCTTCTCCGCCGCTTTGGTTTCCGGGATAGAATTTCAATGGCATCCGCAGCCGATTCAATGGCATCCGGCCTCAACCTGTCCAAGTTCGGACAGGCCACCGAACTCAAGAAGCGCCTGTGGTTCACGCTCGGCGCGTTGATCATCTTCCGGATGCTCAGCTTCGTGCCGCTGCCCGGCGTCGATCCGACGCAGCTGGGGCTGCTGGCCGACCGCACCCAGGGCGGCGTGCTCGACTTCTTCAACACCTTTTCGGGCGGCGCGCTGGAGCGCATGTCGGTGATCGCGCTGGGCGTGATGCCGTACATCACCGCGTCGATCGTGGTGCAGCTCGCGACCTCGCTGTCGCCGACGCTCGCCGCGATCAAGAAGGATGGTGAGAGCGGGCGCAAGCGGCTGAACCAGTACACCCGCTACGGCACCGTGGCGCTGACCGCGATCCAGGGCTATTTCATCGCCGTGGGCCTTGAGACGCTGGGTGCGAGCCAGGGCCTCGCCCCGGTGGTCGAGCCGGGCATGCTGTTCCGCATCGCCGCGGTGATCAGCCTGATCGGCGGCACCATGTTCCTGATGTGGCTGGGTGAGCAGATCACCAGCCGTGGTGTCGGTAACGGCATTTCGCTGATCATCATGGCCGGCATTGTCGCGCATCTGCCCACGACGCTGGTGCAGCTGTTCGAGGGCGGTCGTTCGGGCTCGATGAACCCGGTGACGCTGCTCGCGATCCTCGCGGCGGTTGCCGGTCTGATCCTGTTCATCTGCTTCATGGAGCGAGCGCAGCGCCGCATCCTGATCCAATATCCCAAGCGCCAGACGCAGCGCGGCGTGCAGAGCGAGCGCAGCCACCTGCCGCTCAAGATCAACACCGCGGGCGTGATCCCGCCGATCTTCGCCAGCTCGCTGCTGCTGATGCCGCTGACGATCAGCCAGTTCGCTGGCCAGGCGCAGAGCGGCGAGAGCTGGGGCGGTGACCTGATCATCACGCTCAACCAGTATCTGCAGCATGGCAGCCTGGTGTACATGCTGCTCTACGGCGCCGGCATCATCTTCTTCTCGTTCTTCTACACCGCAGTCGTCTTCAACCCGGAGGAGACGGCGGAGAATCTGAAGAAATATGGTGGCTTCATCCCCGGCATCCGTCCGGGCAAGAACACCGAAGCCTATTTCGACTATGTGCTGACGCGCATCACCGTGATCGGTGCGGCGTATCTGACCGTCATCTGCCTGTTGCCGGAATATCTTGTGTCGGCGCTTGCAATCCCCTTCTATCTCGGCGGGACCAGCCTGCTCATCGTCGTGAACGTGACGATGGACACGGTCACGCAGATCCAGTCGCATTTGCTGGCGCACCAGTATGGCGACCTGATCAAGAAGGCGAAGCTGAAAGGCGGCCGCCTGCGTTAAGCAGGGGCATGGAAGGGGAAGCCAGTTGAATATCATCCTGTTGGGGCCTCCGGGCGCAGGCAAGGGGACCCAGGCGTCGCGGCTCGAAAGCGAACGCGGCATGGTGCAGCTATCGACCGGCGACATGCTGCGCGCTGCGGTCAAGGCCGGCACGCCGGTCGGCCTGCAGGCGAAGGCAGTGATGGAAGCGGGTGAGCTCGTTTCCGACGCGATCGTCAGCGGGATCATCGGCGAAAGCCTGGACGCGCTGGGCGACAAGGGCGCGATCTTCGACGGCTATCCCCGCACCGCCGCACAGGCGGAATCGCTCGACGGCCTGCTCGCCGAGCGCGGTCGCAGCCTCGACCATGTGATCGAGCTTGTTGTTGACGAGGACGCGTTGGTGACGCGGATCACCGGACGCTTCAGCTGCGGTAATTGCGGTGCGAATTATCACGACAGCTTCAACCAGCCCAAGACCCCGGGCGTGTGCGACGTGTGCGGCGGGACCGAGTTCAAGCGCCGCCCCGACGACAATGAAACGACCGTGCGCACGCGCATGGCCGAATATCGCGCCAAGACCGCGCCGATTCTGCCGATCTACGAAGCGCGCGGGCTGGTGCAGCGCGTCGACGGCATGGCAGACATCGCCGAGGTGACGGCGGCGATTGAGGCGATCCTCGACGGGCGCAGCTGAAGCCGCGCGGCGCGGCGGGGAACGTTGCGAGCGCTGATCGATTGACCCGGGAGCGCGGTGATCGCGGGTCCCCGGTGAAGCATATTTCTTGCGCACCCGGCACGCGACCTGATCGCATGCGTTTGGGTGCGCGTTAGTCTATTGGAACGAACCATGTCTTATAAAGAACCCTCTTTTCAGGATCGCACGGCCGCCGCCGCCAAGGCGAAGCAGAAGGCGCTGGAGCGGCTCCGCGCCAAGCCGACGGTAGATCCGGCCGAGCTGGAAGCACGGCGCAAGGCGCAGGAAGCGCGCGACCAGGCGTTGGCCGAGCAGCGGGCGGCAAAGGCCGAAGCGCTGGCTGCGGCCAAGGCCGAGAAGCTCGCGAAGAAGCAGGCCGAGGCAGAGCGCCAGGCGGAGGAACTGGCTGCCGCCGAGGAAGCTGCGGCGCTGAAGGAAGCGCGGCTGAAGCCGCCGAGTGCGGCCGAGATGAAGGCGGCGCGGGATGCGCGCTATGCGGCGCGGAAGGCGCGGAAATAGCCCTCAAACAAATGGGCCGCCCTCCTTTCGGACGGCGGCCCTTTTTTGGTCCGTTCAGCGGCGCGCGCGGCGCTTGAACTGTTCGAGGCTGACGACGTTGGTCGGGCGCTCGATCGCGATGCCGGAATAGAGCGTCGCCATCGGCTCGTCGGTGACGGTGTGGACGCTATCCTCGCCGAAACCGTTGAACGCAGTGCGCATGGCCGAGCCATAGGCGCCGAGCATCCCCACCTCGATATAGTCGCCGGCCTGGATGTCCGAGGGCAGCTCGAACGGGCCGGCCATGTGATCGAGATCGTCACAGGTCGGGCCGTAGAAGCTGTACTCGGTCAGCTCCGTCGCTTCATCGGCGTCGTCGCGCAGGACGCGAACCGGGAAGCGCCAGCCGACATGCGCGGCATCGAACAGCGCGCCATAGGCTCCGTCGTTGATGTACAGCTCGTCGCCACGGCGCTTTTCGACGCGGACGATCAGCGAGCTATACTCGGCGCACAGCGCACGGCCCGGCTCACACCACAGTTCGGCGCTGTACGAGATCGGCAGATTCTCGAACGCATTGTGGATCACGCCGAAATAGGTTTCGAGCGGGGGCGGTTCCATGCCCGGATAGGTCGACGGGAAGCCGCCGCCGACATCGACGATGTCGACCGTGACCGACGAGGCGACGATCGCCGCGCGGACGCGCTCCATTGCTTCGGCATAGGCGGTGGGGGTCATCGCCTGCGAACCGACATGGAAGCAGATGCCCAGCGCGTCGGCGGCCTGACGGGTCGCGACGAGCAGCTCCTTCACATCCTCCGGCTCCGCACCGAACTTCGCCGCGAGGCTCAGCTTCGAGTGATCGGACGACACGCGGATGCGGACGCACAGGTTCAGGTCAGTCGCGCCACGGGTGGCACGAACGATCTTTTCCAGCTCGTCCATCGTATCGAGGCTGAACGTGCGGACGCCGTGAACGAAATAGGCTTCCTCGATCGCTTCCTCGGCCTTGACCGGGTGCATGAAGCACAGGGTCGCCTTGGGCAGGGTGCGGCGCGCCATGCGCACTTCACCAATCGACGCGACGTCATAATGCGTCACACCGCTGTCCCACAGGATCTGGAGCAATTCGGGAGAGGGATTCGCCTTGACCGCATAGAGCACCGTTCCCGGAAACTTCTCGACAAAGAAGCGGGCGGCGCGCTTTGCAGCGTGCGGGCGAACGAGCGTTACCGGCTCGACGGGACGAAGGGCTTTCGCTAGCCCCAGCGCGCTATGATGCTTGTGCAACTCAAGGGACCTCCAATTGCCTTGCGGCAGACGATGAAAACACTGCCTTGCGGTGGAAGTCCCATGGGGCAGCGGAGGGGTCATCTAGGGTCGGGGGTCCCCCTTGTAAAGCGGATTCGGGACTATCGTAATGATGCGGGGTGATTTGTGACAATTTTGCGACAACCGACCCGGGCCGGGGTGCGCGATGCGGCGGCGAAGGTAGCGGCGATCCTGCCGCCAACCCCTTTGTTCGTCGCGGAAATTCGCGGCGTGCCGGTGATGTTCAAGGCCGAATCGCTCCAGCCGATCGGTGCGTTCAAGATCCGCGGCGCATGGCACCGGCTGACCGCGATCGACCCCGACGTCCGCGCCAAGGGCGTGGTCGGATTTTCCTCGGGCAACCATGCGCAGGGCGTTGCCTGGGCGGCGAAGCGACTCGGGGTGCCGGCGGTGATCGTGATGCCGAGCGACGCTCCGGCGCTGAAGCGGGAGGCGACGCTGGCGCTGGGTGCCGAGGTCGTCAGCTATGACCGGATGACCGAGAATCGCGACAAGATCGCCGCGCACCTCGCCCATGCCCGTGGCGCCACGTTGGTGCCGCCGTTCGACGACCCGTGGGTGATCGAGGGGCAGGGGAGTCTGGGGATCGAGGTGCTCACCCAGGCCGCCGAGATGAAGCTGCCCGATCCGGCCTATGTCGCGGTGCCATGCGGCGGCGGAGGTTTGGCCGCCGGGGTCGCACTGGCGCTGCCCGATGCGGAGGTCACGGTGGTCGAGCCCGAGGGCTGGGACGATATGTGCCGCAGCCTGGAGGCCGGGTGGATCGAGCCGGTCGGCGACAACCCGCCGCCGACGGCGTGCGATTCGCTCCAGACGCTGCGCGTCTCGCCGCTGACCTTCGACGTGCTGTCGCGGCGCGGGGCGACCGGGGTGCGGGTGACCGAGGCCGAGGTTCGGGCGGCACAGCGCTGGGCGGCGCGCCGGTTGCGGCTGGTGATCGAGCCGGGCGGTTCGGTAGCTTTGGCGGCGCTGCTGGCGGGCAAAATCGAGGCGCGGCCTGACCTGCTGGTCGTGCTGAGCGGCGGCAATGCCGATCCGGCGGCCTATGCCCGGGTGCTGAGCGGGGATGATTGAGGGCGGGGCGGGGGTGCCCGGACGAAGCGGACGAAAAATGCGGGGTTTCGGGCCGGAAGGACGGGTTTGCGACGGCCTGAGACCTGCGACGCGACTGTGACGCGACACCTGCGCAACGCGCGGGCGACAGGCGCGCGACGGCGACGCGACACCTGTGTTGGAGGTGTCGGGCGCGGGGGCTTTGGGAGGGGAATGCGGTGGGTTGGGGTTCACCGATCAGTTTAGATCAGGGAATTTCCAACATTGGAAGGGGGCTGGGTCGCCGTTGATTATTACTCCTTTTGGAATTCCGGAATTTTGTAATTATTAAAAATCGCCGGAATTTCAAAAAGCTTCATCGTAATTACAGCTTAGTAATTTAACTATAATGCGAATTATTCGGCGCTTTCCGAGTTATCCATTTCGGCGTAAGCTGAAACAGCTGGTAAATCATCTTTGTCGTAAAAAGATACGGAAAATTTTTCGGCTATCTCGGTCAAGGCGGGTCCAAGCAATCGTATGTTATGTTTTTCTATGTTGGAGAATTTGTTGTGCTGACGGTTTCCGGGTTCCGATAGCGCCGATAATCTTATACCCCACCCTCTTAAGCGCCCGCCATAGTAATTTGCCACTTTATCGGCCCCTACTTGATTTGTTCTTATTGCTCTCATCACCCTTGTAAAATGGCGTACGACAACTCGAACGTCATCTGCGGTTCCAATGCTGCCCTCCTCGGCGAACTCAGCGGCTTTGCGCGGAATATCCCCTAAATCATCGTATGCGCCAGCTAGCTGATTCAAAATCTCCATTTCTCGGTCATTTTCTTTGCGTATGTTTTCAGCATCGATGACTGACTGTGAGAATGAATGACTGTGGTATTGCACCAATAAGGTCGCAGCTAGGGTTAAAACGGCGCCAATCAAGGCACTTAAGGCGTGTCTTCCAAAATCCGGTAAGGTCATGGACGATTCCTTGTATGCCGTTTGAATATATCTCTCCAAAGGTCGGAGCGGGTCAAGAAAGGAGTTGCGGCCTGAATGATGGAATTACGATGACAGTCCATCAAACTCACCAAATCCGCGAGAATTAATGGACCATGATACGCAATTCCTTAGGTTTGGCTTCAACCCAGTTCCGGGGACATAATACAAAACTCCGCACGACCACCCCCCCTCACCACCCATTGCGCTCCAGCATCGGCTTCATGAACGCATTCAGCCCGGCTGCCAGCAGCGCCAAGCCAGTTCGCCGAGCAGCAGAGAGGTGGCGGGCGTCGACGGCCATGTATTCGATCATCCCGCGTGCGCCGCGGCTGCGCTTGAACTCGGCCGCGCCGGCCGAGCCGTGAAAGCGTAGCCCGGCGTTCATCGCGGCTTCGGCGGCCATATAGCTGGCGATCCGGTACAGGCCATCGCTCTGCGGGCGGGTCATGTCATAGCCCATCAGCGGCACCGTGCCGACCCCGCCAGCGCTGCGCAGCGCCGAGAAGGCCATGATCTCACCCTGCGCATCGCGGGCTACGAGGAAGCTCAGCAGGCCGATGGTGGCCGCCGTCTGAATGAAGTCGGGCGTGAAGATCGGATTGATCGCCGAATAGCGCCCGACATAGAGCTGATGGTACAGATCGGCGATCCGTGCGCAGTCCCGCTCGCTGAGATTGGTCGCCTGCCCGGTCGTCAGGCCCGATCGGCGCAGCGCCTTGGCATCGGCGCGGGTCTGGCCACGGGGGAGCCATTGCTCCGCCAGATCATCGGTCACCCAGATTTGTCGCGCGGGGAGCAAGGTCCAGCCATCCTGGCGGACGGCATCCAGCAGCGTCGGGCAGGTCCACGGGTCAAGGGAGCGGATGATCAGAAAATGATCGGGAAAGCGGGCCGAAAGCAGTTCTCGCATCCCGGCAAGACCGGCGCCTTCCCATGTTCCGTGGAGATTGGTGGAGAGCAACCAATTGTCGAGATGCACGGCGCGATTGAGCCGCATCGTGCGTAGCAGCGCGCTCAGCGTTTTCAGCACGGCTTCGGCGGCGAAGCGCATGCGCCCGAGACCGAGCAGCGCGATCTCGTCACGGGCATAGAGCACATAGGCGCTGTGCGGGCTGCTGACATAGCTGTGCCCCAGCGTCCCGTCATCGACAGTGACCGGGAGATCGAACGGGCCGGACCCCAGCAAAAGTACCCGGCTGGCCACATTGGTCACCAGTTCGCGCGTCCCGTCGCTGGCAAGGCGCGCGACATAGGATGCGGCCAGCGTTTCCGGCGCATGCGAGAGAAGTGCGGCCCCCTCAAGCAATTCGGGGCCGTGGCTGGCTGGCGGGATAAAGAGCACCGGTGCGCCGCGCTTTCTTTACCAGCGATGGCGGCGCAGGGTGGGGCGTGCGCGGCGTTCAAACCGCCGCCGAGTATCTCGCGATGTCATCCGGTCCGGATAGCGGCCCATCGTGACGCCGCTGTGAAAGCCTGGCCGGGAGTGGCTTATCCCCGCATCCGCCCATCCGGTGCCAGCTTCACCGTGCGCCCATCGCGCGCGGCGGCGTAAATTGCCTCGATCAGCCGGATATCGCGCAGGCCCATTTCGCCGCCGGTCAGGATCGGCGTGCTGTCGCGGATCGCGTTGGTGAAGTGGTTGAGCTGGCCGGCGAACTGGACATTCGGGTCGCCGGGGGTGAAGTCGCGGGCGTTCGGCCCTTCGATCCGCATCTTCTGCCCGGCATAGCTGGTGGCGGGGTCCATGATCAGCGTGCCTTGCGTACCGCGGACCTGGGCGAAATTGGCGCCGGCGGAGTCGTAGGAGGTGGCGAGCTGGGCCACTGCGCCGGAGGGGAAGCGCAGCTGGGCGGCGACATGCGCAAAGATTTCGGTGAAGCGCGGGTCGCCCTGGGGCTGAAAGGTCGTGGCACTGATGCTCTCGGGCATCTCGCCGCTGAGGTAGAGCGCGGATTGCAGGCCGTAGAGGCCGTAATCCTCCAGCGGCCCGCCACCGGCGAGCGCGCGGTTGAAGCGCCAGTTCTGGGCCGGGGTGGTCGGGCCGGCGGGATAGGATTGTTCGGTGCGGATCAGGCGGATGGTGCCGACCGCACGCTCGCGCATCAGGCGCATTGCCTCGACATTGTAGGGCTCGAAATGACAGCGATAGGCGATCATCAGCTTGCGGTTGGCGCGGCGACCGGCGGCGATCATCGCTTCGCATTCGGCGCTGGAGAGCGCCATCGGCTTTTCGCACAGGACGTGCTTGCCGGCCGCGAAGGCGCGCAGCGTGAAGTCGGCGTGGAAGGCGGTGGGGAGGATGATGTACACCGCCTGCGTGCGGTCGTCGGCGGCGATCTTGTCGAAGTCTGCGTAGGAATAACGCGCGTCCGCGGGCACGCCATAGGCGTCGCCGACCTGGGCCAGCTTGGCCGGGTTGCCGGAGACGAGCGCGCTGATGTGCGTGCGTTCGGCCTGATCGATGCGGGGCATGATCTGGTTGAGGGCGTAGCCGCCCAGGCCGACGATCGCGATGCCGACGCTGTCCTCACGCTGGCGGCGCGGCGGGGTGGCGGGGAGGCGGGCGCCGCGGGGGAGGGGGAGGCCCTTGAGCTGGGGGCGGGGGTGCGGGGTCGTGGCGGTGGCGGTGGTGGTCAGCGTGGCGGCAAGGGCACCGGTGGTTCCGATGAAGCTGCGGCGCGATAGGGGGATCTGGGGCATCGCCGTCCTCTCCGAAGATGTGTCGGAGAGTATGATAGCGTTACCATTGCCGGGTGGGCAATCGGGGAATGAGCCGCTGGCGGCCCCGGCCTGCGCCGGGGCGACGGCGTTGGTCAGCCGACGAAGGCGCGTTCGATGACGTAGTGGCCGGGCTTGCTGTTCGAACCTTCTTCGAAGCCCATGCCGTCGAGCATCGCGGAGAGATCCTTGATCATCTCCATGCTGCCGCACAGCATGATGCGGTCGGTTTCGGGGTCGAGGCGCTTTTCGCCCGCCATGTTCGGGCCGGTGAACAGCGCGCCATTTTCGATCAGCGTGCCAATGCGCTGGTTGGTCGGGAACGGCTCACGCGTGACGGTGGGCAGGTAGCTGAACTGGACCAGCGCCTGATCCTGCACCAGCGGGTCGCCGGCGAGTTGCGCCTCCAGCTCCTCACGGAAGGCGAGGTCGCTGACGCGGCGGACCGAGTGGACCAGCTGGACCTGATCGAACATCTCGTAGACGTCGGGATCGCGCGCGAGGCTGAGGAACGGGGCGAGGCCGGTGCCGGTCGACAGGAAGAACAGCCGCTTGCCCGGCAGCAGCGCGTCGGTGACGAGCGTGCCGGTCGGCTTGCGGCCGAGGAACAGCTGGTCGCCGGGCTGGATCAGCTGAAGCTTGGACGTCAGCGGGCCGTCGGGCACCTTGATCGAGAGGAACTCCAGCTCCTCGGCCCAGGCGGGGCTGGCGATCGAATAGGCGCGCAGCAGCGGGCGGCCTTCGCCGGGCAGGCCAAGCATCACGAATTCGCCCGAGCGGAAGCGGAAGCTTTGCGGGCGCGTGATGGTGAAGCTGAACAGATGCTCGTTCCAGTGACGGACGCTGAGCACGGTCTCCACGGTCAGCGCGGCGGACGGGGCGAGGGGGATGGCGTTACGGTCAGACATTGCGGGCTCGGCTAGATGCCAGCGGTGCGCGGCGCAACCTTTTCTGGCTAGGGCGGGGAAAGGCTAAACTTTCAGCGGCCCTTGGCAGGCCGAATTTTGCGAGTCAATCGCATTAACCGTCCTGCCACTCGACGGGCGCGGGAAAGCGCGGCAGGAGGGTGGCATGCGCCCCGAATTGTCCGCTGCCGCCAACATGACCCTCTCGCTGCTGCTGATCGCGGCGGTCGTGCTGGTGTGGGGCGGGGTGACGATGATCCGCAAGGGTGATCGGACCAAGGGCATCCTGATGATCGTGTGCGCGGTGGTGCTGGTCGGGAATGTGCTGATCTGGACGATTTAGGGTCGGATTCAGCCCCGGTGCGGCAATCGTCTCAGCGTTGCCGATCGATACCCTGGCGCTTTTTGCGCTCGATTTCAGCGGTCTGGCAGCTATGCTCACCGGGATCGGGGGGCTCATGAAGATATGGATGGTCGGTGCGCTGGTCGGCGCAATAGGGCTGTGCGGTGCGACGTCAGCCGCTGCGGCAGACGCAAAGAAAGTGCGGGCCGCACTCGTCAAGGCATTTGAGGCGGCGCAACGCGAGGATTGCCCGGCGGCGTTGAAGCTGTTGAAACCACAGCTTAAGCCCCAGACAGTTGCGCAGTTGGACCAGGAGGTCGCGGCGGCGGCCTATCATCTTGCTGCGGTTTGCGCAGTGCAGTCGGGCAATTTGGCCGACGCGCGGTTGTTCGCCACCGCCGGAACCGCGCTCGAATCGGCCTCAGACGTGCTGTGGCATATGCGGCTGAGCCTCGAAATGGAGCTGAAGGACACCGAAGCCGCCGTCGCGACGGTGGTGGCGATGAGCGAGGGGCGCGGGCGGGCGCTTAACGGCTTCGGCCTGCGCTGGCTGTACCGGCTCGACACCATGCTGCGCGACGCCAAGGCAGATGCGGCGCGCGAACGGTTCCTGCGCGTGATGACTGCGAGCGGGTTCGACCCTGATGAGCCGATGGCGTCGAAGGACGGGTTTCGCGAGCGGCTGATGCGGATCCTGCACGCGCGCGGCGAGCATGCGGCTGCGGCGGCGCTGGTGCGCGAGATCGAGGGGACGTCGGCGCTGATCCGCCTGTCGCTGCAGCCTGCATTCGCCCCGATGCTGCCCGCCGATTTCGATCCGCGTGCGTCGGTCGAGCGCGAGCTGAAGCAGGTGCGCGCGGCGATGCTGCGCTACCCAAAGCACCTCGCGCCGATCCTGCAGGCGGCGGAGTTGCTGCGCGTGCTGGGCCGACCCGCCGAAGCGCTAGCCATTCTTGAAAGTGCGCGCACGGACGGGAAGCAGTTGGCCGATTATGAGGACGCCGCCGACCGAACGCCATGGTGGTGGGATTCGCTGGGATCGACGCATCTGGTGCTCGGCGACGCCGATGCGACGCTCGCCGCCTATCGCGAAGGTGGAAAGACGGTGGAGGACGGCCAGACCAATGTCAGTCAGGTGATCAACATGGCTGGGGTGCAGAACCGGCTCGGTCGTTTTGCCGATGCACTCAAGACACTGCCCGCCGATGGGGCAAAGTTCCCGGTGAGCCCGTATGGCGCGATGCAAATCCGGCTGGTGCGGGTCTGCGCCAACGCTGCGCTCGGCAATGACGCGGCCGTCGCCGCCGATCGCGCGTGGATCGAGTCGCATAGCAAGGACGATCCGGAGTCGCTTCGCGACCTGTATCTGTGCGTCGATGACCTTGATGCGGCGGCAAAGGCGGTGATCGCGGAACTGGACGATCCCGAACAGCGTGTGGGCACGTTGCTCGACTTCAGCGACTATGACGCCCCGCCGGCGTCCAAGCCGGTGTCGTTCACGCATGCCCGCTGGGTGGCGCTGAAGCAGCGCGCCGATGTGCAGGCGGCGTTCAAGGCGGCCGGCGGCATTCGTCGCATCCCGCTTCAGTCGGGCGAGTTCTAAGTCCGGTCCCCGTCGGGCGCCTGATTGTTGCTCGCGGCGATGGCCGCGGCCCAGTCGGGATCCTGCGCCTCGGTCGCGCCTTCGTCGTGGAGTGCGGGCAGATCGGCGAACCACGGCATGCGCGATTCGCTGCCCATTTGCGTGCGCGGCGGGAAGGCGGCGGGGTCGTCGAGCGAGCCGATGGTGAGGTTGGTGCGCCCGCTGTCGCCGCGATAGAAGAGCGGGGTGCCGCACGCCGCGCAAAAGCCGCGATCGACTTGCGCCGAGCTGCGGAAGGTCGCCGGGGTGCCGCGGGTCCAGACGAGCGCATCATCCGGCGCGGCGACGAGCGCGGCGAACAGGCCGCCGGTCGCCTTCTGGCACATGCGGCAATGGCAGAGATGGGCGTTGTCGAACATCGCGGTGGCGCGGTAGCGGACCGCGCCGCACTGGCATCCGCCGGTTACGGTGATGTCGATGCGGTCCATCACCCTTGCTGCGTGATGCGCAGCGCCCAGCGGTCGTAGCCGAGTTCCTCGACCCGGCCGAGCAGCCGCTGGAGCAGCGCGGGATCGGGGCGGGGCTCGCGGGCGAGGAGCCAGAGGTAGCGGCCCGAGGGTTCGCCGACGATCGACCAGTCGTAATCCTCGCCATGGTCGAGCACCCAGTAATCGCCGGTGTAGAGCGGACCGAAGAACGAGACTTTGAGCTTGGCGTTGCTGTCCTCGTCCGCGACGATCGCGGTGCCTTCGCTGACGTCGCGTTCGGTTTCGCCGGTGCGGATGCCGCTGTTGACGATGCTGACCTTGCCGCCCGGCTCCAGGCCATAGTCGGCGGTGACCGAATCCATGCCCTTCTGAAAGCGGTTCTCGTGCCGGGCGAGTTCGTACCAGGTGCCGGTGTAGCGGCTGAGGTCGACCGGCTTGGCGGGTTCCGGCACCTTCGGGTTGATCACTGGCGGACGCGTCGCGCGGGAATAGAGGAACAGGCCACCAATGGTGGCAGCGGCGACGCCGGCGGCGATCTTGATCGCGGTGGATTGCTTCATGGGGCGATCATGCTTCGGTCGCGTTCAAAAGGATAGAGGTGCCGGACAGTCAGCGTTCGGTGAGGAGGCGCAGCCCGACCGCGCTGATTTCATCCCGCCACGCCAGCCGATTGAGCCATGTCGCGGGAATGGCCCCGGCCCCGTAGATTGCGCCAGCAAGCTGTCCGGTGATCGCCGCGACGGTATCGGCGTCATCTCCGAGATTCGCGGCGAGCAGGACCGCCTCGTCGAAGCCATCGGAGTTGCCGACACACCATAAGGCAGCCTCAAGGCTGTGAACGACGTAGCCGCTCGAGCTGATCTGTGATCGGGCCTTTTCCTGCCACGCGCCACCGAAAATCTCCGCCACTGCACGTGGGGCGTCGACTCGGTGCGGGGCGAGTAGCTGGGCCTTTGGTTCGCCACGGATCGCCCGGACGAGCAGCGCGGCAAAGCCTTCGCATGCGGCGAGGCATTCATCTGCGCCGTGCGTCAGGCGGCTCTGATCTCTGGCGACCTGAGCGACCAGCGCAGCATCGCGATCCCAGCCCCACAGGGCGACAGGCGAAAGGCGCATGAGCGATCCATTCCCGGCGCTGTGCGGATGGGTCGGCCCCGAAAAGGGCTCGCCCGTTTCTTCGGCGACGTCGAGCGCGGTCCGCGTCGTGATGCCGATGTCGAAACAGGTTCCGGTGCAGCTATATGCGCCCCAGCGATACCAATTGACGAAGCGATTCATGCACGCCCGCGGGTGGAACACGTCATTCCCGGCAAGCGTCTCGGCCAGTGCGAGCGCCATCGCGGTGTCGTCGGTCCATTGACCTGGCTCCAGCGCAAACGGGCCGCCGCCAACCATGTCGGTCAGCGGCGGCCCGGAATCGCGTGCGGAGAACTCAAGCGTCGTGCCCAGCGCGTCGCCAACAGCAAGTCCAAGCAACGCGCCCAGACCATTGTCGATCGTCGCTGGGTCCGGCCCGCTCACCGGATCGGCGAATTGGGGTCGAGGCGCATGTCGAGGTAGTTGTCCACGCTGCGCATCAGCTGGTCCATTTCATGTTCGAAGAAATGGTTGGCGTGCGGGATGGTGTCGTGGTGGATGGTGATGTGCTTTTGCGTGCGCAGCTTGTCGACCAGCTTCTGCACCGCGTTGGGCGTCACCACTTCATCGCCCTCACCCTGGATGATGATGCCCGAGCTGGGGCAGGGGGCGAGGAAGGTGAAGTCGTACATGTTCGCGGGCGGCGCGACCGAGATGAAGCCGCGGATTTCCGGGCGGCGCATCAGCAGCTGCATGCCGATCCACGCGCCGAAGCTGACGCCCGCGATCCAGGTGGTCGATGCTTCGGGATGGAAGCTCTGTACCCAGTCGAGCGCGCTCGCGGCGTCGCTGAGTTCGCCGATGCCATTATCGAACGTCCCCTGGCTCTTGCCGACGCCGCGGAAGTTGAAGCGCAGGGTTGCGAAGCCGCGGCGCTGGAACGTCTTGTACAGCTCCTGCACGATGCGGTTGTTCATCGTGCCGCCGGCATTGGGATGCGGATGCAGGATCATCGCGACCGGTGCGCGGGGGCGGGGGGCGGGGGCGAAGCGCCCTTCGAGGCGGCCTTCGGGACCGGGGATGATGACTTCGGGCAAAGTGGACCTGCTCTATGATGGGCGCGCGGTAGCGCGGAAACGGGTGCAGGCTATATAGACCTCACGCCCCGACAAGCAATTGGAACGATTCTCCTGACCGACCGCATCTATCTGGATCATGCCGCGACCACGCCGATGCTGCCCGAGGCACAGGCCGCGGTGATCGAGGGCATGGCGCATTGGGCAAACCCGTCATCGCCGCATGCCGAGGGGCGCGCAGCGCGTGCGGCGCTGGAGGGCGCGCGGCGCGCGGTGGCGGGCGCCTATGG